>Ga0308176_10000535_pt1 | contig 23979 bp, 16 predicted proteins | sample PhyCR2_3_FD_203890 | JGI IMG/M metagenome (GOLD analysis project Ga0308176, IMG submission 203890) | Soil microbial communities from UC Gill Tract Community Farm, Albany, California, United States - DLSLS.C.R2 | ecosystem: Environmental > Terrestrial > Soil > Agricultural land | place: USA... | reverse complement strand
TCTGGTTGAATCCGACGAATGGTGTCAGCTACAACCTGGTCACTCAGACGCCGCAGTACGCCATTCAGTCGATACAGGACCTGCGTAACATTCCCGTGAGCGGACCTGGTTTAAAACAGCCCGAGATCTTAAGCGATATCGCAGATATTTCCCGGGAAACGGAATCCGCGGTGGCAACGCACTATAACATTCGCCGAACGGTTGACATCTTCGGCTCGGTGCAGGGCACGGACCTGGGTTCCGTGAGCACGGCCATGGACAAGATCATCAAGAATAACGAGCGATTCCTGCCCAGAGGTTCGCAGATCACCATTCGCGGCCAAGTGGAGACGATGCGTCACTCCTTCATCGGCCTGATGGCGGGCCTGCTGGGCGCGATTGTTCTCGTGTACCTGTTGATCGTCGTCAATTTTCAGTCGTGGCTGGATCCGTTCATCATCATCACTGCTTTGCCCGCGGCACTTGCGGGTATCGTGCTGATACTTTTTATGACTCATACAACAATCAGCGTCCCCGCACTGACGGGCGCCATTATGTGTATGGGGGTTGCGACCGCTAATTCGATTCTTGTGGTCAGCTTCGCCAAGGACCGGCTCTCATTTCACGGGAGTGCTCTTGAAGCAGCACTCGAGGCCGGATCCACCCGATTCCGGCCGGTCGTTATGACCGCCCTGGCCATGATCATCGGCATGATCCCCATGGCTATAGGGTTGGGCGAGGGCGGTGAACAGAACGCTCCGTTGGGGCGAGCAGTGATTGGTGGCTTGCTATGTGCGACCGGCGCGACTCTTCTGTTCGTTCCGGCGGTGTTCAGCTTGCTCCACTCGAGCCGGAAGCGTCAGCAGGCAACGGCCCCAATCAGCAGTGAACAGACATTCAGCAGACGGTAAGAACGATAAAAGATGAGCACAATCATGGAACCGAAAGAGATGACGGAGAAGGTGGAGGTAGGCGAACAGAAGCTCCCTGACGAGCCGGAACAAAAAGGGGGAAAACTGAAAGGTTTACTGTTCCTCCTCGTTTTGGCGGCTGCGGTGCTCGCATACTTCATCGTCACAGGCATCAACTCTCGTGCCGAAGCAAAATCGGGGCTTGAGAAGGATGCGCTCGCGATGGCCATTCCAACGGTCACAGTCATTCATCCCGGGTCAGGCGCCGACGCGGACGAGGTCGTGCTTCCGGGCAATATGCAGGCGTTTGTCGATACTCCGATCTGGGCACGGGCGAGCGGCTATCTAAAGGCCTGGCACGTCGATATCGGAGCCCGGGTCAGGAAGGGGCAGCTTCTTGCTGAGATTGAAGCGCCGGAAATCAATCAACAGCTTCAACAAGCGCGTGCTCAGCTAGCCACCGACGAAGCGAACCTCAAGCTGGCCGAGATAACGGCTGAGCGCTACAGTGGGCTCCTGAAGCAGGATTCCATTGCCAAACAGGACGTGGATAACGCCGTACAAAATGCGGCAGCCCGGAAGGCGACGGTCGAATCTTCCAAAGCGAATGTTGCTCGGCTTCAGGAGATGGTGGGGTACGAGAAAGTGTACGCTCCATTCGATGGAGTTGTGACGGCGCGCAACATTGATGTGGGGGCACTGATCAACGCGGGTGCGAATACGCCCGGCAAGGAACTGTTTCACCTTACCTCTAATTCAACTTTGCGTGTGTACGTGAATGTGCCAGAGGCCTATTCACGCTCAACCAGGGAAGGCGTTCAGGCCTACGTCACTCTCGCTGAGTATCCCGGCAGCAAGTTCACCGGAACGGTGGTTCGGAATGCAAACGCGATCGATGCGAGTTCCCGGACGCTGCTGGTGGAGGTCGACGTCAAAAACTCCAACGGACAGCTTCTGCCTGGCTCCTACGTTTCCGTTCACCTCAAGCTGCCGACCAAGAGCGGGCAAAGCGTTACAATTCCAGCCAATGCTCTGATCTTCCGCTCGCAAGGACTTCAGGTTGCCGTCGTTCGGGATAACAAAACGGCACTTGTTCCTGTCACGCTGGGACACGATTTCGGAGATTCAGTCGAAGTTGTACACGGAGTCGGCCCGAAGGATGCGGTCATTGTGAATCCGAGCGACTCGCTTCGAGCGGGCGAGCAAGTGCAAGTTCAAGAGCAATCAAAATCCAGTGCCGAGTAGTCAAGGAGAAGAGAAGTCAATGTATCGGAAGCTCGGTTGGACGACCCTCGCGTTCAGCCTGCTGTTCACCAGTTGTACCGTCGGACCGAAGTACACAAAGCCCAATCTTCCAGCTGCCCCTGCATACAGCGAGAAGCCACCGGCGAGTTTCCTCGAATCGCCTGATTGGAAAACTGCGCAACCAAGCGACAACGTCATTCGAGGTGATTGGTGGGCGGTCTTCAACGAGCCTGAATTGTCGGCGCTCGAGGTCCAGGTGGCTGCGGCCAATCCGACGGTTCGTGCTGCGGAGGCAAGCTTCCGGCAAGCGCGAGCGGCGGTTCGGATTAACCGGACGGCATTGTTTCCGGCGCTAACTGTCGGTCCTTCGATCACTTCGAATCACCTTTCCGCCAACAACCCGACCGGAGCACTCACAGCCCGAGGTGCGACCTTCTCCACCTTCAGCCTGCCCGTGGACCTGTCCTACGAAGCTGATTTGTGGGGACGAATCCGGCGTGCGATCACGGCGGCTCGCGAGCAATATCAGGCTTCAGCGGCGGACCTGGAAAATGTAAAGCTCTCGCTGCAAAGTGAACTGGCCATGTATTACTTTGAAGCGCGGAGCCTGGATGCGCAAAGGGAGCTTCTGGACAACAATATCGCTGCATTTCAGCGCGCGCTCGAATTGACTCAAAATCGATTCAATGGCGGGCTGGCATCGAGAGCTGAAGTCGCACAAGCCGAGACCCAGCTTCATCAGACGGAGGCGCAGCGGATCGACATCGATCAGGCTCGCGCTCAATACAATCATGCGGTCGCTGTACTGATTGGGAAGAATCCAGAGGAGTATCAACTTCCACTCGCGCCATTAAAGCGTGTGCCTCCGGTGGTCCCAACCGGTGTCCCATCGCAATTACTTGAGCGGCGCCCGGATATCGCCATAGCAGAACGGCAGCTGGCAGCCGCGAACGAACAGATCGGGATTGCAAAGGCCGCATTCTATCCTCGACTGGTGATTACGGCGACCGGCGGTCTTCAAAGCGGGAGTATTGTGAATTGGTTTACCTGGCCCAGTCGTCTTTGGGCCGTAGGTCCCGAACTGAGCCAGACTGTTCTCGACTTCGGCAGACGCCGGGCGCAATTAGAAGTGACCGAAGCCGCATACGATGAGTACGTCAATCGTTATCGCGAGTCGGCCCTAACCGCGTTCCGCGAAGTTGAAGACAATCTCGCGGCCCTGCGGGTCCTGGAACAGGAAGCCGCGAAGCAACACGACGCCACAGCTTCAGCGGAGAATTCCGTGCAATTGGCCGTCAACCGCTACAAAGGCGGAATTGTGACGTACCTCGAGGTAATCACGGCGCAGACCATTGCATTGGCGAATCAACGCACCGAAGTCGACTTGATGAGACGTCGAATGGATGCCAGCGTTCTTCTCATCAAAGCGCTGGGCGGCGGTTGGGATACGACTAAGTTACCCCAAAGCTAGGAGTTTTCGCCGTTCGCTGCACGGCGCAGCTTGTACTTTCCCATCCGGTAGATCAGTGTTCGTCTGCTGATGTTCAAATAGCGCGCGGCTTTGGTTTGATTCCCTCCGAATTTCGCCAGAGCCGCTCCTAAGAGATCGCGTTCAACCTGGGACAGGCATAGGCCGTTTTCGGGCAGGTCTCGTGAGCTTGCCGCTTCTGGTGTGTCGTGCCTGCCATTCGTTGTAAGCTCCTGCTCACCCAATTCGAACTCGGCGGCGAACAGGATCATTCTCTTGATGACATTCTCAAGCTCTCGGATATTGCCGGGCCAATGATATCGGGCAAAGCGCTGGTGTACACGGTCTGGTATCGCTGTGGGCGTCAGGTTATATCGCTTGGCGAGACGGTCGGCTAAGAACTGCGCCAGCTCCGGGAGATCTTCCTTTCGTTCTCGTAGCGGAGGGATGTAAATGGGCACCACCGCGAGACGGTAGTAAAGAGCGGGGCGAAGCCTTGCTTCCTTTGCGAGATCCACCGTTGACGATGTTGAGGAGATAACCCGTAGCGGAGCTTGCAAGAAATGTTGTGTGTCGCCGTCTTCGACTTCGTGGAGCAAATGCTCCAACTCCATCTGAAGGTGAACCGGCAGTTCCGTCACCTCGTCAAGATAGACGGTGCTCGGCGCGTCCGATCCGCTCGAAAGAAAGCTCCGCCTCACAGAGTCCGAACCGAGCAGACCGCATGTAATCTTCACGAACGCGCCATTCCGCGCGGCGCTGTTCTCGTGAATGGCACGAGCGAGCAGGTCCTTTCCTGTCCCCGATTCGCCGGTGATCAATATCGGCGTTCGCCGGCTCGCTACGCGGGCGGAGGTGTCGAGGATCTTGAGAAGCCCGGGCGAGTGCCCCACGATATCCCTGAATCCCGCAAGCTGATTCAACTCTCCTCGAATACTGTCCACGCTGTCGAGCAGAACCCGTCTCCTGCCTAGCATCGAGCAATTACGATGCCGGGCTAAGTAGTTGGAAACAGGTGATAGCTGTCCCATATGGGGCTAATTGGGCCTATACGGTCGCCTCAAATAGGACAGTATTAGGCAACACTGGAAGCGAAATCAATAGGTTAGCAACGGCCCGAGAATTGCCTGCATCACATGTGTGACGCTTTGCCTTGCGTCTCTGCTCGCGGTCCTTCTTGCGCCTGGAGATGCCACCCAACTCACTGGAAAATTTGATAGCGGAAAGGTACTCGAGGCCCAAGCTTCGGCTGCTGATCCGCAGAGCCCAATCGCTGGGCCGAAGCTGACGATCGACCAAGCCTTGGAGCTGGCGGAGAAATACAGTCCGATTCTTTCGGGTGCTTCGGCCCAAGTGGCAGGAGCACGGGCGGCGATACAGACTGCTTCTGCTTACATCAATCCGCGCATTTACACCTTCCAGGGAAAGCAATCGTCCCGGCCAGTGGCAAATCCCGGTGTACCGGGACTTCTGCAACAGTATGGGGTTTCGCAGATGATCGAGTTGCCGAACGTACGGCGAACCAGGATTCGAGTCGCTGACTTGGGCCGGGCGAGCAGCGAGATTGGCATGGCGGTGATTCGTCGCGCAGTACGGGCCGATGTAAAGCACGCGTTCTATGACGTGCTCCGGAGGCGAGAAGAGATTTCGCATGCAGAAGAGAATCTGCAATTGCTCGAGGACCTACGGCGTCGAACACGCGTCCAGGTCAACGTAGGGGAGGCAGCCAAGTTAGAGCTGACGAGGGCCGAAGCAGAGATTGCAATGGGACAGAACGCGGTGAAGACGGCCAGGCTGTTCTATGTGGCGGGATTGTCCGCCCTGCGTGCGGCCGTCAGCGCCCCGCTTGCCGATAACTTCTTTCCTGAGGGCACCCTGGACACATCGGTATCACTCCCGGAGCTGGACAAGGCGCGCGAGGACATGCTCGCAAACCATCCGGTGATGGTCCAGGCACGAACGGAAGTGGAGCGTGCCAAGGCGCAGATGGAAAGTGAGAAGGCACAAAGACTGCCTGAATTCAGTTTGGATGCTTCTTATAGCATCCAGCCGGATCTGCGCTATTCGCAATTCGGTTTTTCGATTCCCATTCCCCTGGTGAACAGGAGAAAAGGCCCGATTGCGGAAGCTGCAGCAGCTGTTACCCGGACAGAGGCAACACTGAACCAGCACAGGCTGGAACTTACTGCATCCCTTGAAAGCGCTTATGGCCAGTACCTGGTGGCGGACCAGCAGGTGAAGGCATTCGAAGCTGGTGCGCTGCGTCAGGCGAATGCTGCGGTGGAAGCGGCTCGAGCTGCTTATCGTTTAGGGGCCAGGGGGATCATCGAGGTTCTCGACGCGCAGCGAGTTTTGCAAAGAGTGAGGGGAGATCTTCTGGATGCGCAGTACGAGCGCGAGAATGCGTTTATTAACTTACAGGAACTGGGTGCGGTGAGATGAGGCGGCCCTCTTATTTCCTCCGTTCCAGTCTCCTGGTTTTAGCGCTTGGCGCATTTCTACTTGCGTCCAGTTGCGAATCGAAGAAAGCAGAAGCGGCTAAAGCCGAGACGCAGTCGCAAAGCGATCCTCTGAAAATCCAGGTCTCTCCGTCACTGAGCAGCGAAATCAAACTCGGCAAACCGCAGTGGCGCCAAGTGGCCAAAACGTTGGATGTCGCGGCCCGGATCGAGGCTGATGCTACTCGGCAGGCACGAGTGGGTTCGCCAGTCCGTGGACGTATCACCGAGCTACTCGCGTTCGAAGGACAACGCGTCAAACGCGGACAGCCGCTTGCGATCCTCTATAGCACTGAACTGTCGGATGCTCAATTTGCATTCCTGAAAGCCGTTTCCCAGGAGAACTTGTCAGAACGTGCCGTGGAGAGAGGGAAACAACTGCTGGATGCAGACGTCATCGGAACTGCGGAACAACAGCGGCGTCAGGCGGAGTTAGTGCAGGCAACTGCGGAGGTCTCTTCGCTCAGACAGCAGTTACAAGCGCTGGGGATGTCTGAGAGTGCAATACGAAATCTTGAATCGAGTCGCAAACTCAACTCGCGGTATGAAGTTTCCGCGAGTATCGATGGCACCGTACTCGAGAGAAGCGTCACTGTGGGCCAGATTGTGCAGCAAGCGGACGTCGCCTTTCTCCTGGCCGACTTATCCAATGTATGGCTCGTGGCAGACATCCCGGAGCAGAACGCTGGAGACATTGTGGCCGGCAAGGCGGTTGAGGCCGAAGCGGCAGCATTCCCGGGTGAAACCATTGCGGGGCATCTGTCGTTTGTCAGTGCCACGGTGAATCCCGAAAGTCGCACCGTAAGAGTTCGGATGAATGTGGCGAATCCGCGCGGACGCTATAAGCCGGCCATGCTCGCCACCATGCGGCTGAAGGACAAAGTACAACGGGAGCGCGTCATCCCGGTTACCGCCGTCGTTCGCGAAAATAACCGCGACAACGTATTCATTCAAACGGGGCCTAGAACGTTTGTTCTGCGCGAGGTCCAATTGGGCGGTGAGTTTGGTGACGTCCGAGCGCTCACAGCCGGCGTCGAACCAAACGAGACGATCGTGGTCGACGGCGCTTTCCACGTCAACAATGAGCGCAAGAAGGCCCTCCAGGGCGGAGGAACAGCATAGCCATGGTCCGGTCGATCGTAGCCGCTGCCTTGAAGCAGCGCCTGGTCATCGTCGTGCTTGCCTTGTGCCTTGTCGCGTTCGGCGTGAATGCGGCGCGCCACCTTTCGGTTGATGCCTTCCCAGACGTGACGAACGTCCAGGTGCAGGTGGCGACGGAGGCTCCGGGACGTTCGCCCGAAGAGGTTGAGCGATTCGTGACGGTCCCGATTGAGATCGCCACGACCGGTCTGCCGGGTCTGACAGAGATGCGATCCCTGAACAAGCCCGGATTGTCATTGATCACCCTTGTGTTTGAGGACAACAGGGACGTCTACCTGGAACGGCAACTGGTCATGGAGCGGCTCGCGGAGGTTCGCCAGAAGCTGCCGGAAGGCATAAGCCCGGTGCTGGGACCTGTTTCGAGCGCTCTCGGTGAGGTTTACCAGTACACCCTGGACGGGCCCAATGATGGGGAGCGGCCTCTCACGAAAGAGGAACTGGTCGAGCGACGAACCATCCAGGACTGGGTTGTGCGTCCGCTGTTGCGCTCCATCCCAGGCGTGGCTGAGATCAACTCTACAGGCGGCTTCGTCAAGCAATACCAGACTCTTGTCGATCCTGTGAAGGTTCGTTATTACGGGCTGACGATCAAGGACGTCTTTGATGCTTTGGCGCGCAACAACGCGAATGCCGGGGGCGGTATTTTGCCCCAGCATGCGGAGCAGTACCTGATCCGCGGCGTCGGCTTGATTCGCAATCTGGACGATATCCGCAATATCGTGCTGAAAGAGGTTGGCGGGACTCCCGTTTACATCCGCGATGTTGCCGAGGTTCGCTTCGGAGAAGAGGTCCGGTATGGCGCCATGGTGAAGGGCGGGTATACGGAATCGGTTGGCGGCATCGTCATGATGCTCGCTGGTGGAAACGCAAAAGAAATAGTCGGTCGGGTGAAGGAGCGCGTAGAGGAGATTAACAGCAATGGGGCGATACCGGACGGTCTGAAAATTGTTCCGTATTACGACCGCTCCGATCTCGTGGACGCGGCGCTCCATACGGTTACTGAGGTGCTTGGGGAAGGAATCGTATTAGTAGTCGTCATCCTTTTCCTGTTTCTTGGGGATTTACGTTCCAGTGTCATCGTGATCGGAACTCTAATCCTCACGCCTTTGATGACGTTTATGGTCATGAACCATTACGGCATCTCGGCCAATCTGATGTCGCTCGGCGGATTGGCGATCGCGATTGGACTGATGGTCGACGGATCTGTCGTGGTCGTGGAGAACATCTTTGCGAATCTGGGCCATAGGCATCGCAAGACAAAAATGGATGTGATTCTGGACGCCGTCAGTGATGTAGCTACGCCCGTCATTTTTGGGGTCGGCATCATTATCCTCGTGTTCCTGCCACTCATGACACTAGAGGGTATGGAAGGCAAGATGTTTGCTCCTCTGGCCTATACCATCGCGATCGCCCTGGGGATTTCACTGATCCTGTCGTTAACTCTCTCTCCTGTGCTCGCAGCTTTTTTGCTGAAAGGCGGATCGGAGCATGATACGTGGCTGGTCAGGATGATCAAGCGCCCTTATCTGTATCTGCTGGAATTCGCGCTGAACAACAGCAAGAAGCTGATTTTCGCCGTACTGCTCCTGTTTGCAGGATCACTGGCCTTGTTTCCGTTCCTCGGAACGTCGTTCATTCCGGAGATGAAGGAAGGATCTCTGTCTCCCAACTTTGATCGCGTGCCGAATATCTCGCTTGACGAGTCGCTGCGAATGGAGATGGAAGCCATCAAAATCATCCGGGGCGTTCCGGACGTAGCTAAAGTCGTGTCTCGTCTCGGCCGCGGAGAGTCGCCTGCCGATCCGGCGGGTCCGAATGAAACGGACGTGATGGCGACTTTGGTTCCGATCGACGAACGCAAGGACGGTTGGACTCAGGATCAGATTGCCGACGAGATGCGAAAGCGCCTTTCCGTTCTTCCCGGAGTCAACCTCGTGATGGCGCAGCCGATCTCGGACCGCGTGGATGAAATGGTTACCGGCGTCCGCGCCGATGTCGCCGTCAAGCTCTTTGGGGACGATCTCGACGTGCTGATCGAGAAAGCGAACGACATTGCGCGCGTCGCACACTCGGTGCGCGGGTTTAGAGACTCTCGTGTGGATCGCGTCGGGGGCCAGCAATACCTGAATATTCAGATCGATCGCGGTGCCATCGCACGCTTCGGATTGAATGCGGCAGACGTGAACGATGTCATTGAGACCGCCATTGCAGGCAAGCCGTCCACCGAAATCTACGAGGGTGAGCGAAGATTCCAGGCCGTAGTGCGCCTGCCCGAAGCTTTTCGTAACAGTGAAGATGACATCAAGGACATTCTGTTTACATCGCCGAATGGCGCGAGAGTACGCCTCGAAGATCTGGCAGACGTGAAATTGGTGGAGGGCCCTGCGCAGATCAATCGAGACATGGCCAAGCGGCGTATCGTCATCGGTGTCAATGTCCAGGATCGTGACCTCGGCGGGTTCGTGGCAGAGTTGCAGCAGAAGGTGCGCCAGCAGGTGCCGCTTCCCACTGGTTACACCATTACGTGGGGCGGGCAATTCCAGAACATGACGCGGGCACTCCATCATTTGTCCATCATTGTTCCGATCACTATCGCGGCCATCTTCTTCCTTCTGTTCCTTCTGTTCGGATCGCTGCGGTTTGCGTCATTGATCATTACCGTCCTGCCGTTCGCCTCGATTGGTGGCATCATCGGTTTGTTCATTACTGGTGAGTATCTATCCGTGCCTGCGTCAGTGGGCTTTATCGCCCTGTGGGGAATTGCGGTTCTCAACGGTGTAGTGTTGGTGTCGTACATCCGTAATCTGCGGGAGAACGGAATGGAACAGCGCGAGGCGATCGTTACGGGAGCGAAGCTACGACTACGTCCTGTTCTGATGACTGCGACAGTTGCCGCGCTTGGACTGGTTCCGTTCCTGTTTGCAAAGGGACCAGGCTCAGAGATACAGCGGCCGTTGGCCATCGTGGTCATCGGAGGCTTGTTTACCTCCACGATGCTGACGTTATTGGTTGTGCCGACACTCTACGGAATCTTCGAGGGCAGAGAAAAGCCGCACGAGGGGAAGCCACAAGAGGTATTGGCCGAGCTCGAGCATATCTAGTAAGCTGCCGATCAGGTGAGGTCCCAGATCTCGGAAATAAGCATGCCTGCAAGCCCGGTGCGTGACTCGGTCCGGCGGTAGCCATTCGTTTGCAGGATGCGTCGGTAATCCGGGAGTTGTCGTGTTTCGAGGCCTGTTAGGATCGCAAAGCTGAGATAGAGCGCCTGAATGAGGAGCTTAGCGAGATAGCGGCGGAGACCGCGCGCTGGGATTTGAAACTCGGAGATCACCCAACGGCCACCCGGTTTGAGATGCGCAGTAATGCGGGGCACCAACTGTTTCAAGTCTTCTGTCGTGAAGCAATCTACGAAGAAGTGCGTGATCACGAGATCGTAAGTGCCGGATAGCTGCGCGGCGCGTACGTCTTGGCGCAGTTGTCTAACCCGGGACTGCCCGTCAGGCAAGCGCGCGATGCGGGCCGCAGCTAAGCGTGACATGGATTCGCTGGATTCCACGGAGTCGACGAACGCTGTTTTGTTGCATCGAAGGAACTCAGCAGTGAACCGTCCATCGCCGTCTCCAAGGATCAAAACGGAACCATGCGAGATGGTTTGGTTGAGAAACTCGCAGCGTCGCCGGTGGAGCGACGGGCCAAAGGTCAGGTACTCCATCCAGCGATAAGCCGCGGCTATGCGATCGCAATTCAAAGTTTTCAGCGCAGTGAGCAGAAGAGGAGCGGGACGCAGAGAGCCAGGTCGGCACTGACGCCGAGGATTGAGTCCGAGAAAAGGTCCTGGCTCTCAGAAAGTAGACACAACGCAGCGCCACTTGAAAAGCCTGCCATTCCCAGTTCTCTACCGCGATCCAACCACAGCGCAATCAACAAGGCTACGGCGCCCACGCCTATGGCTAACGGCGACAAATGGTGCGCAATCCACTGTGTAGAAGCATGAGGGGTCCCTTCGGAGGGACGCCCGGATCTCTGCCATTCCCAAGTTTCCACGGCGCAGCAATTCAGCCAGCAGAGCGAAAAGAACACGATGCTTGCAGCGATCAGTGCAATGGAGGGCAGGCTTCCGGCCGGCACCAATGGCGCAAAGGTGCCAAGTCCAAAGCCGAGAGCCACGGCCGCTTCACGGGGCCAGAAACCACGCCATCGAACAGGGATGCAGTGCACTGAAACGAAGTAAACAAGAACAAAAGCTGCGATGGCCAATCCACTGACGAGGATAGTGTCGCTCAGTGACGAAAGGGTAATCGCGAGCGACCCGGCACCACTGCAGACGGCGAGAACAGCCATAATCTGCCAGTGGACCCTGTGAAACGCTTTCCGGCCGGGTTCCCGTACTGAAGACTTGCCCCGGAGCGCATCGAACACGTGATCCGCCGCATACAGAGCCCAGATCGCCAGTCCGAGCGCCAGCGGTTCCCACGGGGACGGGCGTGACTGGAGATCATGCCATACCGAGAACTGCCACACAACCGCAACCAGTGGAGCGACCAAACTTAGCGCATCGATGAAGAGAAACAAGCGGAGGAACTGAGAGGAGATTCCGTTCCGAGTTTGCCTGTAGTGATGAATGTCGACCGAAGCTTGCAACTGGTTAACTGCGGTTCCCGTCTCCGAAACGGAAGAGAATGGTGTGGATCCGCTTCACCTCAAGGTGTGAGGGTCCTTACTAGTTTTATCACTATTGGGCTGAGCTCCCGGTTTCTCGGTGATGCTTTTCTCCGGTTGAGCTTTAGGATTTCCTTGCTCCTCATTCGGATCGCTCGGTGTGCCGCGATGACCGGGTTCGGTTCCACCGCACCCGATACTTACGAAGGCAAACACTACGAGCGGAGCAATCTTCCAGAGCTTACTCTTCATGCATAAGTAGATGCCGGTTCTCCCACTTGATTACGTGTCATGTGCGTGGCCTAAGGCATACTGGCACAAGTATGGCGGACGTTCAGACCGCGTGCTTTCAGGCGGCGCAACAGGTCACCGATTGCTGCCGCTCGGTCGCGCGGTTCAGCGAGACACCTGGCGCAACTACTCGTACATTTCTCTGCGACGCCATGAACGATTGCCACGCGTTCCTTCGTTCCTGGATGGAGAGCGCCGGTATGAAGGTGACGCTAGATCGGGTCGGCAACCTGCGAGGCTACTATCCTGGCGAGACCGCGGGCGCTCCCACTTTTGTTTTAGGCTCACATCTCGATACGGTCCCTAATGCGGGAGCATTCGACGGGGTGCTCGGCGTTGCGATTGGCATTTCGCTCGTGCAGCTGCTCGGAGGGCGGCGGCTGCCGTACGCCTTAGAGATTGTCGGCTTCTCTGAAGAGGAAGGGATCCGCTTCGGCATCCCGTTTATCGGTAGCCTGGGCTGGCTGGGTGAATTGCCGGCGCGTGTGCTGGAAGCGAAAGACAAGGCCGGCATTTCAGTACGGGAAACGATCCAACGCTTTCGGCACGGCGTTGATGGGGAAGCACCGAATGAGCCAAGCCGAAGGGCAGGATTCCTGGAGTTTCACATCGAGCAGGGCCCCGTTCTGGACACTTTAGGGCTGCCCGTTGCGCCCGTAACGGCCATCGCAGGCCAGACGCGTGCTTCCGTCACATTTCGCGGAAGTGCTAATCATGCGGGCACAACTCCTATGCATCTGCGAAAGGACGCAGCGGCCGCAATAGCGGAATGGATTCTAGCAGTGGAAGGGATCGCCCGCTCGGTTGAGGGACTCGTCGCAACCGTTGGTGCTCTTGAGGTCTTGCCCGGAGCATCGAATGTGATTGCGGGCGAATGCAGAGCCACTCTGGACGTGCGGCACGCGGACGATTCAGTCCGGAATATGGCCGCGCAGAAGCTGCTCGAAAGGGCTGAAAAGATCGCTGGTGCTCGACGTCTCACTGTTGAGCATTGGACCCGGATGAATCAACGGGCAGTGCCGATGGATGCGTGTTTGCTCTCCACAGTGGAGAAAGCATTCCTCGCCGTTGGCCTGGAGCCGCATCGCACCGTGAGCGGGGCGGGGCACGACGCCATGATCATTGCGGAGCACATGCCTGCGGCGATGGTTTTCGTCCGGTCTCCAGGCGGTATTAGCCATCATCCCGCGGAGACGGTCCTTGTAGAAGACATTGAGATGGCTCTGCGCGTCGGCCTGACTTTTCTGGACCAATTGATCGTGGAGGAGCTTCGATAATCAAATGCACGAACTAGGATCAACCAGAAGCGTGAATCGAAGAGATCACATCCTGCAAACACCTGATACATTCGTTCGTGCGAAGTTGCCCGGTATGGAAGACTGCACGGCGATAGTACACATTGGGCCTGCGGCAGGAGCCGGGTTTACGGAGTACACCGCAGAGATGGAAGCGGGAGGTCAACTAGGCCCTGCACCTGGGCAGCGCTTTTTGTACGTACTCGAAGGAAGTGTGATCCTCGGCGATGGTGATTGCGGGCCGTTGAAAGAACGCGGCTATGCGTACCTGCCGGCGGGCGATGCTAGGCAGCTAATCGCAGAGGCGAAGAGTCGGGTCGTTGCCATCGAGAAGCAATATCAGGAACTTTATCCGCATGACGCTCCCGGTGCTTTCTGCGGATCCGAAGATGGCGTAGAAACACAGCGTTTAATGGGCGACGAAGATGTTCAGGTAAGATCTCTGTTGCCATCCGACCTTCACTTTGATTTTGCTGTGAACACGATGACGTTTCAGCCGGGTGCCTCCTTATCCATGGTTGAGATGCATGTGATGGAGCATGGACTTCTCATGCTGCAAGGTGGTGGGATTTACAGACTCGGCGATCACTGGTATCCGGTGTCCGCAGGGGATTTCATTTGGATGGCTCCTTATTGTCCTCAATGGTTCGGTGCACTCGGAAAAATGCCGGCGCGTTATTTGATTTACAAGGATTGGAACCGTCACCCCTTAACAGCGGGTGCTTAGGAGCATGAATATCCATGTTGACGTGAATCGGATCATTGCTGAGCTAGACCAGTTGGCCGGGTTTTCGGGCGGCGAGCCGCCCGGAGTGACGAGGATCGTCTTCACGCCCGATGACATGCGTGCCCGTGGCTTTCTCAAGGCAAAATTCGCGGAGGCCGGGTTAGACGTTCGCGAAGATCCGGTCGGAAATACGTTTGCACGCTGGCATGGCACGGCGCGTGACCTGCCGGCCATCGCGACCGGCTCTCACATGGACGCAATTCCGAATTCCGGGCGTTTCGATGGCACGGTAGGCGTCCTGGGTGGCTTGGAAGCAATCCGGGCTCTCCAGACGGCGGGGTATCAACCACGAAGGTCGATTGAGCTAGTGCTCTTCACATCAGAAGAGCCAACGCGCTTTGGTCTCGGTTGCCTCGGAAGCCGCTTGCTGGCTGGAGTGCTTGCGCCCGAACAGGCCAGTTTGTTACGCGACTCTGAGGGAAGCACACTTGATGAGGTCCGGTCGGCCGCCGGTTTCCACGGAAACCTGGAGGAGGTGAAGTTGCCGGAAGGGTACTACGAAGCGTTCCTCGAGTTGCACATTGAGCAAGGACCGAGTCTTGAACGGGAAGGGATTGCGCTGGGCGTTGTGACTGACATTGCTGCACCGGCGAGTCTCCGAATCGCGATCGAAGGCGAAGGTGGACATGCCGGAGCTGTGCTTATGCCAGAGCGGCGGGATGCCCTCACCGCGGCTGCGGAGTTGATTCTTGGCGTCGAGTCGGCGGCGCTGTCCACCGGCGTGATGGACACTGTGGCGACAACCGGCATTTGTGACGTCTTCCCGGGTGCAGTCAACAGCGTACCTAGCCGGGTAAAACTTGAGATTGATGTACGAGATGTCGAAGCGGAACGGCGCAATGTCGTGTTGGGTCTGGTTGAACAGGCCGCGCGAACCATTGCGGACAAACGAGGCGTTAAGGTCCACACGGAACTGCTCAACGCAGATCCTCCCGCAAGGTGTGCGCAATTTATTATTAACGCCCTCGTGCAATCGTGTGCAAAAGAGAAATATACTCACAAGGAGATGATCAGCAGGGCCTATCATGACTCATTGTTCATGGCCCGGGTAACGCCCGTCGGAATGCTCTTCATCCCGTGTAGGAACGGTGTTAGCCACCGGCCTGACGAGTATTCCGCACCCGAAAGTATCGGGGACGGAGCGCGCGTGCTGGCCCATGCTTTAGCCGATTTAGCCGCTTGAGGTCGCTTCATGGATAGTGTTCACGCTGTGCGTTCTACCCGAATCGTTACACCTTCGGGAACTCAACGGGGTATTGTCGTCATTGCCGGCCGCGAGATCTGTGATATCGCGCCCTTCAATGAGACCTTGGACTCTATTCCAGTGACCGATGTTGGTGACCACATGGTCCTTCCCGGATTGGTCGATGTTCACACCCACCTGAATGAGCCAGGACGAACCGAATGGGAGGGCTTTGAAACGGGAACGAAAGCCGCGGCGGCAGGAGGCTTCACGACGATCGTTGATATGCCGCTCAACTGCATCCCGAGCACCACGACAGTGGCGGCGCTAGAAGAGAAACGTGCTGCCGTGTCTGGCAAAGCATCCGTCGACTATGCATTTTGGGGTGGCGCCGTGCCCGGGAATTCGACCGAGATTACCGCATTGGCCAACGCTGGCGTAAAAGGGTTCAAATGCTTCCTCGTTCCTTCAGGGACAGAGGAGTTCAGCATGGTTGAGCGCCATCACCTATGTGAGTTGATGCCGGCTATTGCCGATACGGGGTTGCCCCTTCTTGCTCATGCGGAACTTTCCGGGCCGATTCAACAGGCGACTTGCCGGCTTCGCGATGCGAATTGGCGTGAATACGCCACCTACTTGCGCTCGCGACCGGAGGATGCGGAGACCGAAGCTATCCGTTTGCTGATTGATCTAGCTCGAAGCTCGAATTGCCGCGTCCACATTGTCCACCTTTCCGCCGGAAGTGCGCTGATCGATCTCGAAATGGCGCGATCGCAAGCTTTGCCGGTTACCGTCGAAACGTGTCCGCACTACCTGTACTTCTCGGCCGAAGGCATTCCGGCCGGCAGAACCGAATTCAAGTGCGCCCCTCCCATCAGGGAGGGAATCAATCAGGCTCTGCTCTGGGAGGCTTTGCGCTCCGGCAGCATCGATCTGATTGCCACCGACCATTCTCCCTGCCCCCCTGCATTGAAGTGCCGTGAAGCGGGCGATTTTCGAGCCGCTTGGGGCGGCATCGGATCCCTTTCGGTAAGCTTGCCCGCTATGTGGACGGCCGCGCGCGAGCGGGGCTTTCACATTACTGATCTGGTCCGTTGGATGTCGGAGCAGCCGTCCGCGTTGGCCGGTCTGAGCTCAAGAAAGGGAAAAATTGCTGCGGGGCATGATGCCGACCTGGTCATCTTCGATCCGGATGCAACCTTTGAGGTTGATCCTGACGGGTTACCGACTCGCCATAAGCTGTCGCCCTACATCGGGGAAACGCTTACGGGGCGAGTTGTGATGACTGTTGTGAGAGGCGAGACCGTTTATCACGACGGACAATTCCGGTCGGAGCCTATCGGTCGTGAATTGTGCTGCTAGAACGCGAGCCTGAGGCTGAACCGGAACGTACGTTCATCGATGCCCTCCCGGCCGGTGTTAGCAATGCCTAACGCCTGCATGAAGGTGCCGCTGCTAATGTTGCCGTTTGGATTCGAGTGATGAACCGTATTCGTCGCGTTGAACACTTCGGCGCGGAACTTGATTCCGATTCTTTCCGTCACGTTAAAGCCGCGGTCCAGACCGAGGTCCAGATTAATCAGCCCGGGGCCCCACAGGTTGTTCGTTCCGCAGGTGCCAAATCGTCCCGCTGAAGGCGCCGCAAAAGCCGAAGGGCCGTACCACTGATAGATATTTCCGATCCTTTGCGGAGCGCTCAGGCAGTCTCCAAACTGGTTTGACCCCACGGCATTCAACGTTGTGTTGGAAGCGGTGACAGTGAACGGAGTGCCGCTCCGGAGAGTGGAAATCGCATTGAGCTGCCAGCCGCCCAGGATCTTCGAGCCGATTCCGTCCTGCATCCACTTCTTGTTATTGCCAAACGGGGTGTCGGCGATGAGTGTCAGCCCGGCAGTATGTCTCGCAATTCCATTCAGGTTGCCATAATTCAACCGGTAGTAAGCCGGAATGCCCACCTGTGACGAATATCCCAGTCCTTTTGCAAAGGTATAAGTTCCCGAGATCTGGTAGCCCTTCGCGAACCGGTGCTCCGCTCTCGCCTGCAGGGAATCGTATTTGTTTGTTCCCTGGGTTCCGATCGTATTCGTGATGGCGGTTCGCCGATTCAGCTGATTTAGGATTTGCCCGCCCGTGCCGGTTCCAATCGGCGACCAATTCAGGTTGAGAGCCGAAATCGGGTCCACTGACCGGGTCGCGACATAACCGGCGGAGGCCGTCCAACTACCGATCCTTTGCTCGACCGTGACGTTCCAGGATTGAACGTAGCCGCGTACGTAGTTGTTGTTGTCGACCGTGAAGACGCCGGCAGTCAATGGCAACGCGACTCGGCCCGAACTGTAGTCGGGCGGAACTACCGCAGGAAGCCCCTGACGTAGTGTCGTCGCATAGGAAAAGCTGTTCGGCGCATTGATCGTGGTTGCGAGGATATCCGGGTAGTTTTGTCGATTGCCCAGATTGCCGCCCAGGTTTGTCGGATCATTTGTCAGTCCATAGCCGGCGCGAATCACCGTGCTTTCCGTCAGGCGCCACGCTACCCCTGCCCTCGGTGCAAACCGGGACGTATCCTTCGTGATACCGCAGTTGCTTGGGTTCCCGCCGACTCCGCAGACCACCATCTGGTTGGTCTGCGAATCGTAATACTCCATGCCGCGATTGCCGCGAGTAGGAAATGGATAGTATTCCCAGCGCGTGCCGTACGTGAGAGTAAGCTTGCGGGAAATCTGCCACTGATCCCGTATGTAAGTGCCCAGGATGTTGCTGTAATTCTGATAGCGCGGTGGGAAGAGCGAAACCTTTCCTGCGTTCGCAGGCAGCCCCAACAGGAAAGAAGCGAACGCGTTGTAGTCGTTGCCTGCGGGACCGCCGTTGAGCTGAGTCGTCCCTTGTGAAAATTGAAAGCCTCCTGCTCCGGTGCAGAACGTGCAGAAGGTCGCCTGGATTTGGCTCTCGTTATCCTGCTGTTGATCAAAATCGAGCCCGGCCCGCAGATTATGGCTTCCGCGTATCCAGGTAACGTTCCCCGACCACTCCTTTTCCACGTTGTCGTAGGCCTGTGGCTGGAAGTTGTTGTACGGCCCGATGGTGGCTTCCGGCAGATTGACGCCCGACGCTCCGAAGCCGTCAATCATGAGTGCGGGCCAGCCGCCCTCCCGAATATCGGAACTCTTTAATCCGGGGATGCCGAGCAATGTCCAACCAAGATTTTCGTTCAGACGCTGCTGTGCCGTGGAAGGTGAATTACGAGAATATCCGTAGTACGCGTCAACGATCAGGTTGGGAGTGAAGATATACGTTCCGGACAGCGTTCCACTGTAGATATGACCGACACCTGTACCGACCGATGAATTCGATGGACTGAAACCAGGACCGCCCAGGCTTCCGTATTGCTGCGGATTAAACCATGAGTTGTCGTTGAAACCAAAGCGGGCGAAAATGCTGAGCTTGCTTGTTGCGTTCCAATTCAGCTTCGTGTCCCACTGATTCTGACTTTGCCCATTGCTGCCTGCACTCAGGAAGTTCCGCGCCAGTCCGTACGCGCCTGTGCCCCGTACGTTCGGATCCGGCCATTGATTGGTCCCGATGATTGCCAGCGCCGCCGGGTCGAAGCGAGACACAGGAATCTGATTGCCTGCGAATCGAATCCGGCCTGTCCCATTCGGATTGCCCGTACTGGGGTCGTAGATAGCGGTCGGCGACGCGGATAGATTGCCCGCCTTCATATTGGGAGTCGGCACTTGCGAGTACAGCGAGGTGCTCTGCCGTACATAGGTTCCCTGATAACTGACGAAGTAGAACAATTTGTCCTTCTTGATCGGACCGCCTACCGCACCACCAAACTGATTGTTAATGTATTTCGGCAGGGGCTGAGTTCGGTCCGCAGCCCAGGCATACGCTTTCAGGTGCTGGTCAGTATGGAATTCAAACACCGACCCATGGATCGTATTCGTGCCGCTCTTTGTCTGCACGTTGACCGCGGCGCCGCCGGCTAAACCCTGTTCTGCGTCGAACGAATTCGTGACGACGTTCACGGTTTCGATCGCATCGAGTGCCGGCGTGTACATCGGGTAAGTACCGTTGTAATTGGTGGCGCTGGTGCCGTCGATGCGTGTGTTATTTCCCCAGCCCGTTGTTCCATTCACTCCAATCGAAACGGCTCGGGAGGGATTGGCTGCGAATGATCCGCCACTTGACGGCGTTGAGACTCCAGGTACAACAACTGCCAGTGTCAATTGATAGTTCCGGCCAAGTGGAGTAGGCAAATCGGCCAGAGCGCGACTGGTGAGATCCGTACGCACATCGGCCCGGTCGGCTTGAAGTGTACTTGCCTGAGCTGAGACGGTCACGGATTCATTGACCTGACCGACCGATAGGGTCACGTTTATGCGTGTTACTTCGTTTGCATTCACTTGTACGCCCGTCTGCGTGTGCGCGGCGAAGCCGTTGGCTCGCACGGTGAGCGTGTAGACGCCGGGAGGCAGAGTCGCAAGCGTGTATTCGCCATCCGCATTTGCGCTCGTATCTCTCACCAGCTTGGTCCCTTGGTTTTCTATGGAAACCGATGCATTTGGGACGGTAGCCTGGCTCGAGTCCACGACATTCCCAGTTAGCGTGCCTTGTAGCAGTTGGGCTTCACATAGGGCTGGCCCAACGTAAATGACGATCGTAGTGAGAAGCAAGAAAGAGACGAAGGATGCGAAACGGCTGGGTACCACGTTGACCTCCAGGGATTGCTCCCCAGCTTAATACAGAATTGGTCTGGCCTTGGAGGCCAGACCTGCTATTGTATTGCTGAGTTACTCCCGTTTGCAGCTCACAAACCCTATGAAGTCTATCGCCCTTTTGCTCGCTGCCACCTCCGTGATGCTGGCCCAAGAGCCGGCGCGGCCGCGGATCTTAGGTGTTGCTCACATCTCGCTGTTTGCACACGACTACGAGAAGTCGCGGGCGTTCTACCGTGACTTCCTCGGCTACGAAGAGCCTTTCTCATTGAAGAATCCAGACGGTTCACCCAATATGACTTTTTTTAAGGTGAATGACCGTCAGTACATCGAGCTGTCACCTGAGAAAGAGCCGAACACAGACCGTCTGAACCACATTTCGGTACAGACGGACAATGCGGAGGCGATGCGGGTTTACTTAGCGTCGAAGGGAATCAAGGTTCCGGAGAAAACTCCGAAAGGCAGAATCGGGAATTCTAATTTCACGGTGAAAGACCCTGATGGCCACGGAGTTGAGATCGTTCAGTACGAACCGGATGGATGGACAGTGCGGGAAAAAGGAAAGCACATGTCTGACGCTCGAGTATCAACACACATGATGCACGTGGGCATTATTGTCACCGATCTCGAGCGTGCCAATAAGTTCTACGGCGACATCCTTGGGTTTAAGGAGATCTGGCGAGGTAGCAAAGACGGCAAGGTGTTGTCGTGGACGAACATGAAGGTCCCGGATGGCGAGGACTACATCGAATTCATGCTGTACAAGGAACCGCCGGCCCCGACCAAGCGTGGATCTGCTCACCACCTTTGCCTTGAGGTGCCTGACGCCGCTGCGACGGTAGCGGCCCTGGATAAGAAACCCTACCGGAAGGAGTACACGCAAACTCTTGAGATTCGGACCGGCACCAACCGCAAACGGCAAGTCAACATTTTTGATCCGGATGGAACTCGAACGGAAGTCATGGAGCCGACTACGGTGGATGGCAAGCCGGCTAGCTCATCGACTGCACCACCTCCGCAGGATTAAGCTACTTACGGCTTCCCTTAAGCTCAGTTACATTAAGGTATGCCTCAACGGGTTGTTGGCGCACCCGTGCTCCGGAAAGAAGTGCGGGGCAAACTTACCGGGCAGGCCCGCTACGTCGATGACCTGAGCATGCCCGGTATGCTGCACGGAGCTACCATCCGAAGCAGTGTTCCGCGAGGCACCATCCGTGAGATTCACTTTCAGCCTGGTGTCCCGTGGAACGAGTTTACCGTTGTGTCGGCCAAGGATATCCCGGGACGGAATGTGGTTGCGCTGATCTATGAAGACCAGCCTTTCCTGGCAGCTAAGCAGGTAAATCACCTTCATGAGCCCGTTCTCCTGATTGCACACGAGAACAAAGATCTCTTGCGCAAAGCGAGAACTCTCGTACACATCGAATACGATCCCCTTCCGGCAGTCTTCGCCATCGATGAGTCGCTGAAGAACAAAGTGACGATCTGGGGCGAGGACAACGTGTTCAAGTCCTACACCCTGGATAAAGGCGATATAGAGACCGCCTGGCCAGCGGCGGCCTTTGTCGTCGAGGGCGAATACTTGACGGGAGCGCAGGAGCAGTTGTACATCGAGCCCAATGGCATGGTCGCAATTGCCGACTCAACATCAGGCGTAACGGTGTGGGGCTCACTGCAGTGTCCGTTTTACGTTCACAAAGCGCTCTGCGGGTTATTCGGGTTGTCCCCGGATCAGATTCGGGTCATACAAGAGGAGACTGGAGGGGCGTTCGGCGGAAAAGAGGAATACCCGTCGATGATCGCCGGTCACGCGGCTCTGCTCGCCTGGAAGTCCGGCCGCCCGGTAAAGCTCATCTACGATCGCGAAGAAGATATGGCAGCAACCACGAAGCGCCATCCTTCGCGTACCCGGCATCGCACGGCGGTGACGAGAGACGGACGGCTGCTGGGAATGGACATCGAGTTTGTTATCGATGGCGGTGGCTACGCTACTCTCTCTTCGGTGGTTCTCTCACGCGGCACGATTCATGCCGCTGGGCCGTACCGTTGCGACCACGTGCGGATTCGGAGCACCGCAGTGGCTACGAACTCTCCGCCGCATGGAGCTTTCCGCGGTTTCGGAGCACCCCAATCCATTTTTGCAGTGGAGCGCCACATGAACAAGGTGGCCCAGGCTGTCGGGTTGACACCCGAAGAGTTTCGGCGGCGAAATCTTCTCCGAACAGGAGACACAACCGCGACGGGGCAAACCATCACACAGAAACTGGATCTCGTTGCGCTGCAGCAGAAGGCGCTGTCGGCGGCGAGCTATGACGAGAAAATTGCATGCTTCGCGAAGGAGAACGCGGGAAGTACACGGAAGCGCGGCATTGGGTTCGCCACGTTTTTCCACGGGGCGGGCTTTACGGGTTCGGGTGAGCGTTATCTCCAGTCCGTCATAGAGCTCGAACTAACCGAGCAGGGCAAAATCTGCGTCTCTGCTTCGATGACCGAAATGGGTCAAGGCACAAATACCGTGTTGACCCAAATTGCCGCCGAAGCGCTCGGGGCTGAGTACGACGCGATTGAAATCAAGCGCCCCGACACAGCACTTGTGCCGAACAGCGGACCCACCGTGGCCTCACGGACCTCCATGGTGATCGGGCGGCTGGTGGAGCGCGCAGCGTACGAACTCAAGAGTAAATTGCAGGGTGCAGGTTGCCTTCCCGCGAGCTATACGCCCGAGGAGTTTGGCATTGCTGCAGCTCGCTATGTCGCGGAGAGAGGGCCTGTGAGCATCAGGACTCAATACGAAGAGCCGACCGGAATCTATTGGGATGACCAGACCTATCGGGGAGATGCTTACGGCGCTTACTCCTGGGCCACGTACGTTGCCGCAGTGACGGTCGATACGCTTACGGGTGAAGTAACGGTCGATGACTTTGTCGCGGCTCAGGAGGTCGGTCGAGTCTTGAATCCGGTGCTCGCCGAAGGCCAGATTGAAGGCGGTGTGGTCCAGGGAATCGGGCTCGCGCTTTACGAAAAGGTTGTGTGGCGAAACGGTGGAATGATGAACAACCAGATGACAAACTACATCATTCCGACCACGGTCGACGTTCCACCTATCCGAGTCCTGTTCGACGAGATTCCGTATGAACATGGCGCAATGGGCGCCAAAGGGATCGGCGAGCTGCCTATGGATGGACCAGCTCCCGCGATTCTCAATGCGGTGGAAAATGCAATCGGAATCAGTTTCTCCCACGTGCCGTTACTAGCCGAAGACATTCTCCAGCGTCTGGAAGAGCGCGAGGAAGCGGCCGTGGCATGAGACGGCCGATCACTGTTACGGTGAATGGGATCCGGCACAGCGTGACGGTTCCGCCGATGAAGCGACTGCTCGACGTACTGCGTGAGGACCTTGGGCTGACAGGAACGAAAGAAGGATGCGGGGAGGGAGAGTGCGGCGCATGCTCAGTTCTTGTCAATGACGAGCTCGTCAACAGTTGCCTCGTCCCCGTGCTCCAGGTGGACGGCGCATATATCTGCACGGTTGAGGAACTTGCAAAGGAAGGCGAACTTCGTCCGTTGCAGAAGGCCTTCGCCGAGGCTGGCGGCGCGCAGTGCGGAATCTGTACTCCCGGTATGCTCGCAGCCGCCACGTATCTCTTGAACAAGAATCCACATCCCACACGAGAGGAAATCCGCGAAGGACTCTCGGGTAATCTCTGCCGCTGCACAGGGTACGCGAAGATTGTCGAGGCCGTTTACAAGGCGAGCGGAAGCGAAGCTTGAAATCCGCAGTCGA
>Ga0308176_10000534_pt1 | contig 23981 bp, 23 predicted proteins | sample PhyCR2_3_FD_203890 | JGI IMG/M metagenome (GOLD analysis project Ga0308176, IMG submission 203890) | Soil microbial communities from UC Gill Tract Community Farm, Albany, California, United States - DLSLS.C.R2 | ecosystem: Environmental > Terrestrial > Soil > Agricultural land | place: USA... | reverse complement strand
CAGTTGAAGAACGTCGGGTCTTCGTTGTGCACGCGGATACCGTAGTTGCGCGTCGAGGAGAACGTGACCCAGACGATGCGCTTGCCCTGGTACATCTGCACGAACGGGCTCCAGCGTGGCCACGAGTTGGTCAGGCCGTCCTTCTGGTTCGCCTTCGTCAGCTCGACCGGTGTGCCTCCCGCGGCCTCGACCGCGAACAGCTTGGCGTTGGGGTTGTTGTAGCTGTCGTGGGTCGCCAGCGTCGTGCCCGTCGCGCGGTTGAAGATCACCGCGCTGCCGTCGGGTGAGATCGCCGGGTAGTAGTTGTTCTCGTCGGTGCTCGCGGCGGTGACGAGCGCGACCGGATTGGCGGCAGCGCCGGCGGTCACGCTCGCCGCGTAGATGCTGCCGTTGGTGACGTGCAGGTCGTCCTTGAGGTTGTAGCCGGTGATGCCGGTGATCGGCGTCGCGAGCGTGAAGTAGAGCTTCTGGCCGTCGCGGCTCCAGTCGGGCTGCGCGATGTGCTTGCCGGTGAGGCTCGCGAAGAGCGACGCGGTCATCGCCGCGCCGGTGCCGCCGTTATAGTGCAGCACCTCGGGCGTGGTGCTCATGCCCTTGCCGTCGCTCGCGAAGAATGAATCGTGGCCCGCGGCCTCGAAGGCCTGGAAGCCCGCGGGCAGGTTCGTCACCGCGGCCGTGCGGTTCGTGATGTCGTAGAGCACGACCTTGAGATCGCCGTACTCGTCGTCGGAGTCCGCGTCGTCGGAGCCGTACGTCATCTTGAGACCGTCGCGCGACAGGAAGTGGCAGCCGACGCACTTGTTGAGGTTGCCCGGCGTGAGGAACGGCTCGGGCGTCGGATCGGGGTTGCCGAAGTCCTTGCGGAAGATGCCGCCGGTCTTGCCGGCGACGCCGTTCTGCGTCGTCGACTGCCAGTAGTAGATGCCGCCCATCAGGTCTTCCTGGCTGAACAGGATCTGCCGCGAATTGGAGCCCGACACGCACGAGAGATCGGTCGGGGCGGCGCGCACCGTGACCGTCACGGGATCGCCGCCACGACTGTGCGTCGCCACGTACTTCCAGTCGGTCGGATCGAGGTCGAACGCGCAGCCGCCGGTCGCCACGCCGCGCGTGTCGGTGATCGCCGTGCACATCGTCTCGAGGCGGACGTCGGTCGCCGCGCTCTTGAAGTCGATCTCGAACAGCGTGTTGCCGGCGCCGGGCAGGAACTGGACCTCGATCACGTTCATGTTGGGCGGCAAGAGCACCTGATCGGTCGGATACACCAGCTGCGGAGCAGCCCCCTGGCCCGTACACGCCGGCGGCGATCCGCCACCCCCGGGCGGAGGGAAGGTCGGGCACCCGGGACAGGAGATGATCACAGGATCCGTCGGCGTGCCGCAGCTCGGGTCCGCGGGATCACAGGCAGCAGCATCCGAGCCCGGATGGTGGTGCTGGCAGGCGACGAGCGCGACGAGGAGGCCTAGCGATGCGAGGAGGCGCATGTCGAAAGAGTGGCGGCAGGCATCGAGAATGTCACAGGAAATGTCGCAAAAACCGCCGGACGTGTGAGGTTTTGCCGACGCTGTAGGAGCTACGCGCGCAAGGGGCGAAATCGCTGACCCTGACGCTCTCACGAAGGACTGTAGCGCTGCTTGCGCTGCATATCGCTACTGAAAATATCCATTGGATACCCGGACACCAGCGCTCACGCGATGCGGGTCAGCGCTTGGCGCGATAGCCAAAGCCGTGCACGGTCTCGATCACGTCGGCCGCGGGCCCCAGGCTCACGCGCAGCCGGCGCACGTGAACGTCGACGGTGCGCGTGTTGATGTCGCCGCGCATCTCCCAGACCTGCTCGAGGAGCTCCTCGCGCGAGAACACGCGGCCCGGGTCACTGACGAGCAGCTGCAGCAGCTTGTACTCGAGCGGGCGCAGCTGCGTCGGCACGCCCGAGATCTTGACGTCATGGGTGACCGGATCGAGCTCGATCGGCCCGACCTTGAGCATGCCGCTCGGATCCCCGGCGGCCGGCCGTGCCTGGCGCTCGGCGAGCCGGTTCGCCAGCGCGGTCACCCGCAGCACCACCTCGCGGACGACGAACGGCTTGACGACGTAGTCGTCGGCGCCGACCTCGAGGCCCAGGATTCGATCCTCGGCCTCGCCCTTGGCCGTGAGCATCAGCACGCCGACATCGCCGACCGTCGGATCCGCGCGGATGGCCTTGCAGACGTCGTAGCCGGACTGGTCGGGCAACATCAGGTCGAGCACGACGACGTCGGGCTTGTGCTGGAGCACCGCGGCGATGCCCTCCGCGCCGGTGCCCGCCGACGCCACCACGAAGCCCGCGCTCCGGAAGTTGAACTCGAGCAGGCGCGCGACGTCGCGTTCGTCTTCGATGATGACCACCCGGCGTTCCATCACGTCGTTTATAGCCTGGTTACACGGCTGTGACGTGACGCCGGCGTCGATCGCACGCTAGGCTGACGCCATGCGCTACGTCGTGGTGCTTGCCCTGGTCGCCATGGGGGCGTGCTCGCGGTCAGGGCCCAAGGTGCGGGTCGCGGCGGCCTCCGACCTGGCCAAGGCGTTCACCGAGCTCGCCACCGAGTTCAAGGCCAGGACCGGGATCACGCTCGAGCTCCAGCTCGGCTCGAGCGGCCAGCTCGCCAGCGAGATCGACGAGGGCGCGGCGTTCGCGCTGTTCGCCGCGGCCAATCGCGCGTACGTCGAACAGGTCGTCAAGTCCGGGCACTGCGACAGCGCGACCGCGCACCTCTACGCGCGCGGGCGGCTCGTCGTGTGGACGCCCACCGGCGTGGCGGCGCCCGCCTCGCTCGCCGAGCTCGCCGACCCGCGGTTCCACAAGATCGCGATCGCCAACCCCGCGCAGGCGCCGTATGGCCGGGCGGCGAAGGAAGCGCTCGAGCAGGCAGGCGTGTGGCCGCAGATCCTGGATCGCATCGTGCTCGGCGACGATATCCAGGCGACGATGCTCTACACGCGCGACCACCAGGCCGACGCGGCGATCGTCGCGCTCTCTTTGGCCGTGGTCACCAACGGCGGCGCGTTCCTGCCGATAAACCCTGCGCTCCACGCCCCGATCGATCAGGCCATGGTGGTGTGCGGGAGCGGCGACGAGGCCGCGGCCGCCCGGCGGTTCGCGGAGTTCGTCGGCTCGCGCGAGGGCCGCGAGGTGATGACCCGCTACGGCTTCCTCCTGCCCAACGAGCAGCTCCCCGCAAAGGCGCCATGAGACCCGAGACCCTCGCGGCACAAGCCCTCCATGCGATCGACGAGGCGACCGGCGCGGTCGTCCCGCCGATCCACCTCGCGACGACCTACGCGCGCGACGCAAGCTACGCCCTGCGCGGCCCGAGCTACGCGCGCGACGAGAACCCCACGCCGGTGGCCGCCGAGCGCGTGCTCGCGGCCCTCGAAGGCGGCGCCACCGCGCTGACGTTCGCCTCGGGGATGGCGGCGGCGTCCGCGGTGATCCGCGCGGTCTGCCGGCCCGGCGATCACGTGGTCAGCCCGCGCGTCGCCTACTACGCGCTGCGCAGCTGGCTCGATCGGTTCTGCGCGCGCTGGGGCCTCACGCACGAGGTCGTCGATACCTCGGACCTCGCCGCGGTTCGCCGCGCCCTGCGGCCGACCACGCGCGTGGTGTGGATCGAGACGCCGTCGAACCCGACCTGGGACATCGCCGATATCGCGGGCATCGCCGAGCTCGCGCACGGCGCCGGCGCGCTCCTCGCCGTCGACTCGACCTGCGCGACGCCGGTCCACAGCCAGCCGCTCGCGCTCGGCGCCGATCTGGTGATGCACGCGGCCACCAAGTACCTCGCCGGCCACTCCGACGTGCTCGCCGGGGCGCTGGTCACCGCGCGCGCCGACGACGCCTGGGCGCAGATCGCCACCCTGCGCCACGACGAGGGGGCCTGCCTGGGGCCGTTCGAGGCCTACCTGCTCTTGCGCGGCATGCGCACGCTGTTCGCGCGCGTCGAGCGGTCGAGCCGCACGGCGCAGTACCTCGCCGAGCAGCTCGCGGCCCGCGGCGTCCACGTGCGCTACCCGGGCCTGCCGTCGCATCCCCAGCACGCGCTCGCCGCGCGCCAGATGCAGCGCGGGTTCGGCGGCATGCTGTCGATCCAGGTCGGCGGCGGAGCCGCCCGCGCGCTCGACGTGATCCGGCGGCTGCGCGTCTTCATCCCGGCGACCTCGCTGGGCGGCGTCGAGAGCCTGGTCGAGCACCGCGCGACGATCGAGGGCGCCGGCACGCCGACCCCACCGGACCTGTTGCGCCTGTCGATCGGCCTCGAGCACGAAGCCGACCTGCTCGACGATCTCGTGTCCGCGCTGTCATGACCCCGATCGCGCTGCGCGTGGCTACCTGCAAGGCGTTGCCCGAGCCCGATCCGGACGAGGCGCCGCTGGCCGCCGCGCTCGCCGCGGGCGGGTTCGCCGCCGCGCTCGTCGCCTGGGACGATCCGGGCGCCGACTGGGACGCAAAGATCCCGACGATCCTGCGCTCGACCTGGAACTACCCGCTCGCGCTCGAGGCGTTCCTCGCGTGGATCGATCGGGCGCGCGCCGCGGCGCCGCTCGTCAACCCGCCCGACGTCGTGCGCGACAACGTGCGCAAGCGCTACCTGCTCGCGCTCGCCGCGCGCGGCGTCCCGGTCGTACCGACCACCCTGGTCGAACGCGGCCAGACCTGCGACCTCGCCGCGATCGCCGCGCCGAGCATCGTGATCAAGCCCGAGATCGGCGCCAACTCGCAGGGCGCCCGGCGGTTCGCGCCGGCCGACCCGGCCGCCCAGGCGCACCTCGCGGCGCTCACCGCGCAGGGCGCGGCGCTGGTCCAGCCCTACGTCGCGTCGGTCGACGCCTACGGCGAGCGCTCCCTGGTGTGGATCGACGGCGAGCTGTCGCACGCGATCCGCAAGACGCCGCGGTTCACGGGCGACGCCGAACAGATCGCCGGGCCGTTCGCGATCACCGCTGACGAGCGCGCCGTCGCCCTGGCCGCGCTCGCGCCGGTCGCCGACCGCATCCTGTATGGCCGGGTCGACCTCGCGCGTGACGCCAGCGGCCGGCCGATGGTGATGGAGCTCGAGCTCGTCGAGCCGTCGCTGTACTTCGCGCACCAGCCGGGCTCCGCCGAGCGCTTCGTCGCCGGGCTGCGCCGCTACCTGGCCGACCCGCCGGCGAGCCCGAGGATCAGCTCGGCGACGCGCGCCGGCTGATGGCGCAGGATCATGTGGCCGGCGCCTTCGATCACGACGTGGCGATGGTTGGCGAACTGCGCGCGGCGCAGGGCGAGCTCGTCGGCCGGCAGCGTGAGGTCGCTGTCGGCCCCGTCGGCGATCACCACCGGGCACGTGATGCGCTGCCAGTAGCGGATCGCGACCTCGAGCCGGTACGCGTAGGGCCCGAACGTCCGGTGGAGCGGATCGTGCTTCCAGGCCACGCCGCTCTCGACCGGGCGTGTCCCCGCCTCGGCCAGCCGTCGCGCCAGCGCCTCCTCGAGCCGATCGTCGTGCTTCATCAACCGGCGAACCGCCTCGTCGATCGACGGCATCGGGCTCACCTTGGCGCGGGCCGTGCGCCACGCGTCGATCCACATCGCCGCGCGCGTCGGTCCGTCGAGCGCGGCCATGTCGGGCGGCCCGAGCCCCTCGAGCAGCACGAGCCCGGCCAGCCGCGTGGGGCGCGTACCGGCGTAGTACGAGCTGACGCTGCCGCCCATCGAGTGGCCGACCAGCACGACGCGCCGGCGCGCCAGCTGGGCGATCACGTCGTCGAGGTCGGCGACGTAGTCCATGAAGTGGTAGTAGCCGCCGCCGCTGATCCAGTCGCTGTCGCCGTGACCTCGCAGATCCGGGGCGATCACGTGACCGTGCGGCGCGAGCCGCTCGGCCACCTCACACCACGTGTAACCGAGATCGGCGAACCCGTGGACCAGGACGAACGTCAGATCGCCGGGCGCGGCGGGCCCCTCCCACTCGAGGACGTTGTAGGTGAGCCCGGTCATCAGGCGGAGCTTGCGTGCATGCATCGGTCGCTCGCATCATGGCATGGCACCCGGCGCCGCGGAGGTCGCTACGCGGCGAGCTGCGAGGCGAGCCGATCGATCGCGTCGATCGTCCATGCGCCGTACCAGAACAGGTCCTTGCCGCTGACCCGCAGGATCCGCACCCCGGTCAGCGCCTCGCCGATCACGGCCTCGTCGGCCGCGCTGAACGCGTGCGGCTCGTCGGGCAGGATCACCAGCGCGGGCCTCCGGGCGCGAACCTCGTCGAACGTCACGCGCGGGTACCGCACGTCGCGACCCGCCGCGTCGTGCGGCGCGGTCTTGCCCAGATCCGCCGCGAGCGGGTACAGCCGCAGGCGATCGCCGAACGCGTTCGCGATCCCCACGTGCGCGAGCACGTCCGAGCCGAACGTGTCGGCGTTGATCGTCATCAGGGGATCCATCCAGACCGGCACGAACGCCGCCGGGCCACCGGCCCCCGCGCCGCCGATCGCGTAGCCACGCCGGACGAGCGACCGCGCGGGCTCGCGATCCGCGACGCCGAGGATCCGCGCCAGGCGCGCCAGGTGGGCGATGCCCTGGTCGACCCGGCGCGGCAGCGACACCAGGACCGGCACGCGCGGGGCGAGCGCCTCGAGCGCGGTCCGCGTGTTCTCCTCCTGGTTCGCGATCACCAGATCGGGCGCGAGCGCGATCACGGCGGCGACGTCGACATCCTTCGTGCCGCCGACCGTCGCGACGTCTCGCGCCTCGGGGCTCTCGCAATAGGTCGTTCGGCCGACCAGGCGATCGCGCGCCCCGAGCGCGATCACGCTGTGGGTATCGCTGGGCACCAGCGATACGACTCGCTGCGGCGGTCGCGAGAAGTTGAGCGTGCGTCCGAGGTCATCCTGGAGCGAGAGTACCGGCACCCGGCGTGTATACCGCACCATGCTAGAGTCTACGAACGTGCCCCAGGCCGCCGAGGATCCGGTTGTCGCGCAGGCGTCCGCTGCCCCCAAGGACGAGGACGTTGCGCGCGCGATCGCCAAGCTTTCGCCCGAGGAAGCCGCGTACTTCATGAACCAGCTCGAGCTGGTGAACCGCAAGCGCAAGATCCAGATCACCGGCTACCTCGTCGCGATGGTCGGGTGGCTGGTCACGATGGTCCTCGCGCTCGTCTACACCGGCATGCACAACGGCGTCGTTCTGTGGATATTCCTCGTGCCGTTCGCGTTCGTCGGCGCGAGCCTGTACGCGTTCGGCAGGTGGGCCGAGCGCGTCTGGAAGACCCCGCCCAGGCCCGCACAGGCCGCGGGGCGTGAGCCCCGCGCAGCGCGCCCGCCCGTGACCAAGCCCTAGCCTCACGTCAGGCGCTACGCGGGTGGGTCGCCGTCGCCGCGCCGCAGCCCATGGCGGGCGAGCAGCCGGTACAGGTGCACGCGATCGATGCCGGCCGCGCGCGCGGCTGCGCGGATGTTGCCGCCATGCTCGGCCAGCAGGGCCGCGAGGTAGGCGCGCTCGAAGGTCGCCGTCCAGTCGTCGCGGGCTTCCTTGAACGGACGCGACAGGTCGATCGCGGGGCCCGGCGAGCCCGGCGGGCCGGACGGGCCACACGAGTCCACCGGCGAGCCATGCGGCGAGCCCGGCTCCCGATCTCGCTCGGCCTCCCACGGTCCCAGCGCGAGCGCGCGGTCGATCGCGTTGCGGAGCTCGCGGACGTTGCCCGGCCAGGCGTGCTCGCGCAGCTGATCCAGGAACGCCTTGGAGAGCAGGCGGCTGGTCTCGATCGGGGCCGCGCGCGACTCGGCCAGCATGGTCTCGACGAGGAGGGGAAGATCGTCGAGCCGATCCCGCAGCGGCGGCAGGCGCACCTCGACGACGGCGAGCCGGTAGTACAGATCACCGCGGAAGCGGTCGACGTTGACCTCCTGGCGTAGATCGCGGTTGGTGGCCGCGATGACGCGGACGTCGATGTCGACATAGGCTTCGCGGCCCACGGGCTTGACCGCGCGCCGCGACAGCGCCCGCAACAGCTTGGGCTGCAGATCGCGCGGCAGCTCGCCGATCTCGTCGAGGAAGATCGTGCCGCCGGCGGCGGCGCTGAACGCCCCCTCGCGGCTCCGCACGGCGCCGGTGAACGCGCCGCGTTCGTGGCCGAACAGCTCGCTCTCGAGCAGCTCGCTGGGGATCGCGCCGCAATCGACGATCACGAACGGACCGCTCGCGCGCGGGCTCTCGCGGTGCACCGACTCGGCGGCGAGCTCCTTGCCGGTGCCGGTCTCGCCGAGCAGCAGCACCGTCGCGTCGGTGGCCGCGACGCGCTCGAGCTGGCCGATCACGCGGCGCATCGCCGCCGACCGCCCGGTCAACAGGCCAAACCGCTCGCGGGTCACGGTGCTGGCTGGCTTCTGCCGCGGCGTCGGGCGCAACGCCAGCCGCGTCTCGCCGAGCACGAGCGCCCCGGTCGGCGGGCAGAACGCCTCGCGGATCGCGACGCCATCGATGTAGGTGCCGTTGCGACTGCCGAGATCGCGGACCAGCAGCTGGCCGTGGTCACGCGTGATCTCGCAGTGAAACCGCGACACCGTGCGATCGCCGAGCCGCACGGTCACCGACTCGTGGGTCCCGATCACGATGCGATCGGCCGCCGCGTCGAAGCTCGCGCCGGCATCCGGCCCGGCGGCGACCTCGAGGTGCACACAGGCGATGTCGTCGGCGTCGGGGCCGGCCCCGTCGACCGAGAAGGTGATGAGGTCGGGCCCGCCGGGTGCACCGCGTCGATCCCCGGGGCCGCCGGTTCCATCTGCCACCATGTCGGCAATTCTACGCGCACCCCGGCTCCACCAAGCCGTGAATCGGGCGCCATGTAACTCGGAAACAACATGTCGCGTGGAGGCGATGCGCCGGGCGCGATTTCGCCGCTACCACCGACGACGATCGCGTGGTTACGGCCCGCGCGGCGCGGCACCGGCCGTGCACTTCGTCTGGACAAGGCAAGCGCTCGACGGGTGGACGCGATGAGGCGCCCTCGCGAACGAGCCGGCCAGGTGCACCCAGGTGCAGGAAGGGAACAAGACCATGAAGAAGCCCACTACCCTCAAGCTCAAGCTTGAGAAGCAGACCATTCGCCAGCTCACCCGGAGCGACTACCACGCGGTCGTCGGCGGCAGTTCCATCGCGTACACGTGTGACACGACGTTGTCAGCCGCGCAGACCGGCCAGCCGACGTTCGGCTGCCTCGCGTGATCGGCGGCCCCCAGGCCGCGGGCCGCGGGGGCTCCTCCGGATCGGGCCGATCTGGCCATCCGGAGAGCACCTGCTAGCTCAGCGACAGGCCACGGCGCAGCTCGGCCGCGAGCTCGCCGGCCGACGGATACCGATCGCGCGGCAGCTCGGCCGTGGCCTTGGCGACCACGGACACGAGCCAGCGCGGCATGCTCGCGCGGGTCATCTGGTACAGGATCATGCCCAGCGAGTAGACATCGGAGCGAGGATCGCCGACCTCCCCGCTCTGCTGCTCGGGCGACCAGTAACCCGGCGTGCCGATCGCCGTGCCCGGCATGGTCACCGCCACGTCGTGGAGCGCCTCCGGGCCGCGACCGGCGCGCGGCAGGTCCTGCGCGCGCGCTCCGAGCACGCGGGCAATGCCCCAGTCGATCACCCACACGCGTCCGGCCGTGTCGATGACGATGTTGCTGGGCTTGAGATCGCGGTGGATCACACCCTGGCGATGCGCGTGGGCCATCGCGTCGGCGACGCCGGTAATGATCGGCAACCCCTCGCGCCAGCGCTCAGGCGCGGCGCGCAGGCGCTTCCCGAGCGTCTCGCCATCGATCAGCCGCGTGGCAAAATACGGCACGCCGCTGGCCAGCCGGCCGAACTCGAAGACCGGCGGGATCGATGGATGGTCGAGCATGGCCAGGATGGCGGCCTCGCGCCCGAGGCGCTGATGCGCCTGCGGGTCACGCGTGAGGCACACCTTGATCGCGACCCTCCGGCCCAGCAGGCGATCGGTCGCCTCGAGGATGCGCCCCATCCCGCCCCGAGCCACCTCGCGCACGACGTCGAACCGCGGATGGTCGAACCCAACGTCGTCCTGGCGTGGCCCCCCCGCGATAGCGCAACCCGCCGCGACCGGCATGGTGAACAGCGTTGGTTCCGCGACACATACGATATTCATGGCACCCTCCCTTACAGCACTCACCGTACGACCAATTCCCCAGGGTGGCCGTGAAGGCTTCGTGGACCTTCTCTAGATGGATTCATGATGGAAGCGTGACGGCGTTGTACATTGGCCCGGATGTCCTTGCGCCGCCTACACTTCCTCGGGTTCGTGCTCGACGTGGCGGGCTACCGGTTGGACCGGGGAGGCGTTGCGGTCGAGATCGAGCCCAAGGTGCTCGATGTGCTCCTGTACCTGATCCAGCACCGCGACCGCGTCGTGCCGCGCCGCGAGCTGCTCGCGGCGGTGTGGGCCGGGGTGACCGTGGGCGACGCCTCGCTCAGCCGGGCGATCCGCGAAGCGCGCCGCGTGCTCGGCGATACCGGTGACGAGCAGCGCGCGATCCGGACGGTCCAGCGCCGCGGCTTCCAGTTCGTGGCCGAAGTACGCGAGGACAACGTGCGCGCCACCGGGGAGGTCCCCGTGATGGCCGCCCCGACGCCCGGCCTGGACGATCGCCCGTTCTGCGGGCGGACCTCCGCCCTGGCCGCGCTGACCGAGGCGTTCGCCGGCCTCGCGAGCGGGCGAGGCGCGCTGCGCCTGCTGTGCGGTGAGCCCGGCATGGGCAAGTCGCGCACGCTCAGCCAGCTCGCCGCGATCGTGGCCGCGCGCGGCGTGACGGCGGTGGCCGCGGCGGTGCCCGACGATGATCGCGCGCCGCCGCTGTGGCCCTGGCTCGAGATCGCGCGCCGCCTCTTGCGCGAGCACCCCGCCTTGCTGGCCCGGCCGGAGCTCGCACCGCTGGCCGCGGAGCTCGCAATGATCACGCCCGCGCTCAGGCCGCCGGGGCTCGGCGCGCCCACAGGCCCCGCGAACTCCGCGAGCCCCGGGAGCTCCACGAACTCCACGAGCCCCACGAGCCCCGCGAGTGACGACGACCGGTTTCGCCTGGCCGACGCGATCGCGCGCCTGCTCGAGCTCGCGGCCGAGCTCCGCCCCGTCGCGGTGCTGCTCGACGATTTCCAGTGGGCCGATCGCGCCTCGCTCGCCCTGCTCGAGCGGCTCGCGCCGCTGGTGGCGACCTCCTCCGTGGCGGTCATCGCCGCCTACCGCGACGCCCAGGCCGGCCGCGACAGCCCGCTCGCGCGCACGATCGGAAATCTGTTACGCCGCGGCGGCGCCATCGTCGAGCTCCACGGGCTCACGCGCGACGAGCTCGTGGAGCTGATGCGCGCGCACGCCGGCGTCCCGCCCACCCCGGCCGCGGTCGATGGCCTGGCGGATCTCACCGGCGGCAACCCGCTGTTCGTCGATCAGGTGTTCTACCTCCTCGGCGAGCGCGCCCAGGCCGCGATGCAGGACGCGACGCTGCTCGGACGGCTCGCGCTCCGGCACGGCGTCACCGAGGCGATCGCCCGCCACATCGACATGCTCTCCGGCGACGCCCAGACCCTGTTGCGCGCGGGGGCGGTGCTCGGCCGAGACTTCGACCTCCAGGTCGCAGGCGCCATGATCGACGCCTCCCCCGAAGCCGGCGCCGCGGCGATCCACGAGGCCGTGCGCACCGGGGTCATTCGCAGCCACCCGGCGAGCCACACGTACGCGTTCATCCACGCGCTGCTGCGCGAGGCGCTCTACCAGCAGCTGTCGCCCGCCGAACGCTCGCGCCTGCACGCCGCCGCGGCCGCGGCCTTGCGCACGCTGCACCGTGACCAGGACGTCGACGACGTTCACGCGCTGGCCGCCCACTCCCTGCGCGCCCTCCCCGCCGCGGCGGCCGAGGTCGTCCACTACGGGTCGGTCGCCGCCGAGCACGCGAACGCCCGGGGTGCGTACGACAAGGGGGCCGAGCTCTACGAGCGCGTCCTCGAAGCCGACCGCCTGCTGCCCCCCGACGACGCCCGCCGCATGCGCCTGCTCCTGCGCCTCGGCTCCGCGCTCGGCCGCGACGGGCGCCTGCCCGAGTCCGCCGGGGCGTTCGCGCGCGCGGCCCTGCTGGCCCGGCGATCCGCCCCCCTGGGCCCCAGCCTCGACGTCCCGGCGCTGTGCGACAGCTTCCGGCTCGCGGTCGAGCGGCTGCCGGCGCTCGGCGACCGGTTCTACGCCAAGCTGTTCGCGCGCCACCCGGCCATCGCCCTCCTGTTCCGCCGCAACACGCCGCGCGCGCAGTCGGCGATGTTCCTGTCCACCCTCATGTCGATCGTGGATCACCTCGAGGACGCGCCGTGGCTGGCGCAGCACCTCGCGGCGCTCGGCGCCCGGCACGCCGACTACGGCATCACCGACAACATGTACGCGTGGGTCGGCAGCTGCCTGCTCGACACGCTGGCCGAAGGCGTCGGCCCGGGCTGGACCGCGCGCATCCAGCACGCCTGGGAGACCGCCTACCTCGCGATCTGCGAGCACATGCGCGAGGGCGTGCGCCTGGCCGAGCTCGCCCGCGCCGAGTCGCTCCCTCGATCGCGGCTGCTGTCGAGCGCGTGACCGCCCGACCGCGACGTCGCCACCCCGAGCCGCATCCCCTCAGGCCGGCTCGACGATCGACAGCTCGCGGGACGGGCGGAGCAGCTGGGTGGTCGCCCGGCCGCGCCAGCTGATCGGCACGATGACCCGGAACGTCGAGCCCTTGCCGACGACGGAGTCGAGCTCGACCCCCGCGCCGAGCAGGTCGGTGAGGCGCGCGACCAGGGCGAGGCCGAGGCCGACGCCGCCGTAGCCCTTCGCGTCGCCGCGCTCGGTCTGGCGAAACGGCTCGAAGATCGCGGCGCGCTCGTCGGGCGCGATCCCGATGCCGGTATCCATGACCTCGAGCACGACCGCGGCGCCGCGGCGGAGCGCGCGCACGGTGACCCGGCCACCTTCAGGGGTGAACTTCACGGCATTGGACACCAGGTTGACCAGGACATGCGCGAGCCAGCGCTCGTCGGACGCCACGCTGGGCAGGTCGGGCTCGATCTCGGTCCCGAGCGTGAGATCCTTGGTGCCGACCATCCAGGATACCGACGCGGTGACGCGTTCGACCAGGGCCGGGATGTCGACCTCGCCCGGGCGGGCGTCGATCTTGCCGGCCTCGGCGCGGGTCAACATCAGCAGGTCGTCGATCAGCGACAGGAGGTTCTGCGCGCTGCGCTTGATCGACGCGCAAGCGTCCTTCTGCTTGTCGGTGACCGGCCCGTAGACGCCGGCCGCGATCACGTCCGACAGGCCTTGCACGCCGTGGATCGGCGTCCGCAGCTCGTGGGTCATCGACGCGACGAACTGGCTGCGCTGGGTCGCGGCCTGGATCAGCTGCGCGGTGCGCTTCTCGAGCGCGACCTCGCGGACGCGCAACATGCGGAGGGTCGCGGTGGAGAAGAACGCCGGCACCCCGACGACGATCGCGCATAGCCCGATCGCCGTGAGCGCAAACCCGATCGAGGGCACCTGCCCCGGCGCGCCCGGGACCGGCTGCGGTGGCAAGACGCCCGCCACCATCAGGATCATCATCCCCGAGAAGTTCACCAGGACGAAGATCACCATCAGGACCGTCACGCCGAGGTTGGACAGCAGCGAGAGCACCGAGATCTGGATCATGTAAGACGCGAGCAGCGGGCTCGACGGCCCCCCGGTGAAGTAGATGAAGGCGGTCAGGAGCACGACGTCGGCCATCAGGTTGAGCGCGTGCAGGGCCAGCACGCCGCGCTGCTTGCGCAGGGCGAGCCACTGGAGCGAGTTCGTCGCGAGCTTGCCGGCGATCAGCACGAGGTACGCTCGCCGCCACTCCGCCAGCTGAAACGCCCACGCCGTGAACGCGAGGATGCTGAAACCGAGCACGACCATGTAGCCCGCCCGGACCCCGGACACGAGCTTGTGGCGATGCGCCGGCAAGCCGATCTCGGTCATCGATGCGATCAGAGCGCGCCACACGTTGCCGCCGCGCATGATCGACCTACCCCGATTCGCCGAGGAGCTGGCGCACCAGCGCGAGCAGCTTCACCAGGTCGAACGGCTTGCTCAGGTAGCCATCGGCCAGGGTCCCGAGCTCGATGGTGCGACTGGATTGATCGCGATCGTTGTAGACCGCGCTCATCAGCAAGATCGGCGTCGACTTGCCCTCGGGGCGGCCCTTGATCTCACGCAACAGCTCGAAGCCGTTCTTGCGTGGCAGCTGGACGTCGATGAGCAGGAGATCGGGTGTGTCGCGCTCGAACCGCTCGATGCCCTCGGGCCCCGACGAGGCGGCGAGGGTCGCGAAGCCGTTGGCGGCCAAGAAATCCACGAGGATCGTCTGGTTCACCGGATCGTCCTCAACCACCAGAATCTTCTTCACCGTAAAATACCCTACCACGCTCTATGCAAAACGACTCGATGGCACCGGGCCGCCGGCCCATAGCCGCGAGCGCGGTCCCGGCTCCGGCGGCCACGTGCGTGCGACCAGCGCCGACCACCGTGTGGGTTGATCGGCGACCAGCTCGGTGTCGTCGAGCCCGGTGCTCTCCGCAAGTTCCGACGCAATGGCCAACACCGAACGATCGTCGGGTGCCGACTCGCTGACCTGGTGGGTCTCGGGGTCGACGATCGCGTGCGCGCCCCACGGCGGCACGATCGTCTGGTAAAGCAGCGTCGTGACATCGGGTGCCAGCGGGCTGTCGGTGGTCCATGGCGAAGCGTGAGCAAAGACGATCTGATCGGGGCGGCGCTGGATCAGGCGCCCGAGCTCGGCGCTCGGCAACTCCGCGAGATCGTACATCACGATCAGCCCCGGCGCCGGCACGCCGACCGCCGGCCACGGAGCAACCGGGATGCCAAGCCGCTGGCTGGCCGCGTGCGCGACGATCTCGTGACCGCGCCCCGGGGGAGCGTAGATGCACGGTAGCGCGAGCGGCGCGACCAGCTGGGCGAGCCGCTCGAGCCCGGTCGCGATCCGCGGCAGCGAATCGGCCAGCCAGGCATAGCGGCCGTGCATCGGCTCGTCGAAGCCATACGGCGACTGGTGGAGCACGAGGCCGCCGGTCAACACGTAGTGCCAGCCACGCAGATCGTGCGCATCGAGCGGGCACGCCCCCGCGACGCGGTCGGCGCGCTCGCAGATCCCGCGGATCGTCCCCTGCAGCGCGGCGGTCTCCTCCGAATCCGGCTCGAGCTGCGCGAGCACCGCGCGCGTGATCTCGAGCCGGCCGTCCATCGCCGAGTTGAACGCGTACAGGTACCGGCACAGGAAGCTCCGGGCGCGCAGCGCCGCGTGCTCCTCGAGCACCACGGCCGCATCGTGATACGCCAGCGCGCTCTCGAGCGCCGAGACCAGCTCGCACACGACCTCCTCGCTGTCGCCGACCAGCGCGAGGCAGCGCCACAGCACGACCGCCGCGATCGCCGGCACCTCCGCGTCGATCAGCGCATAGCCCAGATCGTAGAGCCGGTCCGGACTATCCGGATCGCGGACCGCTTCACCGGCGAGCTTGGCCAGCGGCTCGGCGCCGCGGCGGGTCGCGAGCTCGGCGAGCAGCGCCAGCCAGCGCGGCAGGTCCGCCGCCGGGATCGCCTTGCCATGCGGCCAGCCGAGGCCGGCGCGCAGGCGATCGAACGCGGCGCGGATGTCGCCCGCCGCGATCAACGCCGCGATCGCCACCGGTTCGGAGGTCATGTCACCCCGCGGGGGTTCCCTCGGGCCAAAGCATCGCGGGGCCCCTTCCCCGCGATCGATCGATAGCCCTCGGTCACAGCTTCGCCAGGCGCCGCGAAGCCTCCCACAGCGCCGCGCGCATCGCGGCGTCGCGCGCGGCCGGCGCCGGTTGGGTCTGGATCCCCTCGCTGAAGTAGCTGCCGGACGGCGCGCTGACCGCCTCCTCGCCGGCGAGCCGGATCTGGGTCTTCGCGCCGGTCTCCGCCGCGGCCCCGGCGATGGGCCCGAAGCCCTGGCGCAACAGCTTGGTGCTGATCACCCCGGGGTGGACGCCGTACGCGACCAGGAGGTTCGAGGGGTGGCGCTCCGCGAGCTCCATCGCGTGCATCACGTTCGCGAGCTTCGACATCGCGTACGCCGCGTACCCGGTCCAGCCATTGGCGAGCGTCAGATCGTCGATGTGGATCCGCCCACGTGTGTGCGCGATCGACGCCACGTTGATCACGCGTGACGGCGCGTCCGTGGCGCTCGCCTCGAGCCGCGGCGCGAGCAACTCGGTCAGGAGGAACGGCCCGATGTGGTTGACCGCGAACGTCAGCTCGATGCCGTCGTCGGTGATCACCCGCTCGTCGGCGAAGATCCCCGCGTTGTTCACCAGCACGTGCAGCGCGGGGACGCGCGCCAGGATCTGCTCGGCGCCGCGACGGACGGCCGCCAGCGATCCCAGATCGAACGATACGCCTTCGAGCTCGGCCCCGGGCAGCTCCTCACCGAGCGCGGCGAGCGCGGCGTCGACCTTGGACTTGGCGCGCCCATGGAGAATCACCTTCATGCCACCGGCGGCCAGCGCGCGGGCCGTTGCACGGCCGATGCCGTCGGTCGATCCGGTGACGAGGACAACGCGGCGTTGCGTCATGCCGCGAAGATAGTTTATTTTTGCGCGCGCAGGGCGTAGAGCAGCGGTGGTGGGAGGTGCGGCGGCGGTGGGTCGGTCGAATCGTTGTCGTGGCCGCCGCTGCGGCGCGCCTGCGAGGTGACGGGCACAACGCCGGTCCACGCCTCCAGCATGGCGAACGCCTCGTCGCGATCCTCCGGAGCGAGGCTCTCGAGCCGCGCGCCGTGGGTCCCCTGCGGCTGCGTCAGGGCGTCCGAGTCCTTGGCGACGCCCAGCACGAACTTGCCGAGGGTCCAGGGATCCCACTCGCCGTAGATGAACAGCAGGCGATCGCCCCGAACCGTGACGAACGTTTCGATGTCAGTGGCCCACTCCCGGCTGTACGCCGGCTCCGGCGCCGGTAGCATGTTCGCGTAGGCGTCCTCGCCGTACTTCTGATACGGCTGGAGGTACGCGACGTCCACCTCGGGGTAACCGAGCTGCGCTTCGGACTCGTAGTAGTACGCCTCGAAGTAGCCGATCTGCTCGTCGTCGTCGTCCCACACCGGCGAGACCTTGTCGAGGAAGGCAAACAGCTCGTCATCGCTCGCGGTCACCGCCGGCACGTTCGCGCACTGCGCGACGCCGAAGTACTGCCAGAACGTCCACTCGAGGCTGACGATCGCGGCCTCCACCGCCGGGCCGATCGCGACCCGCGTGTACGTGTGCGAGGTCTGGAGCGCCGCGCGCGCCTGCATCGCGTCGCGCCGCAGGATCATCTGCGTGGCGACGTCGCGCACGGCCTGCCGGCAACCGCCCGGGTCGGCCATCGTGGCAAACGCACCGTACCGTGCGTCCGGGGCGCCGAGCGTCAGCGGCGCGACGTACGCCACCGTGCCGTCGACATCGTCGGGATAGAACCGGCGGTGAGCCACGGCGGTCAACCCGCCCTTCGAGCCGCCCGTCGTGACGAACGCGCCGCCGTAGATCGTGCGCAGCGCGACGATGATCGCGTGCTCGTCCGCCGCCATCTGCTCGATCGTCAGCTTCGTCCAGTCGGTCGGCACCGGCCGCGACGCGCCGTAGTACCGGTGCTCGATCGACACCTGATTGGCGCCGAGCAGCTTGGTGAGCTCGACCGGCCGATCCAGGTAGTAGTCGGTATACCCCGACGTCTGGACGATCATCGGGACCGTGGCGAGGCTGGACCGGTGGAGCAGCGAGACCTCTTGCAGGAACGTGCCCTGGCTCGGATCGTCGTGATCGACCGGCTGCTCGAAATGCAGGACGTAGTACTGGAAGTCGGTCTGCTCGGTCGGCGCCAGATCGGCGGTCACCCCGGGCAGCGCACGCAGCCGGGCGAGCAGCTCGTCCGACGTGAGCCCCTGCGGCTGGATGTTGTCACCACACCCGCTGGACGCGATCCCGCTGCCCGCGATGGCTGCAGCAACGATCAACGCGCCAGGCGCACGAAGCATGCGGGGAAACCTTGCCATGCAACGAGGTCCTGCGACGCTGGCAATCGCCAACTTTTACAGTTGGTTTGCGCTACCTTGCCACAACACAGAGTTCCAGGGTAGGCATGGCCACCTATGGCACTGTCCGTCGGGATCGTTGGTCTCCCTAACGTTGGCAAGAGCACCGTGTTCAACGCGCTCACCGCCGGCAAGGCCGAGGCCGCTAACTACCCGTTCTGTACCATCGACCCGAACATCGGGATCGTGCCCGTCCCCGACGAGCGGATGCGGCGAATCGAGAAGCATATCAAGACCCAGAAGGTGATCCCGGCGATCGTCGAGATCGTCGACATCGCCGGCCTGGTAGCAGGTGCGTCACAAGGCGAGGGCCTCGGTAACAAGTTCCTCGCGAACATCCGTGAGACGAACGCCATTCTCATGATGGTTCGCTGCTTCGAGGATCCAAACGTGATTCACGTCTCGGGCTCGGTCGACCCGATGCGCGACATCGAGATCATCGATCTCGAGCTCGCCCTCGCCGACCTCGAGACCGCCGAGAAGCGGCTCAAGAAGGCGCAGGGGGCCGCGAAGACGGGGAACAAGGAAGGCAAGATCGAGCTCGCCCTCGCCGAGAAGGTCCACGCCCACCTGACGGCCGGCAAGGCGGCGCGCACGCTGGCCTTGTCCGACGACGACAAGAAGCAGGTCGCGACGTTTGGCCTGCTCACCACCAAGCCCGTGCTGTACTGCTGCAACGTCGGCGAGACCGATCTGCCGAACGGCAACGCGTGGAGCGACGCGGTCCGGACGCGCGCGAAGGTCGAGGGCGCCGGCGTCGTCGTCCTGTGCGGCAAGGTCGAGGCCGAGCTCGCCGAGGTCGGCGACGCCGATCGCGACGAGCTGCTCGCGTCCTACGGCCTCACCGAGCCCGCGCTCGCGACCCTGGCGCGCGAGTGCTACCGCCTGCTCGGCCTGCAGTCGTACTTCACCGCCGGCGAGAAGGAGATCCGCGCGTGGACGATCCGCAAGGGCGCGCTCGCCCCCGAGGCCGCCGGCGTGATCCACACCGACTTCGAGAAGGGCTTCATCCGCGCCCAGGTCTACACGCTCGCCGATCTCGAGCAGTACGGCACCGAGGCCGGCATCAAGGCCGCCGGCAAGCTGCGGATGGAAGGCAAGGAGTACGTCGTCCAGGACGGCGACATCATGCACTTCCTGTTCAACGTGTGAGCGCGGCCTCCGGCGCGACCGCCGCGCGGTCGTGCCACAGCACGATGCCGCCCATCAGGCCCGCGACGTTCGACGTGATCGTGACGTTGTCCGGCAGCTCGATCGTCAGGTGCTTGGCGTTGCCGCCGCCGAGGAAGAGGTGCCGTGGGTTCCACACCGGCTGGATCTGCGCGATCACCTTGGCGACGCGGCGATTCCACTTCTTCTTGCCGACGCGATCGAGCGCCTTCGCCCCGACGTACTCCTCGTAGGTCTTGCCGTTGCCGAACGGATGGTGCGCGAGCTCGAGGTTGGGCACGTAGATCCCGTCGAAGTAGATCGCGCAGCCCAGGCCCGTCCCGAGGGTCAACACCATCTCGACGCCGTGGCCCGCGATCACGCCGTAGCCCTGCACGCCGGCGTCGTTGCACACGCGGACCGGCCGGCCCAGCTGCTCGGTCACCGCCTTCGCGAGATCGAAGCCGCGCCACTGCTTGCTGAGATTTGGCGCGGTCAGCGTGACCCCGTCGACGACGACGCCCGGGAACCCGATGCTGATCCGGTCGAACGCGCCCAGCGGCTCGATGAGCTTGCCGATCGCGGCCAGCAGCGCGTCGGGGGTCGCCGGCCGCGGGGTCTCGACGCGCACCCGATCGGTCTGCGCGCGGCCGTCGGCGCCGAGGATCAGCGCCTTGAGCCCGGTGCCGCCGATATCGATGGCGAGCGTGCGGAGGTTCGAGATGGCGGTCGCGGCGTTGCGGTCTGACATGGCTCCCCTGAGATCGAGCAACTCGATCCGCTCGCAAGGATACCGTTCCGCCGTGGGCTGTGGTGACGCCGGGGCGACGATCCGTGCAATTGGCACCCGCGGTCGCCGCGGTCACAGCCGGATGGTCGCGAGCCACATCACGACCCGGCACGGCACCACCGCGCGATCGGCATAGCCGGCCGCGAGCCGCGCGCGGATCGCCGGGGCGTCGCCGCCGGGCAGCTGGTAGCTCGCGCCCAGGAACCGCCACACCTCGTCGAACGGCCCCGACAGATCGAGCACGAAGCGCTCGAACCTGGGCCCGCCTGACCCGCCCGGCGCGCCCCGGCACGCGAACAGCTCGCGCCAGCCGGCCTCGCTGCGCGCGCGGCGGTCGCCGAACCCACCGCCCCGCGGCGCGGCGATCGCCAGGAAGCGGTGAAACGCGTCGTCCGTGTCGTCGGTGTTGTCGCCCTCTCCCGCGGCGCCGCCCGCGGTCGGCCCCCCGCCGAGCACCGCCGCGAACACCCCGCCCGGCACCACCACGCGGCGCAGCTCGCAGGCCACGCGCTCGAGCTCGTCGAACAGCATGAACGCCAGGTGGCACACGCACGCATCGAACGCGCGATCGGCGAACGGCATCGCCTGCGCCCGGCCGGCCACGATCGCCGCCGCGCCGTCGTCCCGGCCGCGCGAGGGTGCGAGGTCGAGCCCGATCGCCCGCGGGCCGAGCCGCGCCACCAGGTAGGTATCCCCGCACCCCAGATCGAGCACGCGAGCGCCATGCGGCACCGCCGCGATCAGCCGATCGTAGCTCGTGGCGTGCCCAGGCCGGGCGAACACCGACGACGTGATCCCGGGCCGCGCGACATGGAACCGGCGCAGGAACGCCTCGCGATCGCTCACCCCACCACGCTACCTTGTCGCGCCTTGTCCTCGCACCCGCCGGGCGCCCCGACGCGCGTTGCCCCCCCTGCCGGCCTCGCGGGGTTCGCGATGGTCGCCGTCGCCGCCGCGGCGTGGGGCACGTGGAGCCTGTTCCTGCGGGCGAGCCACCTGCCGGCGACCGTCAGCTCTCCGATCATCTTCCTGGTGATGGGGCTCGTGGCCCTGCCCGGCGCGCTGCGCGGCCCGCGCACGGTGTGGGATCGCCCGACGATCGGCCTCGTCGCCCTGAACGCCGTGTTCGACGCGCTCAACGTCCTGGCGTTCTTCACCGCGATCGACCACACGACCGTCGCGATCGCCGTGCTCTCCCACTACCTCGCGCCGATCCTGATCGCGCTCGCCGCGCCGTGGCTCGACGGCGTCGTCACCCGCGGCGCCCGACCCGCCGCGGCCGTCGCGCTCGGTGGCCTCGTGATCATCCTCGAGCCGTGGCACGCCCCGGCCGGCGGCGCGGTGCTCGGGGCCCTGCTCGGCGTCAGCTCGGCGATCTGCTACGCCGGCAACGTCTTCACCCTGCGGCGGCTCACCGTGCGGATCGGCGCGACCCGCGCGATGGCCTATCACGCCCTGCTCGCCGCCGCCGCGATGCTCCCGCTCCTGGCCGGCCACCTCGGCCAGGTCTCGCCGCGGAGCCTCGGCCTGCTCGCCGGTGGCGCGATCGCCCTCGGCGCCGGCGCCGGCATCGTGTTCTCGGTCGGCCTCACCCGGATCGGCAGCGCCCGGACCGCCGTCCTCACCTTCATCGAGCCGATCGTGGCGGTCACGGTCGGCGCCCTCGTGTGGGACGAACCCCTTCATCCGATCGCCGTCCTGGGTGGCGCCCTCGTCCTGGGCGCAGGCATCCAGGTTGCACGAAAGGCGCGGTAACATAGAGCCATGCAGCCGCGCGTCACCATCGGCATGCCCGCGTACAACGAAGAGCACTACATCGAAGCCTGCATCGCGAGCGTCCAGGCCCAGGACTATCCGAAACACCTCATCGAGATCCTGGTCGCCGACGGCCGCTCGACCGATCGCACGCGCGACATCCTCGCGCGCCTCGCCGCGGCCGATCCGCGGATCCGCATGATCGACAACCCCGCGCGCCTGCAGGCCGCGGGCCTGGGCCTGCTCGTCAAGCAGGCGACCGGCGACATCTTCGTGCGCATGGACGTCCACTGCGAGTACGCCCCCGACTACGTCCGCACCTGCGTCGAGACCCTCGAGCGCACGGGCGCCGACAACGTCGGTGGCGCCCAGCGCGCGAAGGCCAGGACGTTCTTCCAGCGCGCGCTGTGCGCGGCCCTGACCAGCCCGCTCGGCGTCGGCGGCGCGAAGTACCGCTCGGCCGACGCCGAAGGCTTCGTCGACACCGTGTTCCTCGGCGCGTTTCGCCGCCGCGTGTTCGAGACCGTCGGCCTCTGGGACCCCGGGGCGATCACCAACGAGGACGCCGAGCTCAACCAGCGCATCCTCGACAGCGGCGGCCAGATCTACCTGTCGCGCGACATCGTCGTGCACTACTTCCCGCGCGACTCGTTCAAGACCCTCGCGACGCAGTACTACAAGTACGGTCGCGGCCGCGCGCGCACCCTGATCAAGCTCGGCTCGTTCCCCACCCTGCGCCCGGTGGCGCCGTTCGCCATGGTCGCCGGCGCGGCCGCCCTGATCGCCCTGCCGCCGCTCTGGCCGATCGCCCCGCTGGCGTTCGCGACCTACGCCCTCGCGACCGGCGCCGAGGCCGTCCGGGTCGGCAGCCAGCTCGGCCCCCGCGCCATCCCGATGGTCTGGGCGATGTTCCCGGTGCTCCACGCCTCGCACGGCGTCGGCTTCGCCGCCGGCCTCCTCCAGTACCTGCGCAACCCCGACTGGCCCCCCGAGCCCGAGCGGATCCCCAAGAAGGTCACGCTGCGCGCGGTGTAGCCGGCGGTCCGCCGCGCGGACCGCGCGAAATCAGTCGACTCGAAACCCGCAGTCACTGCGTCGCACCGCCCACCTACCAGCCCTCGCCCTCCCATGACGCTCCTCTCTCAGCGCAACCCGAGTGCTACTGATAGCGCTTCGTCGAGCTGCTGTAACTTCGCGCTCGAAAGCGTCCCTTTATGATCGGTCAACGCGTTCTTCGGGATGCTCGCGAGGTTGTCGCAGTGTATAGCGCTCTCGGCTTTTAGCCCTTCGTCCTTGCCGACCAACACCTGGGTCTTGAGCCTATGGTAGTTGGAATACACTGGCGCACAAATCACCGTGGAATAGGAGGTGTCGAGCAGACCTTGGTGACTGACCACTACGAACACGCGCTGTCGCTTGGGGTCGCCCCCACCAGGTTTCTTGACCAGATACAGGTCGCCGCGCCTCACCACTCCGCCTGGTAGCCCAACACGTCTTCGGCCTCGGCGTTAAGCTCATCGGCGTGGGCGTTGATGATCTCGGCGTCGCGCATGTCACGGGCGGCGACGTCCTCGGGGTTCTGCTTCAGGCGCTCCAGATAAAGCTTGGCAACGCGTAGCTCCCGCTCGGATAGCTCATCGACGAGCTTGTGAATGGCCTGGCGGTTGATCTGGGCGTTCATCGTTACCTCCATGATGCCGCCGGTCATACCCTCTGTCCAGCCCGACTGATGGAGGCCACGCTGTGATCGTGTAGCACCGGCTACGCCGTACGGATCGCCGCGGCGGCGGCGAGGCCGAGCTCGCTGATCGCGATCTCGCGCATCTTGAACTTCTGGATCTTGCCGGTCACCGTCATCGGAAACTCGCCGGTGATCTTCCAGTATTTGGGGATCTTGAAGGTCGCGATCTTGCCGGTGCAGAACGCGGTGAGCTCCTCGGGAGTCACGGTCATCCCGGTCTTGGGCCGCACCCAGGCCATCACCTCCTCGCCGTACTTGGCGCTCGGCACGCCGACGACCTGCGCCTCGGCGACCGCCGGGTGGGTGTGGAGGTACTCCTCGACCTCGCGCGGGAAGATCTTCTCGCCGCCGCGCGCGATCATGTCCTTGATCCGG
>Ga0308176_10000533_pt1 | contig 24028 bp, 23 predicted proteins | sample PhyCR2_3_FD_203890 | JGI IMG/M metagenome (GOLD analysis project Ga0308176, IMG submission 203890) | Soil microbial communities from UC Gill Tract Community Farm, Albany, California, United States - DLSLS.C.R2 | ecosystem: Environmental > Terrestrial > Soil > Agricultural land | place: USA... | reverse complement strand
CACGGCGACGTCGATCGCGTCGAACGCGACCGTCGTCGTCGGCAGCGCCATCGCCATGCTCGCCATGGACGTGCGGCTGGCACTGCTGAGCTTCGTTCTGCTGCCCGGCACGGTCTGGATCAACCGCCGGGTCGGTACCATGCGCCGCCGGCTCACCACTGAGCGGCAGCGCCGGTTGGCTCTGATGACTTCGCAGGTGCAGGAGTCGCTGTCGGTCAGTGGCGTGCTGCTCGGACGCAGCATGGGCCGCTCGCCCGAACTCACCGAGCGCTTCGCCGGCGACGCCAGCGGCCTGGCGGACCTCGAGGTCCGCTCGCAGATGGCCGGCAAGTGGCAGCAGTCCACGATCTCGATCACGTTCGCCGCGGTCCCGGCCGTCACGTACTGGCTGGGTGGTCTGGCGTTGGCCGGCGGTTCGACCGTCTCGATCGGCACCCTGGTCGCGTTCACCACCTTGCAGAGCTCCCTGTTCAACCCGCTGAACGCGCTGCTGCGAACCGGCGTGCAGGTGCAGAGCTCGCTGGCGCTGTTCGCGCGCATCTTCGAATACCTGGACCTGCCGGTCGACATCGTCGAGAGCCCGGCGCCGGTCGCGCTGCCCGAGGTGCGCGGCGATGTGCGATTCTCCGATGTCTCGTTCGCGTACGAGCCCGGCGCGCCGACCCTCATCGATGTCTCGCTGGAGGTGCCCGCGGGCTCGACGCTTGCGGTGGTCGGCGCGACCGGCTCGGGCAAGACCACGCTCGGCTACCTGCTCGCCCGCCTCTACGACGCCGACTCCGGCTCGATCACCATCGACGGCGTCGACGTACGCGACCTGTCACTGTCCGCGCTGTCCTCGACGGTCGGCGTCGTCTCCCAGGATCCTTACCTGCTGCACGCGTCGATCGCCGAGAACCTTCGTTTCGCCCGACCCGATGCCACCGACGACGAGCTGGTGCGGGCTGCCCGCGCGGCCCGGATCCACGACCTGATCGCGTCGTTGCCGGAGGGATACGACACGGTGGTTGGGGAGCGCGGATACCGGTTCTCCGGCGGCGAGAAGCAGCGGCTCGCGATTGCGCGCACGGTGCTGCGCAATCCGCCGGTGCTGGTGCTGGACGAGGCGACCAGCGCGTTGGACACCCGCACCGAGCGGTCGGTGCAGGCGGCGCTCGACGAGCTGTCCGCCGGCCGGACGACGGTCACCGTGGCGCACCGGCTGTCGACCGTGCGCTCGGCGGACCGGATCGCGGTGCTGGACCGCGGCCGGGTGGTCGAGCTCGGCAGCCACGACGACCTGCTCGCGCTGGGCGGCCGGTATGCCGAGCTGGTGGCGGCGGACGGACAGGTACCGGTCGCCGCCTAACCGGTGCGGACCCGTAGACGACGATGGGGGCTGGGGAGCGCGGCTCGCGGCTTTTGTCCTACCCGTCCGGATCCAAGCGTTCACACCGGGCGTTCTCGCCGCGGTCTGATCCGGTGAGGGACGATGGGTGTCGTGCAGACGCCACTGTTCGGCTCCGCCGCCGAGGTCGGCGAGCGGCTCTCGGGGGTCGGTTACCTGGCCGACCCGGCCACCGCGACGACCGTCTTCCTTGCCGACCGACTCGGCAAGCCGCTGCTGGTCGAGGGCCCGGCCGGCGTGGGCAAGACCGAGCTCGCCAAGGCGGTCGCGTCGGTCACCGGCTCCGGGCTGGTCCGGCTGCAGTGCTATGAGGGCATAGACGAGGCACGGGCGCTGTACGAGTGGGACTACCGCAAGCAGCTGCTCCGCCTGCAGGTCGACCGGGACGCCGGTGAGACGGGCTGGGACGTCGAGCGTGGGCACATCTTCTCCGAGGAGTTCTTGCTCGCCCGCCCGTTGCTGGAGGCCATCCGCCGCACCGAGCCGACCGTGTTGCTCGTCGACGAGACCGACAAGGCCGACGTCGAGGTCGAGGGCCTGCTGCTCGAGGTGCTGTCCGATTTCCAGGTCACGATCCCGGAGCTCGGCACCGTGACGGCGCGGCGCCGGCCGTTCGTCGTGCTGACCTCCAACGCCACCCGCGAGCTGACCGAGGCGCTCAAACGACGTTGCCTCTACCTGCACCTTGACTACCCGGAAGCCGACCGGGAGCGGGCGATCGTGCTGGAGCGGGTGCCCGAGATCGGCGAGCAGCTGGCCGAGCAGCTCGTCCGTACGGTCCGGGCACTGCGGGCGATGGAGCTGAAGAAGGCGCCGTCGATCGCCGAGTCGATCGACTGGGCGCGCACCCTGGTCACCCTCGGCCTTGACACGCTTGATGCGGAGGCCGTGCGGACCACGCTCGGCGTCGTGCTCAAGCACGCGAGCGACGCGGCCCGGGCCACCACCGAACTGAAGCTGAGCTGATCCGTGAGCCTGCTGGACACCCTCGAGGGCTTCACCGGCGCGTTGCGCGAGGCTGGTGTGCCGGCCGGGACGAGCGAGGTCCTCGACGCGACCCGGGTGCTCGGCGCGATCGACCTGCTCGACCGCCCGCAGTTGCGCGCCGGCCTCGCGGCTTCGTTGGTCAAGCGGCCGGTACACCGGCCGACGTTCGACCTGCTCTTCGACCTGTGGTGGCCGCCGGCGGTGGGCGATCCGCTCGAGCTGACCCAGCGCCGCGACGACGAGTCGGGCGATCAGGGCGGGGAGCCGGGCGAGCCGGACCTGGACGCGTTGCGGGACGAGCTTCGGCAGCTGCTGCTGACGGGCGACGACGAGGCCCTGCGCCGGTTCGCCCGGCTGGCCGTCGCCGAGCTCGGCCATGCCGGCGCCCAGCCGGGGCGGCAGTCCTGGTTCACCTACCGCGTGCTGCGAGCGCTGTCGCCGGAGACGCTGATCGCCTCGATGCTGGATGCGCTGCTGGCCGGCGAGCCGCGCGGTGGTCTGGCCGAGCAGGTCGCCCGGCAACGACTGCAGGAGCGGATCGCCGCCCTGCGCGCATACGTGGAGGCTGAGGTGCGGCGGCGGGTCGCCGAGGAACGCGACCGCGACCAGGTCGCCCGATCCGCCCTGCCGCCGCTGGCCGACCAGGTCGACTTCCTTCGGGCGCAGCGGGAGGAGCTGGCCGCGATGCGCCGGACCGTGCACCCGCTGGCCCGCCGGCTGGCGTCCAGGCTGGCGGCCCGCCGCCGGCTGGGCCGGGAGGGTCGGCTCGACGTGCGGCGCACCGTGCGCGCCTCGCTCGGCACCGGCGGCGTGCCCGTCGTGACCCACCATCGGCCGCGCCGGGTGCACAAGCCCGAGTTGGTCGTCTTCTGCGACGTGAGCGGCTCGGTCGCCGGCTTCGCGCATTTCACCCTGATGCTCACCGCTGCGCTGCGCGAACAGTTCTCCCGGGTGCGGGCGTTCGCCTTCATCGACACCTGCGACGAGGTGACGAGGCTCTTCGGCCCGGGCGCCGATCTGGCTGACTCGGTCCGGCGGCTGGCCCGGGAGGCGGATCTGGTCGCGTACGACGGGCACAGCGACTACGGCAACGCGCTGCGCGTGTTGGTCGAGAGGTTCCCGGACGCAGTCGGACCGAAGACGTCGCTGCTCGTGCTCGGCGATGCCCGCACCAACTACCGGGATCCCGGGCTCGCCCTGCTCAGGGGCCTGGTCGACCGGTCGCGGCACGCTTACTGGCTCAACCCGGAGCCGCGGCGCGAGTGGGGCAGCGGCGATTCGATGGCCTACCGGTACGGCGAGGTCATCGAGATGGTCGAGTGCCGGAACGTCGCCCAGCTGACCGACTTCGTCGGCCGTCTGCTGCCGGTCTAGCGTCCCTGCGGTGGGCGGCATGCGACTCGGCGTCATGGGCGGCACCTTCGACCCGGTGCACCACGGCCACCTCGTGGCAGCGAGCGAGGTCCAGAGCCTGTTCTCGTTGGACGAGGTCGCGTTCGTGCCGAGCGGGCAGCCGTGGCAGAAGGCCGGCAAGCTGGTCAGCCCCGCCGAGCACCGGTATCTGATGACCGTGATCGCGACCGCGTCGAACCCGCACTTCTGGGTGAGTCGGGTCGACATCGACCGGCCGGGGCCGACGTACACCATCGACACGCTGCGCGACCTGTCCACGCAGCACCCGGCCGCGGAGCTGTTCTTCATCACCGGCGCGGACGCCCTGGAGCAGATCCTGTCCTGGAAGGACGTCGACGAACTGTTCGGTCTCGCGCACTTCGTCGGCGTCACCCGGCCGGGGTATGTGCTCTCCGACGACCACCTCCCGCGGGATGCGGTCAGCTTGGTCGAGGTGCCGGCGATGGCGATCTCGTCCAGCGCTTGCCGCGAGCGGGTGCGCGCCGGGCGCCCGGTCTGGTACCTGGTGCCCGATGGTGTCGTGCAGTACATCGGCAAGCACCGCCTGTACCGTGGGACTCCAGCCGAGAACCGCGGCCGGATCGCCCGGCCGGCAGAGACGGAGTGACCTGCCCTGTGACCGCCACCGACCGGGCCCGCGAGATTGCGCTGGCCGCCGCTCAGGCCGCTGCCGACAAGCTCGCCACCGACGTGGTGCTGCTCGACGTGAGCGATCGGCTGGTGATCACCGACATCTTCGTGATCGCGTCCGCGCCGAACGAGCGGCAGGTCGAGTCGATCGTCGAGGCCGTGGAGGAGCGACTGCGGCGCGACGGCGTGAAGCCGGTGCGCCGGGAGGGCGAGCGCGAGGGCCGCTGGGTGCTGCTCGACTTCTCGGACGTGGTCGTGCACGTGCAGCACGCGGAGGAGCGCACCTTCTACGCCCTGGAGCGGCTGTGGAAGGACTGCCCGACGATCCCGTTCGTGGACCAGTCGCTGCCCGCACAGGCTGGTCGCGAATGATCGCCTGGCGCTAGGAACGCTGACGTGTCCGAGCACGGCCCGACGCCGCGCCGCGTCCTCGTGTGGCGGCACGGCCGCACCCACTGGAATGTGGAGCACCGCCTCCAGGGCCAGGCAGACCCTCCGCTGGACGACGTCGGCCGCCTGCAAGCGGCAGCGTCGGCCCGGCTGCTGGTCGCATACTCGCCCCACGCGATCATCTCCTCTGACCTCGCCCGGGCCGTGCAGACCGCACGCCCGCTGGCGGAGCTCCTGGGACTGCCGGTGATCCTCGACCGGCGGCTGCGGGAGCGGTCGCTGGGTGGCTGGGAAGGGCTGACCCGGGACGAGGTGGTCCGTCGCCACCCGGGGGAGTATGCACAGTGGGTGGCCGGCCGCGATGCGCCCCAGCCCGGCGCCGAGACGCGCGCCGAGATCGGCGAGCGATCTCTCGCTGCACTCGCCGCCGTCGAGGGCGAGACCGTCGTGCTGGTCACGCACAGCGCGACCGCGATGGCCCTGACCGGCCGCCTGCTCGGGTTGCCCGTGACGGGCTGGCGCTCGGTCGGGCCGCTGGGCAACGGGCGGTGGAGCGAGTTCACCTCCGACGAGCACGGCTGGCGGCTGCGCGCGCACAACCTCGGTCCACTCGGCTCGCCGAACGGCGGGCTGTCCACTTCGGACGGATCGCTCGCTGCGGTGGAAGTCCCCGATGCCGAGGCCGTCGACGCCGAGCCGGCGCGCTGACCGGGAGCCGCGGTGAGCCTGCTGGTCGTCGGCGACTCGCTGGCCTTCCACGGGCCGGAGCGCGGCGAGCTGGCCACCCACCCCGGCTTGTACGGAAACGTGGCCGCCGCTGCGTTCGGCACCACGCTCGATCTCGTCACCCACTCCGGTTGGACGGCTCGGGACGCGTGGTGGGCGTTGACCAAGGACCCGAACGTCTACTCGGTACTGCTGCCGCGGGCCGAGGCGGTGCTGCTGGCCGTCGGTGGGATGGACTATCTGCCCGCTGTGCTGCCGACCTACCTGCGGGAGGGCATCGCGTATCTCCGGCCGCCGGCGGTGCGTCGGGCCGCCCGGGCCGCGTATCTCGCCGCCCAGCCGGTGGGCGCCCGTCTTTCCCGCGGACACTGGCGGACCCTGCCGCAGCGGCTGACCGACGAGTATCTCTCGCTGTGCGTGTACGGAGTGCGCTACTACCACCCGGGCGTGCCGGTGCTCGGCATCCTGCCGCCCCCGCACCGGGCACCGCTCTACGGCGGAGTGACCACCGCGCATCCGGCGGCGGTGGCGGCGGCCCGGGCGTGGGGTCGCCGCGAGGGTGTACCGATGGTCGACGTGTCCGCCATCGCCGCCCGTCACCTGGCCACTGGGCGGTGCAACCCGGACGGCATGCACTGGGGCTGGGACTGCCACGCGGAGGTCGGGCGTGCGGTGGCAGCCGCGGTGACAGCGGAGTTGCCCGGGCGCGCTACCATTGAACCGTGAGCAATGCCGCACGCCTGCTCCTTCCCGGGCCGCGCTGACCTGGAACGACGTCAGCGCGGCGAGCCCCTGTGGAGACGGGGGCTCTTTTTCTTGCCTCACGACCGGGATCGAGCCTCGACAGGAGTGACGACGATGACGGACGACCGCTACGACTGGCGGGCCATCCAGGAGCGGTGGCTGCCTGAGTGGGAGAAGCTGGACCCGTTCCGGGCCGGCCAGCGCGGTCCCGATGCAGAGCGCCGGTACGCGCTGGACATGTTTCCGTACCCGTCCGGAGACTTGCACATGGGGCACGCCGAGGCGTTCGCCATCGGTGACGTCATCGCCAGGCACTGGTTCCAGAGCGGGTACGACGTGCTGCACCCCATCGGCTGGGACTCCTTCGGCCTGCCCGCCGAGAACGCCGCGATCAGGCGGAACTCCAACCCGGCGGAGTGGACGTACGAAAACATCGAGACGCAGGCCGAGTCGTTCCGACGGTACGCGGTGTCCTTCGACTGGTCGCACCGGCTGCACACGTCTGACCCCGAGTATTACCGCTGGACCCAGTGGCTGTTCCTGCAGCTGTACGAGCGCGGCCTGGCGTACCGGAAGGCGTCGCAGGTCAACTGGTGCCCGAGGGACCTGACCGTGCTGGCCAACGAGCAGGTCGTCGCCGGCGCTTGCGAGCGATGCGGCACGCCGGTCACCAAGCGCGAGCTGACCCAGTGGTACTTCCGGATCACCGACTACGCCGAGCGCCTGCTGCACGACATGGCCGAGCTGGAGCGACACTGGCCGGAGCGCGTGCTGACCATGCAACGCAACTGGATCGGGCGCTCCACCGGCGCACAGGTGCAGTTCACCATCGAGGGCCGGGACGAGCCGGTCACAGTGTTCACCACACGGCCGGACACCCTGTACGGCGCGACGTTCTTCGTGGTCGCCGCCGACTCCCATCTGGCCGACGAGTTGTGCGCGCCGGAGCAGCGCGGGGAGTTCGAGGCCTACCGCGAGCAGGTCCGGCGACTGACCGACATCGACCGGCTGGCCGAGGGCCGGGAGAAGAGCGGTGTCCCGCTGGGCCGCTACGCGGTCAACCCGGTCAACGGCGAGCGGATCCCGATCTGGGCGGCTGACTACGTGCTGTCCGACTACGGCACCGGCGCCATCATGGCCGTGCCCGCGCACGACCAGCGCGACCTGGACTTCGCTCGCACGTTCGGGCTGCCCGTGCGGGTGGTCGTGGATACGGGCGAGCCCGACCCGGCCGACACCGGAACGGCCACCGCCGGTGACGGCGAGCTGGTCAACTCTGGTCCGCTGGACGGCATGCGCAAGCAGGAGGCTATCGAGACCATCGTGCGGCGGCTGGAGGAGACCGGCCACGGCCACGCCGCCATCAACTACCGACTGCGCGACTGGCTGGTGTCCCGGCAGCGCTACTGGGGCGCTCCGATCCCCGTCGTCTACTGCCCGGTCGACGGCGAGGTGCCGGTCCCGGACGACCAGTTGCCGGTGCGGCTGCCCGACCTGCGCGGCCGGGACCTGGCGCCGAAGGGCATCTCGCCGTTGGCCGCAGCGACCGACTGGGTGCGGACGACCTGCCCGCGCTGCGGCGGGCCGGCCGAGCGGGACACCGACACGATGGACACCTTCGTCGACTCGTCCTGGTATTTCCTGCGCTTTCCGTCCGTCGACCGCGAGGACATCGCGATCGACCCGGTCGAGCTGCGCCGATGGGCGCCGGTCGACCACTACACCGGCGGGGTCGAGCACGCCATCCTGCACCTGCTCTACAGCAGGTTCATCACCAAGGTGCTGTTCGACCTGGGTCACGTCGAGTTCGTCGAGCCGTTCCGGGCGCTGCACAACCAGGGTCAAGTCATCAACCAGGGCAAGTCGATGTCCAAGTCGCTGGGCAACGGCGTGGACCTTGGCGCCGAACTGGTCGCGTATGGCGTTGACGCGATCCGGCTGACGATGCTGTTCGCCGGGCCGCCGGACGAGGACATCGACTGGTCCGACGTCTCGCCCACCGGTTCGGGCAAGTTCCTGGCCCGGGCCTGGCGGCTGGCCCGCGACGTCACCTCCGCGCCGGGTACGGACCCGGCAACCGGCGACGTCGCACTGCGGGCGACCACGCACCGCTCGGTCGCCGAGATCAGATCGTTGGTCGACGCGTTCCGCTTCAACGTCGCGGTGGCCCGGCTGATGGAGCTGGTCAACGCGGCCCGGAAGGCGATCGACTCCGGACCTGGCGCCGACGACCCGGCCGTGCGCGAGGCCGCGGAGGCGGTCGCGATCATGCTGTCGCTGTTCGCTCCGTACTGCGCCGAGGACATGTGGGCCTCGCTGGGCCACGACCCCACGGTTGCGCTGGCCGGCTGGCCGGTCGTCGATCCGGCGCTGCTGGTGCAGGAGAGTGTGACTGCCGTCGTCCAGGTCGCCGGCAAGGTGCGAGCCCGGCTGAGCGTGCCGCCCGACGTCAGCGAGGACGCGCTGCGTGAGCTGGCGCTGGCCGATCCGGCCGTGGCCAGGGCGTTGGGTGAGCGTCAGGTCCGAACCGTGGTCGTCCGGCCGCCGAAGCTGGTGAACGTCGTACCGGGCTGAGCCCGATACGGTGCTCGCATGGCTGGCCGTGTCGTCGTCGTGACCGACTCGACCGCCTACCTGCCGGACGGGCTGGCCGACGAGCTGTCGGTGCGGGTGGTGCCCCTGCAGGTGGTGCTTGGCGGCCGCTCCGGGGCCGAGGGCAGCGAGGTCACTCCGGCGCAGGTGGCGGCGGCGCTGGCCGCCTGGGTCCCGGTGAGCACCTCCCGACCGACGCCGGCCGAGTTCGCCGCCGTGTACCGCGAGGCGCTCGAGGGCGGGGCGGACGGGGTCGTCTCGCTGCATCTGTCCCGTGAGCTCTCCGGCACGTGGGACTCGGCTCGGCTCGCCGCCGCCGAGGTCGGTGCCGGGTCGATCCGGGTCGTCGACTCGCGATCGGCGGCGATGGGCCTCGGCTTCGCCGTGCTGGCCGCCGCCGAAGCCGCCGCGAAGGGCGGCAGCCGCGAAGAGGTGTACGCGGCGGCCGTGGGGACCGCCGAGCGCACCACGACGCTGTTCTACGTGGACACGCTCGAGCACCTGCGCCGCGGTGGCCGGATCGGCGCTGCGCAGGCGCTGCTCGGCACCGCGCTGTCGGTCAAGCCGATCCTGCACGTGCGCGAGGGTCGGATCGTGCCGCTGGAGAAGGTACGCACGGTGAGCAAGGGAATCGCCCGGCTCGAGGCGCTGGCGGTCGCCGCTGCCGGCGACGGGCCCGCAGACGTCGCCGTGCATCATCTCGCCGCGGCCGAGCGGGCGACGTTGCTGGCCGAACGACTGCGGAGCCGGTTGCCGCAGGTCAGGCAGTTCTACGCATCCGAGGTCGGTGCGGTCGTCGGGGCTCATGTCGGGCCGGGTGTGCTCGGCGTGGTCGTCGTCCGGCACTGACCACGGGCCAACCGTGTGTCCCGCGCGACATCCGGGTAGCAATCTGCCGATCAGCCGTATCAAGGCGCGGCCTTCGTTGCTCCTACCAGTCGAAAGCGGGCGTCTGCGGCGGGGCCGACCCGACGAGCTGATGCCGCGTGTGGCGAACAGACGTGATCGAGGACCTATGACCGTGCAGGTGGGCCCGGCAGACCGGCGGTGCCGACCGTCGTCGGGCGACATGTCAGCGACCGCGTCATCACCGCCGGCTGTCCTGCATCTCTCCGAGCGAAAGGGCCGCACATGACCTCCGCCGCTCGGGGTGGTGACACCCTTCTCAGCGAGCTTGGCGGTCTGCTGGACCGCCTCGACCCGGTGCCGCCGGGACTGATCGATCAGGGTCGCCAGATCTTCTGCTGGCGGTCCATCGACGCCGAACTGGCCGCCGAACTGGCCGAGTTGTCGTTCGACTCCCTCCTCGATCAGGACCTCGCGCTCGCCGTGCGGTCCGGCGACGGCTCCGTCCTGGGACCGCGCATGCTCGGCTTCGGTGCGGTCGTCGACGGCGAGGACCTGTCCATCGAGGTCGAGGTCAGCGCGACCGAGGGGCAGTGCACGATGATCGGCCAGCTCGAGCCCGCGGGCGCCACGACCATCGGCCTCCAGTCTCGCGACGGCGGCGTCCTCGAGGTCCCGGTGGACGACGTGGGCCGATTCAGCATCCGTTCCGTGCCGAGCGGGCCGGTGCGGCTGCGAATCGAGCACGGCGGACGCCTCGTGCAGACCACGTGGGTGTCGTACGTCGGTTGATGCCGCCCTCTGCGGCCCGGTCCCCGTCATGGCGGCGAAGGTAGCCCGACCGCAGCCGCCCGCAAACTCGCTATCCACAGGCCGGACCGTCATCCACAGAACGCAGGTTCGCGCTTCCGCGGGTTGACGGACCGCTCGTACGGTCGCTCGCGTGCCTGCCCTCTCCCGCCATTCGACCCGTCCGTCCACTAGCGACGTCGCACTCGAGAGATTCCGTCTACTGCTGGGATCCGAGCCATCTCCAGTGGAATCCACTATGGATGATGGACGTCCGTCCACAGTGGAGGAATCGAGCGCAGGTGGACTACGGGACATCGTAGGGCGATGGACTCCGACCGGGTTGCGCGAGGCAAGGACGGATCCGGGCCGGCGTGGGGCGGTGGCCCTTGTCGGCGTTGCGCTGCTTGCGGCTCTCGCTGTCGCTGTCTACGTCTGGCACGGGCGGCCGCAGCCCCAGGCGATCGCACCACCGCCGGTCGCGACCGGCGCGGCACCCACCGGCCCGGCGGCCTCGCCCACATCGGCGCGCTCGCTGGTGGTCGCGGTCAGCGGGAAGGTGCGGCGGCCGGGTGTGGTCACGGTGCCGGCGGGAGCGCGCGTCATCGATGTGCTCAAGGCAGCCGGAGGCCCGCTGCCCAGCGCGGACATCGGGATGCTCAACCTGGCGAGGAGGGTGGCCGACGGGGAGCTCGTGACGGTCGGCGTGCCCGCCCCGGCGCCCGCAGGATCCGGCTCGGCCGGCGAGGCGCCTCCGGCGGGGGACGCAGCCAGCGGTCGGACCGCACCCATCGACGTGAACACCGCGACGCTGGCGGAGTTGGAGACGCTGCCGGGAGTGGGCCCGGTGCTTGCGCAGCGGATCCTGGACTGGCGGACGGAGCATGGCCAGTTCGCCACCGTGGATCAACTGTCGGACGTGCCTGGCATCGGCGACGCCAGGCTGGCGCAGCTCCGCGACCTGGTGCAGGTGTGAGATGGCGCAGTCCACCGCCGTCGACAGCGCACCGGCCGACGTTCGGCTGGCCGCCGGCGCGGCCGCCGCCTGGTTGAGCGTGCTCGCGACGCTCGTGTTGCCGTCCGCCGCCGGCGTGGGCTTCGGTGCCGTAGCGCTGCTGCTGACCGTGCTCGCCTTACACTGCCGGCGACGGTGGTCCGCCACTGCCGCACTGCTGCTCGGCTGTGCCGCGGCGGCGGCGCTGGCCACCTCGGTCCGGGTCGCCGGCGTCGAGCACTCGCCGCTGACCCGACTCGCGCAACAGCGCGCCACCGCCACGCTGGAGCTCGTGCTCGGTGATGATCCGCACCCGCTCGCGGGCGGTGCGGGACCGCCGAGCGTGGTGGTCGCAGCACGGGCGAGACAGGTGATCGCCGGTGGGCGCACCTGGTCGCTGTCCGATCGGGTGCTCGTGCTCGCCCCGGCCGACGGCTGGAGCGGTCTGCTGCCGAGCCAGCGGGTCAGGGTAGACGGCCGGGTGCTCCCGCCGACCCACCGTGACCTCACCGTCGCCGTGCTCGCGGTCCGGTCCGCACCGGCCGGGGTAGACCCACCCTCGGCGGTGCAGACGGCGGCCGGCCGCCTCCGCGCCGGTCTCCGTGACGCCGCGGCGGTGCTGCCGGCCGGGCCGCGCGGCTTGCTGCCGGGTCTCGTGGACGGCGACGTGAGCGGACTGGATCCCCAACTGGCCGCCGACTTCAAGACCGCCGGCCTCTCTCACCTGACCGCAGTGAGTGGCACGAACGTCGCCGTCGTGACCGGCGCGGTCCTTCTGCTCCTGCGCGGACTGACGGCAGGACCTCGGACGTCGGCGGTCGGCGCGGGGGTTGCGCTGGCCGGGTTCGTGGTGCTGGCCCGGCCGTCGCCGAGTGTGCTGCGGGCGGCGGTGATGGGAGCGATCGCGCTGCTCGCGCTGGCCTCGGGTCGGCCGCGCTCTGCGTTGCCGCCGCTGGGAGCGGCGGTGCTCGTTCTGGTGTTCGTCTCGCCACCGCTGGCACGCGACCCCGGCTTCGCGTTGTCCGTGCTGGCCACGGCCGGGCTGATCGTGCTCGCGCCGGGCTGGGCGGCCTGGCTGCGGAGCCACCGGATTCCGCGGGGCGCGGCCGAGGCGCTGGCGGTGCCTGCCGCGGCCACCGTGGCGACGGCGCCGATCATCGCGGCGATCAGTGGGACGGTCAGCCTTGTCTCGATTCCGGCGAACCTGCTCGCCGAACCGGCGGTGGCGCCGGCAACCGTGCTCGGCGTGCTGGCGGCCGTTGCCTCGCCGGTATCCGATGCCGCCGCCGGGTGGCTGGCGTGGCTGGCGGGAGTCCCGGTTCGTTGGCTTGTCGCCGTGGGCACGCGAGCAGCACACGCCCCGCTCGCGGCGGTCTCGTGGCCCGGCGGAATCGCCGGAGCCGCGGTGCTGGCAGGCGGATTGGCCGTCGCCGTTCCGGTGCTGCGGTGGCGCCCCGGACGACGCGTCGTGCTGGCCGCGACGGCTGGCGCTGCGGTGGTGCTGGTTCCGGTCCGGGCGGTCTCCCCGGGCTGGCCGCCGCCCGGCTGGCTGTTCGTCGCCTGTTCGGTCGGCCAAGGGGACGCACTGGTGGTCGGGGCCGGCGCCGGCGTGGCGATGGTGGTCGACACCGGTCCCGAACCAACCGCGGTCGACGGGTGCTTGCGTCGGCTCGGCGTGCGGTCGGTGCCGCTGCTCGTGCTGACCCACCTGCATGCGGACCACGTGGATGGGATAGAGGGCGCCCTGAACGGCAGGTCGGTGGCGGAGATCGACGTAGGCCCGACCCGGGAGCCGGCAGCAGGCTGGCGGGAGGTGCAGGACAGCGGGCGTCGGCACGGGGTGCCGGTGCGGACCGTGTCGGTCGGGGAGCGGCGCGACTTCGACGGGCTGACCATGGAGGTCCTGGCTCCGGATCACCCATTCCACGGCACCCGCTCGGACCCGAACAACTCCTCGGTCGTGCTGCGGGTCGCGGTGCGCGGGCGGACGTTGCTGCTCACCGGCGACGTGGAGGTCGAGGCGCAGGACGCCTTGCTGCGTAAGGAATCCCTCCTCCGGGCGGACGTGCTGAAGGTGCCGCACCACGGGTCCGCGTATCAGAGCCCGGCCTTCCTGCGTGCTGTGCACGCGTCGGTCGGAGTGATCTCGGTCGGTCGGGACAACGACTACGGCCACCCGTCGCCGGCGTTGCTGCACGAGCTGGACCGGCTCGGCATCCGGACCGAGCGGACCGACCTGGACGGCGACGTCGCGGTCACCGTGGGGGAGGGCGGGCTGAACGTGGTCACGCGGTCCAGGGCGCCGCCGTGAGCGTCCGCCGTGGGATGCCGCGGTCGTGCCAGGATGGCGGCGTGGCCGATTCGCTGGACGCCCCGCTGGGGCTGGTGCTCGGGGACGAGGAGCTACTCGTCTCCCGGGCGGTCGCCGAGGTGGTCACTGCGGCTCGTGACGCCGACCAGGAGACGGACGTCCGCGAGCTGGCCGCGGGTGAGCTGACTGCCGGCGACCTCTACGACCTGCTCAGCCCATCGTTGTTCGGCGGCCGGCGGGTGGTCGTGCTGCGGGGCGCACACGAGACCAAGACCGACGTGGTCGACGCGTTGCGGACCTACGTCGCCGACCCGGCCGACGAGGTCCTGCTCGTGGTCGTGCATCCCGGCGGCGCGCGGGCCAAGGCGCTGGTCGACGCGATGCGCAAAGCCGGTGCGGTCGTCGTCGAATGCGCCAAGATCACCCGCGTCGAGGAGCGGCAGGCGTTCGTACGGGCCGAGGTCGCTCGAGCGGGAGGTTCTATAAACCCCAGCGCCGTCGCCGTGCTGCTCGACGCGGTGGGCAACGACCTGCGTGAGCTGGCCACCGCGTGCTCGCAGCTGGTCGCGGACACCGGCGGGCGGATCGACGCCGACGCGGTGACCCGCTATCACCGCGGGCGGGCCGAGGTCACCGGATTCGCGGTGGCGGACCGGGCAGTCGTCGGCGACGTGCCCGGGGCGCTGGAGGCCTTGCGCTGGGCGCTCGCGGTCGGGGTCGCGCACGTGCTGGTCGCCGACGCGCTCGCCGACGGGGTGCGGTCGATCGCCCGGGTCAGCTCCGCGGGCCGCGGCAACCCGTACGCGATGGCCAGCGCGCTGGGGATGCCTCCGTGGAAGGTGAAGCGCGCCCAGTCACAGGCGCGGGGCTGGACGGCGGCCGGGCTCAGCCGGGCGATGCGCACCGTCGCCGACCTGAACGCCGACGTCAAGGGCGTCGCCGCCGACCCGTCGTACGCGCTTGAGGCCGCGATCCGCGACCTTGCCGCCGCCCGCGCCAGCTCGGACTGATCGACGAGAAGGCGGAGACGGCGGAGAAAGGCGGAGACGGCGAAGAGCCGACGCCCTCGCGGGGCCGGCTCCTCCGGAAGCTTTGTGAGCGGCTGGCTCAGATCGCGCTGGCGCGCTGCGCCATCGCGGACTTCTTGTTCGCCGCCTGGTTGGGGTGGATGACCCCCTTGCTCGCCGCCTTGTCGAGCTGGCGCGACGCGTGGCGCAGGGCGAGCTCCGCCTGCTCGCGGTCACCCGCGTCGGCAGCCTCGCGGAAGCGGCGCACAGCCGTCTTCAGCGACGACTTCACCGACTTGTTGCGCAGGCGCGCCTTCTCGTTGGTCTTGATGCGCTTGAGCTGGGACTTGATATTCGCCACGCGAAAGCCTCGGTCGATTGTCGGGAATCGGGGTGCGCGGCAACCCATGCGAGCTCCGGCGCGACGAGTCAGGTTACCAGCTCGGGCCGAGCCGGCTCAAACGGCTCCCGCCCGGACCGGTCGACCGGCGTGGGACGATCGAAGGGCACCGATCCCACGACCGAACGGACCTGCGTGACCAGCCCTGCCACCGATCCTGCCCGCATCCGGAACTTCTGCATCATCGCCCACATCGACCACGGCAAGTCGACGCTGGCCGATCGGATGCTCGAGGTCACCGGTGTGATCGAGCAGCGCAACATGCGTGCCCAGTACCTGGACCGCATGGACATCGAGCGTGAGCGCGGCATCACCATCAAGGCGCAGAACGTCCGGCTGCCGTGGGACGGACACGTGCTCGACCTCATCGACACACCTGGTCACGTCGACTTCAGCTACGAGGTGTCCCGGTCGCTGGCGGCTTGCGAGGGTGCCGTACTCCTCGTCGACGCGGCCCAGGGCATCGAGGCGCAGACGCTGGCGAACCTCTACATGGCCCTCGAGAACGACCTGACGATCATCCCGGTGCTCAACAAGATCGACCTGCCCGCCGCCCAGCCCGACAAGTACGCCGCCGAGCTGGCGCACATCCTCGGGTGCGACCCGGGCGAGGTCATGCGGGTCAGCGCGAAGACCGGCGAAGGCGTCACCGACCTGCTCGACCGCATCGTCAAGGACGTGCCGGCCCCGTCCGGTGACCCGACCGCGCCGGCTCGGGCGTTGATCTTCGACAGCGTCTATGACACGTACCGTGGCGTGGTCACGTACGTCCGCATGATCGACGGGCACCTTGTTCCGCGGCAGCGGGTGCGGATGATGGTCACCCGAGCAACCCACGAGCTACTCGAGCTCGGCGTGATCTCGCCCGAACCCCGGCCTACCGGCGGGCTGAGCGTCGGCGAAGTGGGATACCTCATCACCGGCGTGAAGGACGTGCGCCAGTCCCGCGTCGGCGACACGGTGACCGACGCAGCCGCACCGGCGGCCGAGCCGCTCAGTGGCTACCGCGACCCCAAGCCGATGGTCTTCTCCGGCCTCTATCCGATGGACGGCTCGGACTACCCGCTGCTCCGCGACGCGCTGGACAAGCTGCGGCTCAACGACGCGGCGCTGGTCTACGAACCGGAGTCGTCCGGCGCGCTGGGTTTCGGGTTCCGGGTGGGCTTCCTCGGCCTGCTCCACCTGGAGATCGTCCGCGAGCGGCTGGAGCGCGAGTTCGGCCTCGATCTGATCTCCACCGCGCCCAACGTGGTCTACCGGGTGGTGATGGAGGACGGCGCCGAGCACGTCGTCACCAACCCCAGCGACTGGCCGGGCGGCAAGATCGCGCAGGTGTACGAGCCGGTCGTGAAGGCGATGATCATCGCGCCGAGCGAGTACATCGGGGCGATCATGGAGCTGTGCCAGTCGCGGCGGGGGACGCTCGGCGGCATGGACTACCTGTCCGAGTCGCGGGTCGAGCTGCGCTACACGATGCCGCTGGCGGAGATCATCTTCGACTTCTTCGACGCGCTGAAGTCGCGCACCCGCGGCTATGCCTCGCTCGACTACGAGGCGGCCGGCGAGGCTGCCTCGGACCTGGTGAAGGTCGACATCCTGCTGCAGGGCGAGCCGGTTGACGCATTCAGCGCCATCGTGCACAAGGACAAGGCGTACTCGTACGGCGTCTCGATGGCCGGCAGGCTGCGGGAGCTGATCCCGCGGCAGCAGTTCGAGGTGCCGATCCAGGCCGCGATCGGATCCCGGGTGATCGCCCGGGAGAACATCCGCGCGATCCGCAAGGACGTGTTGGCCAAGTGCTACGGCGGTGACATCACCCGCAAGCGGAAGCTGCTGGAGAAGCAGAAGGAAGGCAAGAAGCGGATGAAGATGGTCGGCCGCGTCGAGGTGCCGCAGGAGGCCTTCATCGCCGCGCTGTCGACCTCGGACGAGAAGCGGAGCTGAGGCCCGGCTGTCAACCCCGGCCGGCACGACTGTGGACGCCGGAACGGGCTGTGGACAGCGCTCGGAAGTTTGTCGGTGGTGGGTCGAACACTCGTGTGCGGGCGACCCGAGGAGGAGCCGATGATGTCCGAGATGTTCGACGGGGCGGTCGTCATGAGCCCGTCCCCTGGATTCGGTCACGCCGACGCGGTGCTGGCGCTGGCGGGACTGCTGCGCGCGGCCGCGCCGCCGGGCCAGCGGGTGCTCTCGGCGCCGTTCCCGGTGCGGCTCGGCCGGCAGACCGAGCTGCGGCCCGACCTGCTGGTCGCCCGCTATGTCGACCTGGTCCGTGACGAGCTGACCGCCCCACCGCTGCTCACCGTGGAGGTCGGCTCGCCGGCCAGCGACGTGGTCGACCGCAGCCTCAAGCGGATGGTCTACGCACACCATCGGGTGCCGAGCTACTGGCTCGTCGATCCGGAGACGCCCGCGCTCACCGTGCTCGAGCTGGACGGCACCGGGGACTACCGGCCGGTGGCCGACGTGGTCGGTGCCGAGACGTTCCTCGCGCTGCGGCCGTTCCCGGTACGGATCTGCCCGCTGGAGCTCGTCGCCGGGCTGCGGCCGTGCTGACCGTGCTCCGGCGGTGGCACGATCGGCGCCGTGCTCGTGCATCCGTGGGACGCCCCGCTCGACGACGAGGAATGGCGCAGCTGGTTGCTGCGGCACGACTTCGGGCAGCTCATCGCGCCCGGCGACGGTCGAGACCTCCCGATCGTCGTGCCGACCCACTTCCTGTACGACGGGGCCACCAGCGTCCGGCTGCACCTCGCCAAGCCCAACCCCGTGTGGGCCGCCCTGTCCGAGCGGCCCCGGGCGCTGCTCACGGTCGTCGACGACTACACCTACGTGCCATCGGCCTGGCAGGCGCCACCGGGCACGCCGACCGAGCTCGGCGTGCCCACGTCCTACTACGCGACCGTGCAGCTGTCCTGCGACGTCGAGGTCGTCGACGATCCGGAGTCGAAGGCTGCGATCCTGCGCGGGCAGCTGGCGCACCACGAGCCGGCCGGGGCCTACCTGCCGCCCGACCCCGGACACGAGCACTACCGGCGACGGCTGCCCGGCATCCGCGGGCTGCTGCTGACCGTCACCTCGGTACGGGCGAAGTTCAAGTACGGCGGCAACAAGGAGCCGGCGCACCGCGAGTTGCTGGCCGAGCAGTTGGCAGACCGGCACGGTCCAGCGGACGAGGCCGCCCGAGAGCACCTGCTGCGGCGGCTTCGAGCGGGCCGGTAGGCCGTTCAGACCGTGAGCACGATCTTCCCGGCCGTGTCGCCGGCGACGATCTTGGCGAAGCCGTCGGCGGCCCGGTCCAGGGGCATCGTGGTGTCGATGACCGGCCGGACGCCGGTGGTCACCAGCATGGCCATCAGCGACTCCAGCTCCGACCGGGTGCCCATGGTGGAGCCGACTACCGACAGCTGCAGGAAGAAGACGCGGTTGAGGTCGGCCGGCGGGTTCGGCCCGCTGGTCGCGCCGCAGACGACGATCGTGCCGCCGGGCGCGAGCGACTTCAGCGAGTGCGACCAGGTCGCCTCGCCTACGGTCTCCATCACCGCGTCGACCCGCTTCGGCAGCCGGGCGCCGGGTTCGAAGGCGGCGTCGGCGCCGAGCTCGAGCGCGGCCTGCCGCTTGGCCTCGGTGCGGCCGGTGACCCACATCCGGTAGCCGGCGGCCGCGCCGAGCGCGATCAGCGCCGTCGCCACGCCGCCGCTGGCGCCCTGCACGAGCACCGTCGCGCCCGGGCGGACGCCGGACTTCACGAACAGCATCCGGTACGCGGTGAGCCAGGCGGTGCCGAGACAGGCCGCCTCCTCGTGGGACAGCTCGGCCGGCTTCGGCAGCACGTTGCGGGTCGGCACGATGACCTGCTGGGCCAGCGTGCCCTGGTGCTTCTCGGACAGCAGCGTGCGGCGGGGGTCGAGGGTCTCGTCGCCGGACCAGTCCGGGCTCGGGATCACCGCGTGCACGACGACGTCGCGGCCCTCGCCGTCCACGCCCGAGGCGTCGCAGCCGAGGATCATCGGATACTTGTCCTCTGCCAGGCCGACGCCACGCAGCGTCCACACGTCATGGTGGTTGATCGACGCGGCCCGCACCGTCACCGTGGTCCACCCGGCCGGCGCCTCCGGGTCCGGACGGTCACCGACCTCGAGGGCGGCGAGCGGGTCCGACGGGTTGGGCGCGGTGGCGTAGGCAGCGAGCACCCGATCACCCTATTGCGGCGGTCGGCACTGCCGGGTCGGCGGGTGGTGGAGGTGAGGCGGTCCTAGGGTGAGCATGTGCTCCGCACGCGCCGGCCGTTGCTCGCGCTGCTGCTGCTCGGAGTCCTGCTGGCCGGCGGGTACTTGCTCTCCGCGCTCCGCTCGGACGACTCGTCGCCGGGCGGGTCCGGGCCGGCCGTCACCGCACCGGGTGGGCGGTCGGGGTCGGTCGCGTCGCCGAGTGGCGGGGCCGACGGGCTGGCGACCGTGCGCTCGTCGGACCTGCCGGTGCAGGCACGACAGGTGCTGCGGCTGATCGACGCCGGTGGGCCATTCCCGTACCCGCAGGACGGGACGGTGTTCGGCAACGCCGAGCGGTTGCTGCCGGCGCATCCGCGCGGCTGGTACCACGAGTACACGGTGCCGACACCCGGGTCGCCGGACCGCGGTGCGCGGCGGATCGTGGCCGGGCAGGACGGGGTCCGTTACTACACCGCCGACCACTACGAGTCGTTCGCCCGGATCGAGGATCCGTGAGCGGGCGGAGACCGGGGATACGCAGGGTGCGCCGGTCAGCGGCGGCAGTGGTCGCCGACGCGGAGCGGCGCGGTGCGGTCGCGGTGGTGCTCGGGCCGGCGGCCAGCAAGGCCGAGCTGCTGGACGAGTTCGCGCGGGTCCTGGAGTTCCCCGGCTGGGTCGGGCGGAACTGGGATGCGCTCGCCGACGCGCTCGGCGACCTGTCCTGGCTGCCGCCCGGTGAGAAGGTCGTCGTCTGGGTCGGCGCGGACCTGCTCCGGACCCGGCAGCCGGCCGCGTACCGGACGGCGCTCGACGTGCTCCGGGACGGGGCGACACGCTCGAACGTCAGCGGCCGTCCGCTCACCGTCCTGCTCGCCCCATCCGCCGAGGACCCGTGAACAGCGCGGGGGCATCGACCGCCCGGTGCGGGGTGACCGGTCAGGGGGCGGGCGGGGCCCAAGATGGGCGGCGTTTCTCGGCGAAGGCGGCGACACCTTCGCGGCCTTCGGAGCTGGCGAAGCGTTCGGCTGACAGGGCGGAGAGGGCCGAGTAGTCCTGCGACGGGTGGGCGAGGAGATCCTTCGCCGCCGCGAGCGCGCCCGGAGCGCCGAGGGCGAGCATGTCGACGTAGCGGGACACCTCGGCGTCGAGTTCGGCGTCGTCGACCACGCGGGTGATCAGGCCGATCTCGGCGGCCCGGGTCGCGTCGAACACCTCGCCGGTGAGGAACAGCTCCCGCGCGGCCCGCGGCGCCAGCATCGGCAGCACCGGCACCGAGATCACCGCGGGCACCACGCCGAGGCGAACCTCGGTGAACGCGAACGTGGCCGACCGGCCGGCGAGCGCGACGTCGCAGGCGGCGATCAGTCCGATGCCACCGGCCCGGGCGGGTCCGCCGACCCGGACGACGACCGGCTTGGGTGACTCCGCCAGCGCCGTGAGCAGCGTCGGTACGGACGCGATCGGCATGTCACCGGCGCCGGTCGCCGCCGCGGTCGCTTTGAGGTCGGCGCCGGAGCAGAACACCCGGCCGGCGTGGGTGAGCACGATCACGCGGACCGCGTCGTCCGCCACCGCGGCGGCCAGGCCGGCGGCGAGCTCGGACATCAGCTGCGGCGACAGCGCGTTCCGGTTGGGCTGCGAGTCCAGGGTGAGCGTCGCGACCCCGGCCGTGACGGACGAATGCACCAGCTCGGTCACGGTCCCGACCCTAGAGCGTCCCGAGTGGAACACTGTGCCGCCGTGCCCTCTCGACTTCCGGACGGCGTCCCGGCTCCTGCCGACGGCGCGTTGCCGTTCGCTGCCCGGCGTGAGCTGGGGCGCAATCCGTTCGGGTTCTACGTGCACGTGCCGTTCTGCACGACCCGGTGCGGATATTGCGACTTCACGACGTACACCGCCCAGGAGTTGGGGCCCGGGGTCTCGCAGGCCGCTTACGCGGACACCGCCATGCTGGAGATCCGGCTCGCCCGGCACGTGCTCGGTGATCGGGTGCCGCCGGTGGAGACCGTGTTCTTCGGCGGCGGCACGCCCACCCTGCTGCCCGCGGGTCACCTCGGCTCGATCCTGGGCGAGATCGATGAGCTGTTCGGGCTGGCGCCTGGTGCCGAGGTGACGACCGAGGCCAATCCCGAGTCGGTCACGCCGGCATACCTGGAGCGGCTGCGGGAGGCCGGATTCACGCGCATCTCGTTCGGGATGCAGTCTGCGGCGCCGCATGTGTTGCGCCTGCTCGATCGACAGCACACGCCAGGGCGGGCCGTCGAGGTGGTCGGTGAGGCACGGCGAGCCGGGTTCAGCCACGTCAACCTCGACCTGATCTACGGCACACCGGGAGAATCCGAGGCGGACTGGCAGGCCTCGCTTGACACTGCGATCGCGGCCGGACCGGACCACGTCTCGGCGTACGCGCTGGTGGTCGAGGAGGGAACCGCGCTGGCCCGGAAGGTACGCCGGGGTGAGCTGCCGGAGCCGGACGACGACCTGCTCGCCGACCGGTACGTGCAGGCGGACGAGACGCTGTCCCGCAACGGGTACGGCTGGTACGAGGTGTCGAACTGGGCACGCGGGACGGCCGCGCGATCCCGGCACAACCGGCTCTACTGGACGGGCGCGGACTGGTGGGGCGTCGGGCCCGGCGCGCACAGCCATGTCGGCGGCGTGCGGTGGTGGAACGTGAGGCACCCTGCGCCGTACGCCGCCAAGCTGCATGCGGGGGAGAGTCCGGCGGCCGGGCGTGAGTTGCTCGACCCGGCGGCGCGCCGGATGGAGGCGACGATGCTCGGGCTCCGGCTGCGTGAGGGGTTGCCGGTGCGGGAGCTGTCCGTGCGTGCGCGCAAGGCGGCGGGCGATGCGGTCGGCTACGGCCTGCTCGACCGCCGCGCGCACGACGATGGGCGAGCGGTCCTCACCCTCCGGGGTCGCCTCCTCGCCGACGCCGTAGCCCGAGACCTCACCGACTAGCAACACCAGGCGGGGCGCGGCGCAGGACGGCGGTAGCGGTGGCGATGGTCTCGTCGACGCAGATCTCGGCGTAGGCGACACGGGAGCAGTCGTCGACTGCGGTGTGCACGAACGCCGTGCCGAGCATCGCCGGCGGCGCAGTCACTCCGCTGCCACCGGTGGGCGCTGCCGTCGACTTCACGGCCGTACCGCCGGACGTACCGGACGACGAACAAGCGGACGAGACGCCCGGCACGACCGCGCGCCCGGGTACCAGGTCCTCGGGATAGAAGACCGACCCGGGCTCCGCTGTCGTGGAACCGCGCACCCTGTAGGGAGAGGGGGCGGCCCTAGGCCTAGGGGGTTGCGGGAGGCGAGGTCGGGTCGGGCGTCGGCGTAACCACAGGTTGGTCCTGCGTCGGATCGGCGACCGGCGGATCCTCGGCGGGCGGTGAGTCCGTCGGATCCGGCGTGGGTTCGACCGTCGGCGGGTCGGTCGGCGGGTCGGTCGGCGGGTCGGTCGTCGGATCGGTCGTCGGATCGGTCGTCGGGGTGCCTGGGTCGGTCGGCGTGGTCGGTGCTTCGGTCGGGTCGGTGGCCGGCGGCTGGGTCGTCGGCACGGCGGTCGGCTGGCTCGTCGGTGGCGCGGTCGTTCCGCCACCATCGGCGGGCGCTGTCGCCGACTTCACGGCCGTACCGCCGGACGTACCCGACGACGAGCCAGCGGACGAAAGGCCCGGCACGGCCGCGCGCCCGGGTACAAGGTCCTCGGGATAGACGACCGACCCTTCGGATTCACCACCCGAGTACCCGCCGGTGGTGGACTGCGACCCGCCGTCAGATCCCCGCGACCCGTCGCCCCCGTGCTTCGCGTCGGCCGCGGACGCCTTATCTGCGGAGGTGACCGCATCCGGCTGAGAGTGCTCGTTGCCGATCCCGGGCAGTCCCGCCAGCTGCTCGAACGGTTGGGTCAGCACCGACGGTGCCCCGCCGACGACGGTGGCCACCGCGAGCGCGGTCGCGGCGACGATCGCCGACCCGCTGGTCCACATCCCCACCAGCTGCCAGCGGGACGGCTGGTCCGCGTCCACCCGGACGATCCGCCGGCCGATCGCCGGTACGACGCCGACGAGTCGCCGCAGCGGCGCGGTGGCCCGGCCGACGGGGGTGGCGGGCCCGGCCAGGATGCGGACGAGCTCCGGCTTGTCGCCGGGGACGGGCGGGTCGTCGGAGGTGAGCATCTCCGGCCTGGTGCGAGGAGAGAACCACTCGCCGGATTCAGGCATCCAATCCTCCTCGCCGCACCCCATCAGGCGACGTCGGGGGCCCAAGGAGGCCCAGCCGGACGCTAGCGGCCACCGCGCCCTTGTGTCGGTCTTCTGCGTCGCGTGTCACCCGAACGGGTGAACATCCGCCCCCGGTGCAGGTGGCTCGGTGGTCGGTGTGGCAGTGGGGGTCGCCGTCGGGGTCGCTGACGGGGTCGCTGACGGCGGCGGGGTCGTGCGGGGCGGCGTGGTGCGCGGCGGCGCCGTCGTGGTCGCCGTCGTGGTCGGCGCGGGCGTGGTCGCGGGCTCGGTGGCCGTCGCGCTCGGTGTGTAGCGGGTGGTCTGCGGGGGCGCCCCCGCGGTCGGCCGACCGGTCGGCGCGGCGGACGTCGACGC
>Ga0308176_10000532_pt1 | contig 24139 bp, 24 predicted proteins | sample PhyCR2_3_FD_203890 | JGI IMG/M metagenome (GOLD analysis project Ga0308176, IMG submission 203890) | Soil microbial communities from UC Gill Tract Community Farm, Albany, California, United States - DLSLS.C.R2 | ecosystem: Environmental > Terrestrial > Soil > Agricultural land | place: USA... | reverse complement strand
AAGGGCCTGAGCGTCGCGCTGGGCACACTCGAGCGCACGCGCCTGGGCGCCGGCGCGCAGGCGGTCGGGATCGCGCAGGGCGCGATCGACTACGCCAACGACTACGCCAAGGAGCGAATCGCGTTCGGCAAGCCGATCAACGAGTTCCAGGCGATCCAGTTCAAGCTCGCCGACATGGAGACGCGCACCGCCGCCGCGCGCGAACTGCTCTACAAGGCCTGCGCGATGGCCGATCGCAACGAGCCCGGACTGGGCAAATACACATCGATGGCCAAGCTCTTCGCATCCGACACCGCGATGTACGTGACCATCGAGGCGATCCAGGTGCTCGGCGGCTACGGCTACGTCAGCGAATACCCCGTCGAACGCATGATGCGCGACGCCAAGATCACCCAGATCTACGAGGGCACGAACGAGATCCAGCGCATGGTCATCGCTCGCGCCATGAGGTGACGATGCCGCCCGGGCGCCGCATCGTCCTCGCCGCCGTGATGGCGATGAGCCTCGGGCTCTCGGCGGTCGTGGTGCTGCAGGGCTTCAGCACGCAGGCGCCGGTCAAGCTGATCGAGACGGGCGCGGTGATCGTCGTGTTCGCCGGCGCGCTGGGCGCGGCGATGATCCTCGTCGGCCTGCGGATGGCCGACTGGCAGGAGCCCGAGGACGAGGCCGAGTTCGAGCGCGTCGTGCAGCGGGCGGAGCGCCTCGCGCGCGAGGGCACGTACGCGGAGCCCGAGGAGAGCGAGTTCCTGGACCTCGACCCCTACGACGACCACGACTTCGAGGAGCTCGTCCGCGACGCGCTCGACGACCTGCCCGACCTGCTGCGCCCGCTGATCGAGAACCACAACGTGGCCGTCGTGATCTCCGACGGCGGCCGGCGACGGCGCGCCTACGGGCTCTACCACGGCGATGGCGCGACGCGCGACGAGGTCCCCGACCGGATCGTCATCTACCGCGACACGCTGCGCCGCGACTTCGGGCACGATCCCGAGCTGCTGCGCCAGCAGGTGACGGTCACCGTGCGCCACGAGCTCGCCCACCACATCGGGTTCGACGAGCTGGGTGTGCGCGGGCTCGGGCTCTAACCGAACGCGCGCACGAACGTACCCCTCGGCCGCTGCGTGATGCGCGCCCTCTGATCGGCCTTCAGGTCGCCGACCGACGCCCTGTGGCCGTTGACCCAGACGATCACGTCGTCGCCGAGCGCGATCTCGACCGTCCTGTAGGTCGCGTTCCTGGTGCCCTCCCGCAGGTGCACGGTCGAGCCGTCGACGCCCGTGATCGTGCCGCGATCGAACGTGATCGTCTTGAAGCTGTTGTCGCGCGCGGGCACCACGAGCTCGGCGTGGACCGGAGCACGGTGGAACGCGCGGTGATGGAAGGCGCGGTGGTGGGAGCCGCCGTGAGCGGACGTGAACGCGGCGTCGACGGCGAATGCGCCGCTCGCCGAGATGGCGGCCGTGGTTGCGATCAGGGACAGCTTGTTCATGGCGCTCACGTACCCTTCTCGGCGCCGTGATGATCGTGATGACACCGCAGGCATCGAAGGCGGACATCGACGCCGTGACCAAGCGCCTCGAGACCACCGGCGTGCACGTCGTCGTGATGCCCGGCGAGCTCACGACGGCGATCGGCGCGATCGGCGACCCGGAGGGCGTCGCCGAGCTCGGGCTGGAGGGCATGCAGGGCGTCGACCGCGTCGTCCCGATCTCGCGCCCGTACAAGCTGGCCTCCAGCGAGCTCAGCCACCACGCGCCGAGCGTCGTGGAGGTCGACGGCCACCGGATCGGCGCGTCGGACACGTTCTGCCTCGTCGCCGGGCCGTGCACGGTCGAGTCGCGCGACCAGACGCTGGCGGTCGCGCGCGCGGTGGCCGCTGCGGGCGCGGCGATCCTGCGCGGCGGCGCGTTCAAGCCGCGGACATCGCCGTTCGCGTTCAAGGGCCTCGGCGTGCCGGGCCTGGAGATCCTCTCCGAGGCGCGCGCGGAGACGGGCCTGCCGGTCGTCACCGAGCTGCTCGACACCCAGCACGCCGACGTCATCCACGAGCACGCCGACGTCGTCCAGATCGGCGCCCGCAACATGCAGAACTACGCGCTGCTCGAGGTCGCCGGCAAGCTCGGCAAGCCGGTCCTTCTCAAGCGCGGCCTGTCCTCGTCGCTGGACGAGCTGCTGCAGGCGGCCGACTACATCCTCAAGGAGGGCAACGAGGACGTCATCCTCTGCGAGCGCGGGATCCGCACGTTCGAGACGGCGACGCGCTTCACGCTCGACCTGGGCGCGGTGCCGTGGCTGAAGCTGCACACGCACCTGCCGGTCATCGTCGACCCGTCGCACGCGGCGGGCGACCGCCGGCTCGTCGAGCCGCTCTCGCGCGCCGCCGCCGCGGTGGGGGCGGACGGCATCATCGTCGAGGTCGCCGAGGACCCCGAGGCAGCCCTCTGCGACGGCCCGCAGGCGCTCTACGCATCCGGCTTCGCCGACTACGCGCGCGACGTATCCGCGCACGCCGCGCTGCTCGGCAAGTCGCTGGCCTGAAGACGGGCGTCTGCCAACCTACAGGCGTGAGCGCGTTCAAGGACCACCCCGAGATCGAGATCAGCGTGCATGACGCGAAGGCCGCGCTGGACGGCGGCGAGGCCGTGCTGGTGGACGTGCGCGAGCCGCACGAGTGGGACGCCGGGCGGATCCCCGGGGCCCGCCACGTGCAGCTCGAGCACCTCGCGTCGCAGGCGGACACGATCCCGCGCGATACGCAGGTGATCTTCCAGTGCCGCCTCGGCGTGCGCTCGGCGATGGCGACGCAGGCGTTCCGCGCGGCCGGCTACGACGCGCTGTCGATGGCCGGTGGCATCCAGGCCTGGCACGAGGCCGGCCTGCCGCTCGAGCCCTCCGGCGGGCGCGTGTCGGACCACTAAGTGGAGTGAGATCTCCGAATGTCCGCGTGGTTACGAGGGTACGACGCCTCGCATGTATATCGGCATCGGAACGATCCTCATCATCATCATCCTGATCATCCTGCTGACCTAGTACAGGTCAGCAGGACGCAGGATCCGGTCTACGACAGCTTCTGGACGTTGACCGCCTTCGGCCCCTTGTCGCCCTGCTCCTCCTCGTAGGAGACGCGCAGGCCCTCTGACAGCGAGCGATAGCCCTCCATCTCGATCCCCGAGTGGTGGACGAAGAGGTCGCGGTCGCCCTCGTCGGGGGTGATGAACCCGAACCCCTTGTCGTCACTGAACCACTTAACGGTGCCGGTGGCCATCTAGCCAGTCCTCCAATGATCGTCCTGCCGGGGAAGCTGCCCCGGCTCCTCCGGCGCGAGCGTACCAGCGTGGCGCGTCAGGACTTGATCAACGGCTTGACGGCCTTCAGCACCGCTCCCTTGTCGAGCGTGCGATCGAATGCCTCGGGCGCCGGCGACTCGCCGCGCAGCAGCCGGATGGCGGCCGCGTGGCGCGCCTCGACCTGCACGATCGAGCCGGCCGCGGCGAGGATGTCCTTCGACGAGATCGACGGCGCCGCGCCGTTGTAGGCGCTCACGCCGGTGTCCTCCAGCGTCTGCGCGAGCTTCAGGAAGCTCTTCTCGTCGCTGATCGGGAACGAGAAGCTCGGGCTCTTGACCGGCTTGGCTCCGAGCGACTTGATCGCCTGCTTGAGCGCGTTGACGTGCTGGGCCTCCTGGTCGGCGAGCTCCTTCGCGAGCTTCATCGCGTCGCCGCTGAGGTCGAGCCCCTTCGCCTTCTTGTAGAAGTCGGCCTCGAGGTACTCGAGCGTCAGCGCGAAGTTGAGGATGTCGGCGTCGCCTGACCCCGCCATCGCACTGCTCACGAACGGGGCGACCATCCCGCCGCCGTAGACGGCGCCGGCGGCCATCGCGCCGCGCAGGATGAACGCCTGGCGGCTGATGCCGCTGATCTGAATCGTTTCGTCAGTCATTGATCACTCCACGATGAACTGCTTGGCAACGGGCAGGACCTCGTCCATCGAGGCCGGCTTGGCGAACGCGCCGTCGGGCGTGATGTCCTTGCCCACGAGCGTGTTGAGGGCGGCCGCGTGGCGCGCCTCGACCGAGTGGATCGACAGCGCCGCGGCGAGGATGTCCTTGTTGGAGATCTTGGCCGCCTGGCCCAGGTAGGCCGCCGCGCCGAGGTTCTCCACCGCCTGCGCGGTCTTGACGATCGTCTTGGCATCCGAGAGCGGGAACTTCGTCGACGGCTTCGCCGCCGGCGTCCCGCCGAGCTGCTTGACCGCCATCGTCAGCGCGTTCACGTGCTGGCGCTCGTGGTCGCCGATCTGCTTGATCAGGTCCAGCTGCTTGCCCTTGAAGAAGCCCGTGTCGATGGCCTCCTTGTAGAACTGCGCCTCGAGGTACTCCAGCGTCAGGGCGTAGTTGACGATCGCGATGTCGCCGTCCTCGCCCGAAGCGGTCGTGCTCGTGTCGGCCCCTGCCGCCGCTGCACCCGTCGAGGTGGTCTTCTTGTCGCTGCCGCATGCGGCGAGCAGCAGGCCCAGGCCAGCTGCGCCGCCGGAGCCCATCATCTTCAGGAAGCGCTTGCGCGAGGCCGCGTCGTCGCGGATCTCGTCAAGCGCGGTCTGGTCCGCCATCGGGTGTCCTCCCGTCGCTTACACCTGCGACTACGGGACACCCGTGATTCGGATCAGGAAGTTGGCGCGGGGGCCTCGATCTCGCGCTTGAGGATCTTGCCTGTGGGGCCCTTCGGGAGTTCGTCGACGAACCAGATGCGCCGCGGGTACTTGTAGGCCGCGACCTGGTCCTTGACGAACGCCTGCAGGTCCTCCGCGCTGGCCTCGGCGCCCTCCTTCAGCGCCACCGCCGCGCCGACCTCCTCGCCCAGCTCGTCGTGGGGCACGCCGACGACGGCGGCCTCGCGGACCGCGGGGTGCTCGTAGAGCACCTCCTCGACCTCGCGCGGGTAGACGTTGTAGCCGCCGCGGATGATCATGTCCTTCTTGCGGTCGACGATGAAGTAGTAGCCGTCGTCGTCGACCTGGGCCATGTCGCCTGTGTGGAACCAGCCGTCGCGCATGACGTCGGCCGTCGCCTCCGGGTTGCGCCAGTAGCCCTTCATGACGTTGTGGCCGCGGATCGCGATCTCGCCGACGCCGTCCTCCTCGTCGGCGAGCTTCATCTCCACGCCGTCGACCGGCGTGCCGATCGAGCCCGGCTTGCGCTCCCGGTCGGGGTGGTTGAACGACGCGACCGGCGAGGTCTCGCTCAGCCCGTAGCCCTCGAGCACCTTGCACCCGAACCGCTCCTCGAAGCCGCGCATGATCTCGACCGGCATCGCCGCGCCGCCGGAGACGCAGATCTGCAGCGAGGAGGTGTCGTAGCGGTCGGCGTCCGGCACGTTCAGGATCGCGGCGTACATCGTCGGCACGCCCTCGAAGATCGTCACCCTGTCGCGCTGGATGATCTCCAGGGCCTTGACCGGGTCGAAGCGGGGGATCAGCGACAGCATGCCGCCGCCGAAGACCGTCGCGTTCAGCCCGCAGGTCTGGCCGAACGAGTGGAACAGCGGTAGCGCGCCGAGCGTGACGGTGTCGTCGCCGAGATCGAACAATCCCGCCGAGATCTCGACGTTGCGCCGCAGGTTGGCGTGCGTCAGCTCGGCGCCCTTCGGCTTGCCCGTCGTCCCCGACGTGTAGAGGATCACAGCGGTGTCGTCCTCGGCGCGGTCGGCGACCTCCGTGACCGGCGGCGCCGAGCCCACGATCTCCTCGAACTCGCCGGGCTTGACCAGGATGCAGTCGGTCCCGGCCGGGTCGGCGCCCGCCTGCGCGGCCTCGGCGAAGTCGCCCCAGGCGAACAGCGCCTTGCTCTCGGGGTCGCTGCAGTAGAACGCGACCTCGCGGCCCTTCAGCAGGACGTTCATGGGCACGACGATCGCGCCCGCGCGCAGGACGCCGTAGTAGCAGACCGCGAAGTGCGGGACGTTGGGGAGCATGATCCCGACACGGTCGCCCGGCTCGACGCCGCGCTCGCGCAGAAGGCCGGCGACATGGGCGCTCGCGCCGTCGAGCATCGCGTAGGAGACCTCGGCGTCGTCGAGCTTCAGCGCCGTCGCGTCACCTCGCTTCGACGCACTGTCGACGAGGATGGATGCCAGGTTCGCGCTCATGGCGGCAGGGTAGTCCGAACCGTATGGAGGAAGAGACGACACAGCGTTCCGAGGCGGCAGAGAAGGCCGCCGAGGTGGAAGACGCATACAAACGGGGCGAGGAGAAGGTCAAGGAGCTCGAGAAGGACCCGCCCAAGAATCTCGAGGACTGGCCCGACGATCACGCCAAGTACGTGACGTTCGGCGGGCGCGAGGGCGAGCACTCCTACGAGGAGGGCCCGGAGTCCAAGCTCGGCCCGTCCGGCCTGCGCCACAACCCCGACGGCAGCGTCGAGATCGAGGGCGAGCAGGTCGACGACCCATCGAAGTACAAGGGCGACCCGATCCCGGGCGGCCCGACCGACACCCGGTCTAGCGCTTCAGACGAAGAGTGAACGTCTTGCGGCCGTTGGCCGTGTTGCCGGCCAGGTCGGTCAGCGACACGGTCAGCGTGACCCGCAGCCTGTGCTTGCGCCGCAGCAGCCTGAGGTCCTTGCGCTTGAGCTTCAGGACGAGCTTGAGCGACTTCGTCCCGCTGGTGGCGATCAGGCGTGAGGCGAGCCGGCGCTTCCTGCCCTTCGCCAGGCGCAGCGTCGCCCGCCCGGCGGCGGCCTCACCCGCGGCCGCGAGCTTGATCGCGTAGCGCCCGCGCCTGTCGGCGCGCTTGGCGAACGTCACCTTCAGCCGCGGCGGCGTGCGGTCCACGCCCGGCGGAGGCGTCGGGGTCGTGTTCGTCGTGGGCGGCGGCGTGGGCGTGGTGTCCGTCGTTGGTGGCGGCGGAGGAGGCGGAGGCGCGGCGCCGCACACGAGATTGGAGGGCGCGACCTGCACGGCGCGCGGACCCTGGTCGGTCGTCACCGCCAGCCGGAAGTCGATGTTGACGCCGCAGGGCACCGCCGAGCCGAGCGTGCCGGTGAATGCGGTTTCGTTCGGCGAGGCCGAACCCGCGCCGATCGACGCGCCGTACGACGACGACGCCGAGGACAGCGACACGCCGGGGCTCATCGGGGTCGCCGTCGCGCTCACGTTGTCGAGCGATCCCGGGCCGTTGTTGCGCAGCGGCACCGTCAGCGTGAACTGCTCGCCCGGGTCGAGCTTGCCGTCCCCGTCGGACCCGGGTCCCTCGGCGAGGGTCGGGGCGTCCGCCGTGAGGTGCGCCCCCGGGCTCGCCGGCAGGTCGACCTCGACGTTCGCGTCGTCGGCGACGAGGTGGCGGTGCGTCCAGACGGCGGCGACGACGCCCTGCGCCGCCGCGAGGCCGGTGTAGTCGCCGTAGTCGTTGCCGAAGTTGCAGCACTCACGGTCGGCGAACGTCGAGGAGTCCGTGGAGACCTTCGTCAGCGTCCCGAACGTCACCGGCGTGCCCGATCCCGGGGTGACGCTGCGCGTGTAGAACTGGGTGGTGGTCCGCGTGGCGTCGTCGCGGGTCGAGTAGAGGTCGACGTGGGCCTGCCCGCTCGACTGGTCGACCGCGACCCACGGGAACCAATGGTCCCCCGTGTCGGTGATGATCGACGTTCCGCGGGTCGCGGAGGCGGGCGTCCCGCTGGTCAGCGTCGCGAAGTCCGGCGCACTTGCTACGAACGAGTCGAAGGTGTCCTGCGTCAGGCTGCCCGGCGTGAACCAGGCGCTGTCCGAGCAGCGCGTCGTGCCGCTCGTGTCCAGATCGCTCCAGCTGACGTAGATGCGCCCGTTGTTCGAGCTGCCGGAGTGATCGACCGCGATGCTCGGCACCGGCGCCGCCCGTCCCCCGGGCTGCGCCAGCGTGTTGCACTGGAACGGGACGATCTTGTTGCCGGAGCGGACGGACAAATTCGCAATCGTCTTGTCGGCGCCCCAGCCGGCGCTGTCCGCGCACGAGTGCGCGGCGGCATCGCACATGTCGGCGCTGATCTCGTTCGCGTTGGAGAAGTCCCACCAGACCACGTAGACCTTGCCGTCGGGGCCGACCGCCACGTCCGAGGTGATGTAGCTGCCGCCGCTGTCGCTGATGACCGCAGGCGTGCTCCAGTTCGCGCCCGTGTCGCAGTGCGCGGGATCCGGGTAACCGTTCGGGCGCGTGTCGCAGAACGTGATCGCCTCGTTGACGGAGCCGTTCGTGTTCGGGTCGTCCCAGGTCACGTAGAGCCGGCCGTAGGTCGGGCTGGTCGGTGTGCCGTCGATCGTCATCTGCGGCTTGTCCTGGATCACGTCGGAGAGATCGCCGCAGCTGTTGCCCGTGTGCAGGAACGGCAGCCCGGCGTTCTTGGGCTGGAAGCTGCTGGTCCCCGCGGCGATCCGGTTGACGAACAGGCGGCCCTGCTGCGCGGGCGAGCTGCACAGCGACAGGCCGCCCGCCCACACGTTGCCGAGATCGTCCGCTGCGAGGATCGGATCGCCGCCCGGGATCTCGGTGTCGGTGCCGTTCGGCGTGCTGTAGCTGTGCGGGAACTCGGGGTGGGCCCACGTGGCACCGCCGTCGTTGGACACGTGCACGCCGCCGTCGCCGCTGCCGCCGATGTCGTTGCCGTAGGCGACGACGCGCTGCGGGTCGAGCGGGCTGAGCGCCACGAACGACTCCGACTCCTCGCCGAGCCCCTCCGATGCATCGATCGGCACGCGGCCGAGCCGGCCGAACGCCGCCCGCGCCGAGCCCTCCTGCTCGCCCTCCTCCTCGGCGCCCTCGCGGCGCGGCGCGTACAGGCGGAACCGGACGGTGGCGATCTTCCTGCCGCCGCGGCTGACGGGCAGCGCGTAGGTGCCGGCCGGCAGACCGCTGACGTCGAACTTCACCGAGCGACCCGAGGCGCCGAGCCGGCGCGTGCCGGTGGGCGTTCCCGGGACGTAGGCGCGGCCGTTGCGCGCGCGCTCGCCGAAGCGCGCGGGCAGCGCGAGCTCGACGGGACCGTTCCCCGGGTCGGTCAGCGTCAGCGTCACGGTCTGCGTGTACGACGCGACGCCCTCCGCCGGCGACACCGCGACCCCGCCGGCCTGCTTGGGCAGCGCCTTCGCGTTGTAGAGCCCGCGGCTCTTCTCGACGTCGAAGGGCCGCTTGTCGCGGTCTCGCTTGGGTGCAGCCATTGCGGTCGCGGGCAGCGCGACGAGCAGCAGCAGGAGGAGAACGCCGACGGCGCGCTTCATCGCAGCCATTATGGGCGCTACGCGCCCGGAACCCGGCCGGTTTCCAGGAGCGCTGACGCCGCGGCGACATTGACCGGGCGCGAGAAGAGGTAGCCCTGGCCGAACTGGCAGCCGAGGCGGCGCAGGACGTCCAGGTGGTCGGCGGTCTCGAGGCCCTCGGCGACGACCTCCAGGTCGAGGGCGCGGGCCATGCGCAGGATCGCGTCGACGATCGCGCCGTCGCCGTTGGCGCCGCCCAGGGCGGCCACGAACGAGCGGTCGATCTTCAGGCCCGATAGCGGGAAGTGCTGCAGGTAGCTGAGCGACGAGTAGCCGGTGCCGAAGTCGTCGAGGATCAGCGAGATGCCGAGTGCCTTGAGCCGCACGAGCGTCTCGCCCGGCGAGTGCACGCGCTCCAGCAGCGAGCTCTCGGTCAGCTCCAGCACGAGATTCGCGGGCTCGACGCCGCTGGTGCGCACGACGTGCGCCACGGAGTCGACGAGGTTCGGGTCCGCGACCTGGCGCGCCGAGAGGTTCACGTGGATCGGGATCGGGCCGTGGACCGCGCTCCACGCTGCGCTCTGGCGGCACGCCTCCTCCAGCACGACGCGGCCGAGCGCGACGATCATCCCGCTCTCCTCGGCGACCGGGATGAACTGCGCCGGCGACAGCAGGCCGCGCTCGGGATGCTCCCAGCGCACGAGTGCCTCGAAGCCGCGGATGCTGCCGTCGCTCAGAGTGACGATCGGCTGGTAGACGACGCGCAGCTCGTCGCGCTCCAGCGCCCGGCGCAGGTCGCCCTCCGTCTGCAGGCGGCCGATGGCCCGCGCGCGCATGCCCGTGTCGAAGAGCTCGACGCGCGAGCGGCCGCGCTCCTTCGCGCGGTACATCGCCGCGTCGGCGTCGCGCAGCAGCTCCTCGGGGTTGTCCTGCGCGCCGTCGCGCAGCACCACGCCGATCGACGCCGACGCCACGTGGACGTCGTCGCCCTCGAGCGCGAACGGCTCGGCGAAGACGCGGGCCAGGCGCCCCGCGATCCGCAGCGCCATCGGCTCGTCGACGACGTCCTCGCAGAGCACGACGAACTCGTCGCCGCCGAAGCGCCCGACGGTGTCGGCCGGCCGCACGGCGTCGCTGAGCCGCGCCGCGAGCTGGCGCAGCAGGTTGTCGCCGGCGCGGTGTCCCAGCGAGTCGTTGACGACCTTGAAGTTGTCGACGTCGAGGAACAGGACCGCGACCGACGCCTCGCCGCGATCGGCGCGTGCGAGGGCGTGCGCGATGCGGTCGAGCACGAGCGTGCGGTTCGGCAGGCCCGTGAGCGGGTCGTGCAGCCCGCGGCGGCGCGTCTCCTCCTCGGTGCGCACGCGGTCGATCGCGTCGGCGAGCACGTTCGCGACCGCCTGCAGGAAGCTGACGTCCTCCGGGCTGAACGCGCGCGGCGCGCTGCTGTAGGCGCCGGCCACGCCGTAGGGCTGGCCGCGGCCCTGGATGAGCACCGTCATGCCGCTGGCGACCGCGTGGTCGCGCAGCAGGCTGCCGGCCTGGAAGCGATGCTCGCCGGCGACGTCGTCGACGATGACCGGCTCCTTCGCAAGAACCGTGAAGCCGGCCTGCGAATCGGCCCAGTCGGCAGAGACCGTGATGTTGCGCACCAGGCCCTCGCGAAAGCCGACACCCGACTTGAGCAGGAACGAGCGCTCGTCCTCGGCCAGCTCAAGCACGTTGGCGAACTCGACGCCGAGAACGGTTGCGACGACCTCCATCGCGTGATCCAGCAGGGTCGGCAGCGGGCCGCCCTCGAGCGCGCGCTCTCCGAGCGCCGCGACGGCTGCCTGCTCGGCGGCGCGGCGCATCAGGCGCGCCTCAAAGGCCTTGCGCTCGGTCAGGTCCTGGAAGACGCAGACGACGCCGAGGTGCGTGCCGGCGGCGTCGCGCACCGGAGCGACCCGCGCGTGCGCGGGGAACTCGCTGCCGTCCTTGCGCAGCATCCGCGTGTCGCCCTCCCACGACGCCGAGGCGACGAGCGCGCGCACCTGCTCGAGCTCGCCGTCCTGGCCGGGCGCCACGAGCAGCTCGCTGAGCCGCCGCCCCATCACCTCGTCGCGCGGGTAGCCGAACAGGCGCTCGGCGGCGGGGTTGAACTCCGTGCACCGGCGCTCACCGTCGAACGCCACCACTGCGGTGTCGATCTGCTCGAGCAGCCCCGCCTGGAACCGCAGCCGCTCGTCCGCGCGCTGGCGCTCGGCGAGCTGCCGGTCCAGCGCCCCGAACAGCCGGGCGTTGTCGAACATCAGCGCGGCGCGGTCGGCGAGGCGGACGACGGTGTCGGCGTCGTCCTCGCCAAGCGCCTCGGACTCGCCGTCGCGGGCGACGAGCATCACACCGACGACGCGGCCGCGCGCGTGCATCGGCGCGACGATCGCGGAGTGCACGTCGTAGCGCACCAGGTAGGGCCGCAGGATCTCCGGCGCGAAGCTGGGGTCCGCCGGGAACTTCGGCATGAACGCGGCGCGGCCGGTGCGGATGACCTCGCCGCTCAGGCTCTCGTTCACGGGCTGCCGCGTGCCGCCCAGCATCTCCGCGATGAACTCGCGGCGCTCGGGTTCGAGATGGCCGAACGCGGCGGGCTCGAGCTCGCTCCCGTCGTCGGAGATCAGCCGGATGACGCAGGCGTCGCCGACCACCTCGGCACAGCGCGAGGCGGTGATGTCGAGCACGGCCTGAGGGTCGAGGGACACCTCGGCGAGTTCGTCGAAGACGTCCGCGAGCGTCCGCGGGGGGATCACAACGTGAGCATCGGCGTCTCCGGCCGCCGTCTTGAGGTCAGCGTCGCCACAATTGCGCGCGTGCGCGACGCCCTGCACCCTGCCCGTGGCACCGTCATCGGCCTCGACGAGGTCGAGCTGCGCGCCAGCCGGTCCTCGGGCCCCGGCGGCCAGCACGCCAACGTGACCGCCTCGCGGATCGAGGCGTCGTTCGACGTTGCGGCCTCACGCTCGCTCAGCGCCGACCAGAAGGGACGGGTCATCGCCCGTTGCGGGCCGGTCGTGCGCGCGGTCGCGCAGGACGCGCGCTCGCAGGCGCGCAACCGCGAGCTGGCGCTCGCCAGGCTCGAGGAGCGCCTCGCGCGGGCGCTGCACGTGCGCAAGGCGCGCCGGCCGACCCGCCCCACGAGCGCCTCGAAGGTGCGCCGGATCGAGTCCAAGCGCAGGCGCGCGCAGACCAAGCGCGACCGCCGCCGGCCCGATGAGGGCTGAGCGATCCGTGCCACCGGCGCTGTTCGCGGCATCCATGCCACGAGCCAAAGGTACACCGGTCGGCGCCTTGCGGCACGAAAAATCGGTGCTACGCAGCCATTCCCTGGCGCTCGGCGCCCGCACGCACGAGCGCCACGGCCTCGGCGGGATCGTCGGTCATGCGCATCAGATCGAGGTCCGTCGGCAGGATCATCCGCTCGGCGGCCAGCACCCCGCGCATCCAATCCAGCAGCCCGCCCCAGAACTCCGTCCCCATCAGGACCACCGGGAAGTCGCGGATCTTGTGCGTCTGGATGAGCACGAGCGCCTCGAACAGCTCGTCCAGCGTGCCGAACCCGCCCGGGAACACCACGAACGCCGACGCGTAGCGCACGAACATCAGCTTGCGCGTGAAGAAGTAGTGGAACATCAGCTCGATGTCCTGGTACGGGTTGGGCGCCTGCTCGAACGGGAGCTCGATGTTCAGCCCGACCGACCTGCCACCCGCCTCCTGGGCGCCGCGGTTGGCGGCCTCCATCAGCCCCGGGCCGCCGCCCGTGATGACCGTGAAGCCGTCCCGGGCCAGGAGCTGCCCGGTCGTGCGCGCCTGGATGTAGCGCGGGTCGTCCTCGGCCACGCGCGCGGAGCCGAAGCACGACACGCCGCAGACGTCCGCGAGCGCGGTGAACCCGCGTTTGAGCTCGCGATCGATGCGCTGGATGCGCTCGGGCTCGGTGAGCTGGCTGACGACTGCCTTGCGCTCGGCGCCGAGGATCTCCTCGTCAGGGCTCTGCGGGGGATGCGGCTCCTTCACCCGGATGAGGCTAGACCAAGCGCGTCCTTTGCCTCCAAGCGGTAGGTCAGCCCGCCCTTCGTCCACAGCAGCGTCGGCTGCGACAGGCGCGGGTCGCCGCCGTAGAGGAAGTCGACGACGTGGACGTCCGGCACGTAGAGGCCCGGAGCGCCCTGGACACGGACGCGCCTGATCTTCGTCGTCGTGTGCACGAGCTTGTCGAGGAATGCCGAGCCTTCGCGGAAGACCGTCAGGACGGCGCGCGGCCTGCCGTGCTCGAGGTAGAGGAAGTTCAGCGAGCCGTCGCGCGTGTAGATCGCGTCCGGGTCCGACAGGCGCGGGGGCAGCCGGTAGGCGAGGATGCGGCGCGCCTCGACGGCGCGGATCGGCGTGCCGAGCGCCAGGCGCGGCGCGCGGTCGACCGGCGGCAGCGTGTCGACGCGCTTGATCGTCGCGCCGCCGAAGTGGATCACGCCGGTCGCCGCGAGCGCCCCGGCGCCAAGCGCGAGCACGCCGAGCACGATCGCGACGACGAGCCGGCGGCGCCGTGCGACTGAGGGGACTGTCCCCTTTGTCGCACGCGGCGCGAACGCCGGCGTCGCCGGCCAGTCGACCTCGGCGCTCAGCAGCTCGAGCTCGCGGACGAGGTCGCTCACGGCGCCTCCCCCAGCTCGGCGCGCAGCCTGTCCAGCGCCCGCGACGTTCGCGACTTGACCGTCCCGCGGCGCAGGCCGAGCGCCGCGGCCGTCTCCTCCTCGCCCAGGCCCAGGAGGTGCCTGCAGCCGAGGATCGCGCGGTCGTCGTCGCTCAGCCGCTCGAGCGCCGCGAGCAGCACGTCGCGCCGCTCGGCGCGCAGGACGGCGGCCTCCGGGGGTGAAGCCGCACCGTCCGGAGGCCGCCGCTCTGCGGCCGCCCGCAGCACCAGCGCCTCGCGCCGGCCGGCCGAGCGGCGGCGGTTGCGCGCCTCGTTGGCGACGATCGCCAGCAGCCACGGGCGAAACGGCGCGCCCTGGCGGAACCTGCCCAGGGCGCGCCACGCCTTCACGAACGCCTCCTGCGCGGCGTCCTCCGCGTCGGCGGCGGACCCGCTGACCAGCCAGGCGGTCCGGAAGGCGATGTCCTGGTGTGCACGCACGAGCTCGTCGTAGGCGGCGCCGTCGCCGCCGCGGGCGCGCTCGACGAGGTCCGCCTCGGAGGTCAGTGGCCGGCTCACCACCGGCCTATGTACACCCGCCGGCGGCGGCGGGTTCCCTACAGCCCGTCGGGGTGGCGCACGACGTAGCCGCTGCCCGAGCGCGACGACGTGTGCCAGCGCGAGCCGTCGCTCGAGAGGCCGCTCGTGTCGAAGCGCAGGCCCGCGACCGTCATGAAGACATGGCCGCCGTTGGCGTAGATCGTCACCCACTGGCCCGCGCCGCCGGCGCCCCAGCGCTCGAAGTCGCCGGAGGTCAGCTGCGTGTTGAGCAGCTTCGCGCCATGCAGGGCGTAGGAGACCGAGCCCGAGCAGTCGTAGCCGCTGTCGTTCCAGCGGCCGTGACCGCCGCCGTAGCGGTAGGGCTTGTGCGCGATGACGTTGCCCGCGGCGATGATGTCCTTGACCGCCTGGGGTGCGCTCGCGGGCGCCATCGCCAGGCCGTTGGAGTCGATCGTGGCGCGATCGCCCGGGGCCAGCTTCGCGGGCTGCGTGGCGATCGTCGGGTCCTGCCCGCCCTCGACCTGCTGGCGCAGCGTCGCGATGTCGCCCGCGTCGATGACGCCGTCGACGTCGCGGTCGCTGGAGCGCTCCCAGCTGCGGACCGAGCGCAGCGTGCCGGAGCCGAACTGGCCGTCGACCGACGTGCGGATGTGGTCGCGGCGCAGGAAGTCCTGGAGGATCTTGACGTCATGGCCGCTCATCCCGCGGCGCAGCGGGATGCGGTCGCCGAGATGGCTGGAGCGCGAGCGCGACCCGTAGCCGTAGGCGCCGGAGCTGCCGCGCACGGAACGCCCACCCAGCGACTGGCGCAGGAGGCGCTGCACGGACGCGGTGGCGATCCCGGTGAGCTTGAGGTTGGCGGCGCGCTGGAAGCGCTTGACGGCGGTCACGGTCGCCGGGCCGTACTGGCCGTCGACGGTGACGCTGATGCCGGTCGCCTTCAGCTCGCGCTGGAGCTCCTTGACGGCGGCGCCGTGCGAGCCCGCGCGCAGGGTGCTCGAGCTGCGAGCACTCGCGGTGGCTGGAACGGCGATGACGGATAGGGCGCAAGCCCACACGGCGGTACGGCGGCAAAGATGTCGCACTTCGACAGCTGATCCCTTCTCTTTCGCGCGCCTACGGGGTTAGCTGTCGGGCTCGGGCGGAAAGAGTCGCCCTACGCCGCACGATCGCGGTGATTCGCCCCAGGCCTGACGGAACAGGCCACTGGGTCCCCCGTTCCCCGCCTTCGTTCAGCGGGGACTCGGCTGGTCAATGCGCGGAAACTGTAGCGCAGTTACCCAGACGGAAGATTCATAACCCTGCCCAGGCGAATCTTTAGGCCCTCGCCGCCGCGCCGCATCACGTAGTCGTGGTTCCACTCGAAGACGGGTCGGGCGAGGGGAGCCAGGGCGTTCATCCAGGCCTTTGTCGTGCGTACGTTCCACTCGTAGGTGACCGCCGTGGTCTCACCGTGGTGGAAGAGCCGCCAGCGGCCCGTGCCGGTCAGCTCTCCCTCAGCCCTGCCCTCCATCAGGTGCGGCTTCTCGACCGCGGTCACCGTGGTGACGAACGTGAGGTCGTAGGGCAGGAACGAGCGCCAGGAGATGGTGAAGACCTTGCCCAGGCCGTCGGGGTCCCCGGGCTCGAGCTCGCGCGTGTCGGTGACGCCCTTCCACCACGCCGGCCAGGCGCCGACGTCGAAGAGCTCGTCCCAGACGGCGTCGATCGGCGCCGGGATCAACCAGGCGGTCAGGAACGAGTACTCAGCCACGGTCGAGCCATGCGTGCACCATCGCCGCCGCCACCTCGGCGCGCGACCGCAGCGAGTCGCGCAGGATGTACTCGTGCGGGGCGTGGGCGCCGCCGCCACGCGGCCCCAGGCCGTCGACGGTGACCGGGATCGACGCGGCGAAGTGGCTCGCGTCGCTGGCGCCGCCGCGGCCGGCCGCGACGACGCGCCGGCCGAGCGCCTCGCTCGCGCGCGCCAGGAGCCCCGCGGTGAAGTCGCGCGAGTCCATGCCCGGCCAGACGCGCAGCATCTCCGTTTCCATCCGCGCGCCGGCCAGCTCGGCGGGGATCGCGGCGCGTACGGACTCGAATGCCCGATGGTCGTCGGCGCGCAGGTCGCCGATCAGCTCGCCCTCGGCGGGCACGACGTTGAAGGCGTCACCCGATCGCATGACGGTCGGGACCGCCGTCAGCCGGTCCTCGCCGGCGGGCGCGTGGTGGGCGGCGACGAGCTGCGCCGCCTGCGCCAGCGCCAGCAGCGCGTTGATGCCGCGGTCGGGGGCGCTGCCGGAGTGCGCCTGACGGCCGTGGGCGCGCACGCGCAGCGTCCCGGCGGCCTTGCGCTTGACCACGACCGCGTCCTCGCCGTCCTCGGTGAGCTGGCCGGCCTCGAAGCACAGGCAGGCGTCGAAGCCCTCGAAGCGCGCGGCATGCCCGAACGGTGCGGTGCGCCATTCCTCGTCGCAGACGAGCAGCAGGGCGGTCTCGCCGAAGTCGCGCGTGCGCGCTGCCAGCGCGCGCAGCACGCCCAGCGCCAGCACCACCCCGCCCTTCATGTCCACCGTGCCCGAGCCCGCGAGCCGATCGCCCTCCTCCGTCAGCGGCCGGTGGGCGCGGTGCGGGATCACCGTGTCGACATGGCCCACGAGCAGCAGCCGGCCACCGCCGGTGCCGGCCAGGCGCAGGATCAGGTCGGGCGCGTGCTCGGGCGACGAGCACGGCACGCGCTGCGCGACGGCCTCCTCCGGCGCCAGCGCCTCAGCGACCGCAAGCGCCTCCTCGGCCCCCGCGACGTCGCCCGACGGCGACGAGACGCCGACCAGCGAGCGCAGCTCGCGCTCCGCGCGCGCAGCGATGCTACGCGCCACCTCGTCCACCCAGCCGTCGATGACGAATAGCCTCTCACGCCATGAGCGGCATCGCGATCTCCGACCAGGCGCCCGACTTCACCCTCGAGGGGACCGACGGGCCCTTCACGCTGTCCGAGCACCGCGGCGAGATCGTCGTGCTGCTCTTCTACCCCGGCGACGAGACCATGGTCTGCACGAAGCAGTTCTGCTCGTACCGCGACACCGGCCTGGAGGGCCTCGGCGCGACGGTCGTCGGGATCTCCTCCCAGGACCTCGCCTCCCACCAGAAGTTCACCGAGCACCACGGCCTGACCGTGCCGCTGCTGGCCGACGTCGACAGGAAGGCCGCGAAGGCCTACGGCGTGTCCGCGCCGATCGTCGGCACGCGCCGCGCCGTGTTCGTCGTCGACGAGGAGGGCGTCGTGCGCTTCAGGCACGTGCACACGCTCGGCCTCGACTACCTCGACGCCGACGAGCTGCGCGCGGCCGTCGCAAAGGCGACAGCGCCCGCGCAGACCTGACGCCGCCGCCGCGCCCGTTGGGGTTTGGGTTCGCCGCCCGGCGGACACCAGATCCTCGTGCCCTCTGGCACTCCGCAGGACAGCCTGCTTCGCGTCGAACGTGTGTCGGTGCGCTTCGGCGGGTTGTCCGCGCTCGGGGACGTCTCGATCTCCGTGCCGCCCGGGAGCGTCACCGGCGTCATCGGGCCCAACGGCGCGGGCAAGACGACCCTGTTCAACGTCGTGTGCGGGTTCGTGCGGCCCGAGTCCGGCACGATCCGCCTGGGCGACCGCTCGCTGGAGAACATCCGCCCCCACCAGCTGGCACGGCTCGGGATCGCGCGCACGATCCAGGGCGTCCGCCTGTTCCCGCGCCTGACCGCGCTGGAGAACGTCATGGTCGGAGCCGACCACCGCCACCGCCCCGGCTTCGCGAGCGCCCTGCTCGCCCTCCCGCGCTCCGGCAGGACGGAGCGAGCGGCAGCCGCCGACGCGCTGGCCGCGCTCGAGGAGCTCGGCGTCGCCGACGCCGCCGGGCGCGTCGCATCCGACCTGCCCTACGGCGTCCAGAAGCGCGTCGCGCTCGCGCGGGCACTCGCCGGCCGGCCGAGCCTGCTGCTGCTCGACGAGCCGGCCGGCGGCCTCGGCGCCGCCGACGTCGGGGAGCTGGGCGAGCTGATCCGCGGGCTGCGCGACCGGATGGCGGTGGTCCTCGTCGAGCACCGCATGGACCTCGTGATGACCGCGTGCGACCAGGTCGCCGTGCTCGACGCGGGCCAGGTGATCGCGGCGGGGACGCCGGCGGAGGTGCAGGAGGATCCGCGCGTCCTCGAGGCGTACCTCGGCACGGAGGTCGGTGATGCTGCGGGTTGACGGCCTGACGGCGCACTACGGGCCGGTCCGCGCGCTCGAGGAGGTCTCGCTCGAGGTGCCCGCCGGCGGGATCGTGGCCGTCCTCGGCACCAACGGCGCCGGCAAGACCTCCCTGCTGCGCGCGATCTCGGGCCTGCTGCGGGCCAGCAGCGGGCGGATCATGTTCGACGGCACGACGATCAACCAGGCGGGGACGGAGGACCTCGTGCGCAGGGGGCTCGCGTACGTGCCCGAGGGCGGCGGCGTGATCGGCGAGCTGACGGTGGAGGAGAACCTGCGGCTCGGCGCGCTGTGGCGCAGGGATCGCGAGGAGCAGGCGCGCACGCGCGAGGAGGTGGTCGGCCTGTTCCCGCGGCTGGCGGAGCGCAGCCGCATGCATGCGAGCACGCTGTCGGGCGGCGAGCGCCAGATGCTGTCGATCGGCCGGGCGCTCATGGGCCGCCCGCGGGTCCTCCTGCTCGACGAACCGTCGCTGGGCCTGGCGCCGATCGTCGCGGAGCAGATCATGCGCGTGATCGGCGAGCTGCGCCGCGATCGCGGCCTGACCGTGCTGCTCGTCGAGCAGAACGCCCGCAGCGCGCTCTCGGTCGCCGACCGCGGCGTGGTGCTCAACGTCGGGCGCGTCGTGGCCGAGGGCGAGGCCGGCGAGCTGGCCGGCGACGCGCAGCTGCGCCATGCCTACCTGGGGCTGGCATGAGCCGCTTCATCGACCTCACACTCAACGGGATCAGCAACGGCATGATCTACGCCGCCGTCGCGCTGTCGCTGGTGCTGATCTGGCGCGGCACGCGGATCATCAACTTCGCCCAGGGCGGGATGCTGATGATCACGACGTTCATCGCGTCGAGCGTCATCGGGTCGACCGGCTCGTACTGGGTCGGGTTCGTGGTCGCCCTGCTGTCCGGGCTCGTGCTGGGCGCCGCGGTCGAGCGAATCCTGGTGCGGGGCCTGGAGGGCCGTCCTCCGCTGAACGCCGTGATCGCGACGCTCGGCCTGCTGATCTTCCTGCAGGCGGTCGCCGGCATGATCTGGGGCGGCACGCCGCGCTCGTTCCCGCCGGCGTTCTCGATCCGCGGCTACGAGGTCTCGGGGCGCCATGTCCTGTTCGGGCCCTTCGACACGTTCACCGTGCTCGCGGTGCTCGGGATGGCCGGCGCGCTTGCGCTGCTGTTCCGCGGGACCGGGCTGGGCCTGCAGATGCGCGCGGCGGCGTTCGACCCGCTGTCGGCGCGGTTGCAGGGCGTGCGCGTCACGCGGATGTACACCGTCGGGTGGGCGCTCGCCGCCCTCAGCGGCTCGCTGGCGGGGCTGCTCGTCGCCCCGGCCGTGTTCGTCGGGCCGAACACGTTCGACTCGATCCTCGTCTTCGCGTTCACCGCCGCGGTGCTCGGCGGCCTGGACAGCCCGGTCGGCGCCGTCATCGGGGGGCTCGTGCTCGGGCTGTCGCTCAGCTATGTCTCCGGCTACGCGGGCTCGTCGCTCGTCACGCTGGCCGCCCTCGCGATCCTGGTTGCGGTGCTGATGGTGCGGCCGGAGGGCCTCTTCGCCGTCACGAGGACCCGGCGCATATGACGCTGCTTCGCAACCTCGCCGTGACGCTCGCGCTCGCGCTCGGCCTGCTGATCGTCAGCCTCGCGCTGACCCCCTTCAACAACCTGCGCCTGGCGTCGATCGCCTACTACTTCGTCGCGCTGGCAGGGCTGACGATGCTGACCGGGCTCAACGGCCAGATCTCGCTCGGACACGGCGCGCTGATGGCGGTCGGCGCCTACACGGTTGCAATCCTCGTCGGGCGCGACGGCTGGGCGCTCGTCCCGGCGCTGGTGGCGGCGACGGTCGTGACAGCTCTCGTCGGGTCGCTGCTCGGCGTCGTGGCGGCGCGGCTGCGCGGCCCGTACCTGGCCGGCGCGACGCTGGCGTTCGCGGTCGGCCTGCCGGGCCTGGCGGACCGCTACCCGCACGCGTTCGGCGGCGAGAACGGCCTCATCATCCCGCCACCCACGCCGCCGTCCGGCCTGGGGTCGGCGTTCCCGCTCGAGCGCTGGGAGGCGTGGATCGCGTGCGTGGCGGCGCTGATCGCGTTCCTCGCGCTCTCGAACCTGCAACACAGCCGGGTGGGGCGCGTCATGCGGGCGGTGCGCGACGACGAGGTCGCGGCGCAGCTCAGCGGGCTCGACGTCGCGCGCATCCAGATCGTCGCGTTCGTCGTCAGCGCGGCCTGCGCCGGCCTGGCGGGCGGGACGCTGGCGGTGGTCACGCAGCTCGCGGCCCCCGGCGCGTTCACGCTCGCGCTCTCGCTCTCGCTGCTGACGGGGATTGTGCTGGGCGGGTTGGGGAGCCTCACCGGCGCGCTGTGGGGCGCCATCGTCCTGGTGATGCTGCCGGTGTGGTCCGACGACATCGCCAACCACTTCTCGCTCTCCAACGACGTTCAGTCCAATCTTCCCCTCGCGCTGTACGGCATCGTCCTGATGGGCGTCATCGTCGCGGCGCCCGAGGGGATACAGGGCGCGCTGCGCCGGCTCGGCCGGCGCCTCGGTCTGCGCCCGTCCATGTCTCACAAGGAGGAGGGAGCATGACCAGCTCCATTCGTCGAGCACATCTGGTTCTGGCCTGCAGCGTGGCGGCCGTAGCCCTGCTCGCCGCCGGCTGCGGCAACAGCGGCGGCGGCGGCGGTTCCTCGTCGCCGGGGGTCAGCGACACGACCGTGAAGATCGGCGGCCACACGCCCCTGACCGGCCCGGCCGCGCCGGGCTACAGCGAGATCGCACCGGCCGCGAAGGCGTTCTTCGAGTACGTGAACGCCCAGGGCGGCATCAACGGCCGCAAGATCGAGTACACCTACAAGGACGACGGCTACAACCCGACCAAGACGGTCAGCGTCGTGCGCGAGCTCGTCCTGCAGGACAAGGTCTTCGCGATCTTCAACGGGCTCGGCACGCCGACGCACACGAAGGTCGTCGACTACCTCAACACCTCGAAGGTGCCCGACCTCTTCGTCGCGTCGGGCTGCCCCTGCTGGGACGACGCCGGGTCGCACCCGTGGACGTTCGGCTGGCAGACGAGCTACCAGATCGAGGGCAAGATCCTCGGCGACTACATCAAGAAGAACTTCGCGGGCAAGAAGGTCGGCGTCTTCTACCAGGACGACGACTTCGGCCAGGGCGGTCTGACCGGGCTGAAGGAGGAGATCGCCGACCAGATCGTCGCGGCGAAGCCCTACCAGCCCGGCAACACCGACGTCGCCCCGCAGATCACGGCGATCCAGAAGGCAAAGGCCGACATCCTGGTCGACTTCACGATCCCGGCCTACACGGCGCTCGGGCAGCTCGTGTCGTTCAAGGTCGGCTTCAAGCCGCAGCTGTTCCTCTCGAACGTCGGCGCCGACCCGACCACGGTCGGCGGCCTGCTCAAGTCGTTCTCGAAGGGCAAGGCCGACACCGCGCTGATCGAGGGCGCCTACACCGACGGCTACCTGCCCTCGGTCGACGACACGTCGAACCCGTGGATCGCGCTGTTCAAGAAGATCCACGACAAGTACGACGCGAAGGCCCCGTTCGACGGCAACGTCGAGTACGGGATGGCTGCGGCCTACACGTTCGCGGCCGCGCTCAAGGCGGCGGGCGACGACCCCACCCGCCAGGGCATCGTCGACGCGCTCAACGCGGGGAAGGTCGCGCCCGGGCCGGGCACCGTGCCCTACCGCTACGCGAAGGACGACCACGGCGGCTTCGGCGGCGTGCAGATCGGCCACATCGTCAACGGCAAGATCAAGCTGATCGGCCAGCCGATGGTCACCGATCCCGCCAGCGGGCCGATCACGCCCTACACGAAGCCGCAGCAGACCCCGGGCGACACGGGGGTGGTCAAGCCCTAGTAGCCGCTATCCAAGAACGTCGGCGAGCCGGCGCTCGAGCGCGGCCGAGAGCGCTTCGCGCACCGGGCCCTCCTCGAAGCGCTCGACCAGCTCCGCCAGGAAGCCCTCGACGACCAGGCGCGAGGCGACCTCCTGGTCGAGCCCGCGTGCGCGCAGGTAGAAGAGCTGCTCGGGGTCGATCTGGGCGATCGCCGCGGCATGGGTGCAGCGGACGTCGTCGGCCAGGATCTCGAGGCCCGGGATCGCGTCGGCGTGCGCCTTCTTGGAGAGCAGCAGGTTGCGCGACTCCTGGAAGGCGTCGGTCTGCTGCGCGCCCGGGTCGACCTTGATCATGCCGCGCCAGACCGCGCTGGAGCGCCCGCCGAGGATCCCGCGGAACGCGAGATCCGAGTTGCAGTTGGCGGCCGCGTGCTCCTGCGTGGTGTCGAAGTCCAGGTGCTGGCGGCCGCGCGTGGCGTACGCGCCCGTGACCTTCCCCTCGGCGCCCTCGCCGTCGAGGATCGTGTTCTGGAAGATCTTGCCGTTGCCCGATCCGAACCCGAGCACGACCAAGTCGAGCTTGCCGTCGCGAGCGACGCGCGCGCGCTGCGTGCCGAAGACGAACGAGGACTCGTCGAGCTCCTGCGCGCTGACGAAGCGCAGCCGGGCGTTCTCGCCCACGACGAGCTCGACGACGAGGTTGACGAGGCCCGGCGCTGTCGAGAGGTACTGCTCCCAGACCTCGGCCTCGGCGCCCTCCTCGAGCACGACGAGCACACGCCAGTTCAGCGCGGTGCCCTCCTGGCTCTGCAGGACGTCCAGCAGGACCGGTGCGTCGAGCTTCGTGTTGCGCGGCACGTAGACGAACGCTCCGCCCTCCCACTCCGAGGCGTTGCGCGCGACGAACGCGTTCTCATCGGCGGTGACGATCTTGCCGAGGTGCCGGTCCACCAGCTCGCCGTACTCCTCGACGGCCTGGCTGAGCGGCATGACGAGCGGGCCTTCGGAGACAGCGCTGTCGACGCGCTCGTAGCCGTGGTCGGCCTGGCGCAGCACGACGGCGCCCTCGGGCTCGTCGAACACGGGCTCGACGTCCGTGAACTCGCCCGCCGTGGCGGTCGGGTACGCGGTCAGCTCGAAGCCCTTGAGCTCCGTGAACTCCCAGCCGGTGACGCCCTTGAACTGCGGGAGCTCGACCGTCTCCCAGCTAGCCAATCGAACCCTCCATCTGGAGCTCGATGAGGCGGTTCATCTCGACCGCGTACTCCATCGGCAGCTCCTTGACGATCGGCTCGATGAAGCCGTTGACGATCAGCTTGGAGGCCTCCTCCTCGTCGATCCCGTGGGACTGGAGGTAGAAGAGCTGCTCCTCGCCGACCTTCGACACGGTCGCCTCGTGGCCGACGTCGACGTCGTCCTCGCCGATGCGAATCGTCGGGTAGGTGTCCGACCGCGACTCGGGGTCGAGCAGCAGCGCGTCGCAGACGACCTTCGACTTGGAGCCGTGGGCGCCCTTGGCGACCTCGAGCAGGCCGCGGTAGGAGCTGCGCCCACCGTCCTTCGAGATCGACTTGGCGAAGATGTTCGAGGTCGTGTTCGGGGCGGCGTGGATGATCTTGCCGCCG
>Ga0308176_10000530_pt1 | contig 24202 bp, 22 predicted proteins | sample PhyCR2_3_FD_203890 | JGI IMG/M metagenome (GOLD analysis project Ga0308176, IMG submission 203890) | Soil microbial communities from UC Gill Tract Community Farm, Albany, California, United States - DLSLS.C.R2 | ecosystem: Environmental > Terrestrial > Soil > Agricultural land | place: USA... | reverse complement strand
TTTGTCCGATCCGGGCCTCGTGCCCGATAGCGATGTTCTTGATTACATCACTCGTCGCGGCAAAGGTTGGGTTTGCGAAATTGATGAACGCATCGTGGGTTTTTCTATTGCCGATGTAAAAAGCAATAACATCTGGGCTTTGTTTGTTGAGCCTGAATTTGAGGGCAAAGGCATCGGTAAAAAATTGCACCGCCTCATGCTCGACTGGTATTTTTCACAGACCGATAAAACCGTTTGGTTGAGTACTGCGCCGCGTTCGCGTGCCGAACGTTTTTATCGGTCTGCGGGATGGACGGAAACAGGCCTTTACGGCAAAGGTGAAGTGAAGTTTGAGATGACGAAAGAACAACGGGAGAAGACTCACTAAACGATCAATCAATTTTCATCATGGCGTTGTTAGAAAAGGATCTCGAAATAAAAGCTTCTGGACTTCCCGGTGCGGGACAAGGATTGTTCACAAAAACAGCCATTGCTAAAGGTACCCGCATCGTTGAATACAAAGGCACGGTCACCACGTGGGAAGAAGCAAAGAAGGACGCCACAAACGGTTACATCTATTTTTTAAAACCCAATTACGTTATTGACGGAAGAGACCATCCAAAATCATTGGCGCGATATGCCAACGATGCCGCGGGTTTGGTTCGCGCAAAAGACAACGGAAACAACGCAAGGTTTGAAGCCGATGGCTTGCGTGTTTTCCTGGTGGCAACAAAAGACATAAAAGCCGGCGAAGAAATTTTTGTGAGCTACGGGAAAAAGTATTGGGATACGGTAAGGAAGAACAATCAAATTAAACAGTAGCAATTAATACTTTTCATCGCTTATCTTCTTTGTCATTTTTAAAAAGCGGGTGATTAAAAAAACGGACGCGAAGGTCAATCCAATCACAAAGCCCGTCCACATGCCCGCTGCGCCCATGCCGGCTTTGAAGGCCAGCAAATAACCCACCGGAATGCCGACAACCCAATACGCAATGCCGATAAGAATCGTCGGCGTCCTCACATCTTTAATGCCGCGTAGTAAGCCTGCGCCAATGGCCTGCGTTGCATCGGAAATTTGAAAGATGGCCGCAAACAAAATCAACAGTGTGGCCATTGCGTACACTTCTTTGTTTGTCGTGAACAAGCCGGGTAATTTGTTTCGGAACAAAACAAACGTGGCGGCGCAAAAAACACCGTAAGCAAAAGCCGTGATCAAAGTGCTTCGGCCAATAACCGAAATCTTTTTCCAATTGCCGGTACCATACGTATTGCTTACGCGAATGGAACCCGCTTGTCCCAACCCCATTGAAACCATGAACGTAAATGAAGCGCAGCTTAACGCAATTTGATGCGCCGCCTGCGACACCGCACCGATGGTACCGATGATAATACCCGATACTGCAAAGGCGCCGGCTTCCATGCCGATTTGCAAGGCGCTTGGTACACCAATGCCTAATAATTCACGCCATGTTTTTTTCTGAAACAACCACTGGCTTTTGTGCACCAGCGTAAAAGGTTTGAAAGTTTTGTGTTGCAATACCACGATCAATAAAATGAGAAAGGCAAGCGAACGGGTAATGAGCGTAGCCCAGCCCGCACCCACTAGTTCAAGCCGTGGAAAACCCCAGTTGCCGTAAATAAGAAGCCAGTTCAAAAAAACGTTCAGTGGCATGGACAGAAGCGAAAGCGCCATAGCCGTTCGTGTGTATTGCAAGCCGTCGGCAAACTGCTTTAAGGTCATGAACAAAAGCATGGGAACGATGGAAAGGCTCATCATCTTCATAAAGGGCAAAGCGTATTGAACCACCTCGGGATCTTGCCCCAGATGATGCAAAAAATTTCGTCCCAACACCAGGGAAAAAGAAATGACGAAAGCCGTTAACGCACACAGGCAAAAACCGTTGAAGAAATAATGCGCCACGGCTTTTTCATCGCCTTTGCCGTGCGCCAATGAAACCATTTGCGAAACCGATATCGTCATGCCGATGCCAAGCACAAAAGGAATGTTGGTAGCCTGAATCACCAACGCAGCCGCTGCCAGTTGTTTGTAACTGATGCCGCCCACCATAGCCGTATCAATGATGTGCAAAGCCATCTGCGCCAGTTCGCCAACGATGATGGGCAAGGCAAGCTTTATCGTTTGCAAAGCTTCTTTTCGCATAAACATTGAAAAAGGGACGAAGGTAAAGCAAGCGGCTTTGCGGTTATCGTAGTTTTCCGATAAACGGTTGCGCAGTAGTACGCAATTTTTAAAAACTGTAATCCTGTGGCTTTGTGTTTGCTAATGCCTTCTTTATTTTGGAAACACAATTCCTTTTAAAGCCAATTACAATGAAAGCCCTTACAAAAAAATTGCTCCTTGCCAAGCCCGCCGAGCTTCTTCGCAATCTTTCCATCTCACTTCTTTGCATCGGGTTTATTGCGCTCATGCTTTACGTATTGATCAACAGCCCGGCTTAAACTCTTTGCCATAAAAAAAGAAACAGCGCGGCAATTGCCGTGTTTAAAAAATTAACGGCATCGTTCCCCATAATACCTCTTCGCTCCAGCGTTGCGCCAAGGTAAGAATCAGCAAGATTGCCGATTGTTCCGGCAACAACAATCCACAAACATTCGCGACGCCATCCGCTGCCGGCTGCATATACCGCAGCAATGATTGCACTGCCGCCAAGACCAAAGAAAATTCCTTCCATACTGATGACACCGTCAGCACCGCGACGGCCTTTTTTAAACGAAAGAATGTCGTAAAATTTTCGTCCGTACACGCTGCCTAATTCCGAAGAAGCGGTGTCGGCCGTTGCTGAAGAAAAAGATGCAGCCATCGACAATAAAAACGTTGGTGCGTATTGCGGAAAGAGAACAGAAAGCAGTCCAAGCAAACCCGCAACGCCACCATTTGCCAACACTTGCCCAACACTTCTTCGTCCTTTATTTTCTTGTGCAATTCCCAGGGTTTGCTTTGTATTTTTTTTCCAGGATGTTGCCAGCGTACCCAGTAAAAAGAAAGTTGCCATCAACGCAATGCCCATCCATCCTACACCAAAAAATATAATTACACCCAAAGCACCGCCGGTTAACGCTGCCGGTAAGGTTAGCTTCTTTGCCAGCACCGATGCAGCAACGCTTAAGAAAATGAAACAGAGGAAAAGAAAAAGGTTCAAGAAGAATGGTTTTGAAAATTACTTTATGAGCAGCTTGTGAAACTTCGCCAGTTCGGTTGTTTCCATTGGAGAAAGCGCTTCGTTGTTCTTGCATTTTGCCTGGAAGAAAAGCACTCTTTTGTGTTGCGGGTACTTGGCCAAAATCTCTTCAATCATCTTGATTGAAGCCTCGTCTTTTTTAAACAAGGGTTCCGAAGCCGGCAAAGTCGATTTGTATTTCTTGGGCCGCTTAAGGATGATGGCTTCGAGCGTAGCCAATTTGTTTGGCGGCAGTCCTTTAATGCGTTCGGCTTTTTTGTACAAGCCTTCCAACTGGCGCTTGCTCAAACTTCCCCGCACGAGGTATTGGTGCGAAAGGCTTTGCACAAAATCGGATTCAGGATAAGCTTTTAAAGCCGCCGATAAAATGTCGCTGATGACGTCAACGTGGGACATGGAAATGGTAATGAATGATCGGTAATGAGCAAAGTATGAAGGTGGCAAACGTTTGCCAAGCGATGCCTAATCCGCAATGAAATTAAGCACAGCCTGCGCTCATGACGCTTGTTTTAACACACAAAGAAAAAATCCCCTCAAAAGGGGACCGTTCGTTAAACGCACCAACTGCTGGATGTTCAGACGGACAAAAGTTGGTCGCCTGCCGGTTTTAAACAGGATCGGAAATACTTTGGCACAATTGGATAATAAAACGGAGCGGGTATGATGGATTTGAAAAAACGAAAGAAAGAAGTTGACTGATATTAGATTTTAGATGGCTTTCACGGAACAGGATTCTAAAAAACTTACTGGACGGTATTTTAGGATTTTGGATAGATTCGGCTTTTCAAGGCATTGGACAGATTGATACTGCTATCAATCAACTTCTGCCACAAAACTACTCCGTTTGGGTTAGGCCGGCAAGGGCAAGATTGCCCATTTTTTTGCATATGGAATTTACACACAGCATCGTAGATGAACGGGAAATGGATAGAGTATTTTTACGATACGGAAGAAGCAATTGGCAATCAGCTATCTGTTTTAGAGGCTGATGGCCGATGGCTGATAGCCCTTACAACACCAACTGTTCAAAAAGCTTCTGCAATGTTTCGTCCGGGTCTTTGCAAAAGCCGGGATGCACTTTGGAGGTTTGCACAACGGTACTGCGTGTGGCCGTAAGCCAGCGAAAGCGGGAAGAAAGATCAAGGCTGCCAATAGAACCGGCTCCCTTGCTGCCTTTGCAAATGTTTTCAAACGAAAGAAGATGATCCTCTACGTCGCCGCATTCAAGCGTTGGACACAAAACGTTCAGCCTTTTTTTGTCGAGCTTGTAAACACAGTTCAAGTATTTTTTTTGCTTGCAATAAAGAATGATGCCCACGTTCAGAAACTCTTCCCGTTCCACTCGCGGCACCACGCGAATCACGGCGTATTCAAACAAGAGTTTGTCGGGCATGTTGCACATCGTTTACAAAATTGAGGGAAAGACGGTTTGTTAAGAATTGAACGTAAACATCCCGGATGTTTTCAACCGGTTCCGGTGCAAGGAGCACCAGCCATTCATCGGGCACAAGCGAAACAATTTCTTTTATTTTCTGTGGCGTGATGACTGCACGTGCCTTGCGGTCTGCGCTTTCCATCTCCGTTGCCCAGGACAACAGCACATGGTCTTTAATCAAGGCAAACGGCCGTCGGCTTTGCTCTTCCCACCGCTCCCAGTTATGATGAAAATAAAGCGAAGCGCCATGGTCAATGAGCCAAAGTTCTTTGTACCAGACAAGCATATTGGTGTTGCGTGCCGTGCGGTCAACGTTGGTGATAAAACTGTCGAGCCATACAATTTGCGAAGCCAGGCCTGCGTCCACCTTTGTCACGTTCGGATCAAAGGTGATGGCTCCGGATAAATAATGCAAGGCCAGATTTAATCCTTCGCTTGCTTTCAACAGGTCTTGTATTTCTTCGTCTGGCTCCGTACGGCCAAACGCGGGATCAACATTGGCAAAAACAATCTCCGGCACTTTTAATCCCATTGCTCTCGCAACCTCGCCGCCAATCAGTTCCGCTATCAACGATTTAATTCCCTGCCCCGCCCCGCGAAATTTCAGCACGTATAAAAAATCATCGTCCGCTTCTACAATTGCCGGCAGCGAGCCGCCTTCGCGCAGCGGCGTTACGTAGCGGATAACGTCAACGGTACGAAGCGACAGCGTTTTTTCTTCCATGTAATTGCAATTGATGAAAGCTTGAAAATTAGGCAGAAATTTTGGGTGCAGAAAACAACAAAACAAAAGCCACTTCGCAAGAGGAAGTGGCTTTTTACAACGTCTATAATTTTATCAGAAACGGAAGCCCAACCCGATCTTGAACGCACGGTTGTACGAATCGAAGCTTTGGCCTTTGTCCACTTTTGAAAGACCGTGATCGTAAGCCGCAATAATATTGAAACCGTTTGCAAACTGGTAACCAACACCGCCGGTCAACGCAAAGTCCCAGGGATTAAACTGATTTTTTGCATCGGTTGTGTTGTCAACAATGTTGAAGCCCAAAGCACCCGCCGTTGTGCGCAACTTTGCGCCGACGAGATAAGAAGCTTGCGGCCCTGCAAAAAGCTGCAAGCCGTTTAGGTTCACTTTAGCCAAAACCGGAACGTCAATGTAGCTTGTGTTGAGCGAAGCTTTTGCACCGGCACTTAAAAAATCAGCGCCTTTTAAACTGAACGTGCCGGCCAGTTCATAGCCCTTTTGCGAATAGTAAACAGCGGGTTCAATTAAGACGTTTTCTGCTACGGGAATGTTTGCATATCCGCCGCCAAAAAAGCCGGTGTGGTTACTTGTCGTCACGGCGCCGTTGGAAAAATTAATCAGGCCTTGCAAACTGTTCATGGCCTGGCCCGATAAACCCGCATAGGAAACACCGGCACGAAGACCGAACGAAGGCGAAGGTGATTGTGCAAAAACAAAGGATGACAAAGCAATGGAAGCAAAGAGTAAAAAATGTTTTTTCATAAAATGAGGGAACGTGGTTTGTGGTCGTTCGGTTCGTGAAAAAGCAAACGCATCGCCATGTTTCGTTAGCGTTTGTTAAAGGGCCTGCTATTTATGAATGTTTAACAAAGAAAGACGCCTGCATGAAGCAGGACAACAAAATGATTATCGAAGCGACTTTGTCACCAGTTTAAAAACACCATCCCTGCGCCGCACAACAAAATGGTAAAGCCGCCCAAGGCGTGCAGGTAAGGTTCCAGCTTATCCGTCTTCAAAAAACTTAAGCCGTAAAAACCGGCGAGCACCATCAGCGTCATGGTCAAAAGTGTAAACAAGGTGTAAACAACAATAAGCAAAAACATATTGCTTGTAGAATGCTTTGCCGCCGGAAAATAAAGCAGCGGGATCATGGGTTCGCACGGCCCTAAAACAAACACGATAAACATTACCCAAGGCGTAACCTTGTGCCGTTCTTTTATCGCCACTGCTTCGCCATGTTTGTGTTCAAAAACATAAACCGAACCGTCGTCATTCACATCAAAATGTTTGTGCCGTTTGTTGCTCTTTGCCCTCATCAAGCCCCAAATGCAATAAAGGAAACCAAAGCCCAAAAACGTCCAGCCCGCAATGCCACCGCGTACCGATTCAAGCCAGCCGATTTTAGTCACGGACCAACCCAACGCAGCACCGCCAAGACCCAGCAGGACCGAACTTCCTACGTGACCAGCGCCGCAGATCATCGTCCAAAAAAGTGTTCGCGCAAGTGACCATTCCCTTGCCCTCGACAACGCTACAAAAGGCAGGTAGTGATCAGGCCCGGCCAGCGTGTGAAAAAAAGAAACCGAAACGGCCGCCAGCAAGAGCAATTGAACTTCAGACACGGGCTTTTGCTTTTGAAACAACGAATGGCGCTGACAACTGAACGAAAGCGGCAATGCGTTGAAGTAAGATAAAAAGTTGTTCAGCTTTGAAGCCAAGCAACCGCAGAACAAACCCATTCGCGGGCAAAGCACTGATGCCAAAACCTATGTCAACACTGCTTTCCAAATCAGCAGCAAGCCTGTTAATCAGTTCGTCCACACTAGCGCTATCGTTGATGTAAAGAAAACTAGCCTGGTGCGTATAACCTTCCATTTGTCCAAGTCCTGCCAGGTTCATTTCAGCGGGCTTGATGAAAACATTTTCTTTAACAATCAAACATTCGTTTCGATAAATCTCCATTGTGCTGTGAAATGAAGTGAACTGAAAAATTTCATCGTTCAATTTGCGGCCGCAACTGATTACTTCTCCCCAAATGAGTGAACAGCGGTCTGTCAAAGAAATTCTACTGCGGGAAGTAAACGAAGAATCCTTGTGCGGAACAACAGGATGCGGCAAATAAACAAACGACGTACCCGCTTCCAGGTTGATATTCATTCTTTGCGCTGCGCCTTTTTTCATTTGAAAAATGCGTTGATAAGATTGGGTTTGCAGTGCGGTTGCCGTTCCTTCGCCAAGCCGGATTTGAAAACTGTATTCGTCGCCATCGAGTATTCCCGGCGAAGAACTCATTAGCATCAGGTGCAGTCCCTTTTTGCTTTTGTCCTCCGTTACATCGCCTAATTTAAACGGCGCGTCGCAAAACGAATTCTTTAGAAAAGTTTTTCCGTCACGCAACGCTGTTTCGATATGCACGGCCGCTTTTAACGCCACAACTTCCCCTCCGCTACTTCTTCTGTCAACGCATATTTTTTTATCCAGGCTATTACGCTGTCTAATCCTTCAAGATTCATCAGGTTTGTAAAAACAAAAGGCGCACCTTTTCGCATCTTTCGTGCGTCGTGTTCCATCACGGTTAAATCCGCATTTACGTAAGGCGCCAGATCAATTTTGTTTATCACCAACAAATCTGAACGTGTAATACCCGGACCGCCTTTGCGTGGAATTTTATCGCCTTCTGCTACGTCAATTACAAAGATGGTCAGGTCGGCAAGATCGGGACTAAAAGTTGCCGAGAGATTATCGCCGCCGCTTTCAATGAAAATGATTTGCACTTCAGGAAAACGTTGAGCCATTTCTTCAACGGCTTCGAGGTTCATGCTGGCGTCTTCGCGAATGGCCGTGTGCGGACAACCGCCTGTTTCTACGCCGATGATGCGTTCAGACGGCAACAAACTGTTCTTCGTTAAAAACTCCGCGTCTTCTTTTGTATAAATATCATTGGTGATGACGGCAACGCTGTAATCATCATTCATCTTGCGGCTTAATCGTTCAATTAAAGCCGTCTTCCCCGAACCTACCGGTCCAGCAATACCAATTTTTATGTACGTTCTTTCTTGCATTTTTTATGGACTTAACTTTTGTAATTCTATTGAACTTCCGTTGTGTCACTCACTTGTGCGTTCGGTAATTCTATTCAGCATTTGTGCGGCTCCTCCGGAGCCGTGTAAAAACTTGTTCGCTTTTCGCTACCAAGGTTTGGCGCCTGCGGCGCCGTAAGCAACCCATCCTCTCCTACCTTCAAAAGTTCCCTCTGCCCTCTGACTACGACATATACAATCTTGAATACAACCGCTCATGCTGCATACATCGAATGTCAAACGCAGCACAGCACAGTCCAATCAAATCACGGTTTGGCGCCATTGTTTTTTCCGACAAGTCTTCAATCAAATCATGAAGCGAGAACAGAATTTCCTGTCCTTCTGTTTGACCAAGCGGAATCAGTTTCACGCTATTTGTTACCATACCCGCTGCGCTGTTGTAAAAAAATCCGGTCAGCGATTCTTTTTTCGAAATCTCCATCAGACAAGCAAGCAAACCAAACGCAAGGCAATAATGTCCCTTCGCCCCGCCGGATGCAATGGCATCGCGGTATTGCAGAATTAATGAATGTGGTTGCAGCGAAGAGAATATTTTTAGCAGCCGCAGTCCGAGTTTCTGACTTGCCAGCCGCATTTCTTTCGGCAGCTTCACCGCTGTGCATTCCTCGTCCAATTTCAGCAACGTGTAGAAATCATTTTGTTCCGCCGCGTCATAAGCCAGCGAAACAAAGGCCGCATCGGTATAAAAAAGATTTTGCGACAGTTGCGCTGTCACAAACTCGTTTGCTGTTTGCTTGTTCTTTACTAAGCCAAACTGCACATAGGTTTCCAATCCCACCGAATGCGAGAAACCGCCAATGGGCAAAGCCGGATCGCACAATTGCAACAAGGAAAGCAGTTTACTCATTCGTTGTTGTCAGCTTTAAAATTTTTGAAAACAAGCTTTCGCCGCCCGCATGTGCGTGAGGCGAAACAGTTGTGCGCAAGCCGTTCAGCAATTTTCTTTTTTCAATGATCGCCTCAAAGCCGGAAGCCTGCAACAAACGGAACGTTGGCGCATCGTAGGGAATCAGCAGACAATCGTCTTCGTAGAAAAGCGGCAAATGCTTGTTGCCAATTTCATAACAAATCAAGGCCATCTCGTGCATTGTGTAAGGCTTCAGCACAATGGCTTCACAGGGCAACACGTCAACAACAATCAATACTTCTTTTTCCGAGAACAATACATCGTCTTGCTTCAGGTTCTGTGCTTCTTTTAAAAACTTAAACGTTACTTCTCTTCCGTTCTCCGTTCGCTTGTGCAAAATGCGTTTGTTGCATTCATACCATTCCAGTGGCAGGCGATCAATCTTGTTTTCACCAACAGAGAAAGACGACAGGTTTCCTATTTTCTCTTTAATCAACATGGCGTTTGAATCAAAATAAAAAATAACGTTGCGCTAGCGGAACAACCGGCGCCGGCTCACAAGTAATCAGTACACCGTCAACCTTTACTTCGTAATTCTCCGGATTCACATCAATTTGCGGCGTTTGGTCATTGTGTATTAAATCTTTTTTTGAAATACTTCGGCAAGCCTTCACCGGAACGATTTGTTTTGAAAGTTTGTAATTGGCGATTGTTCCGTTATCAACTGAAGCCTGCGAAACAAAGGTGAAACAGGTTTTGTGCACGGCCTTTCCGTAAGCGCCAAACATGTAGCGATAAATTACAGGTTGCGGCGTAGGAATCGAAGCATTCGGGTCGCCCATCTTACTTGCGACGATCATTCCGCCTTTTATGATCATCTCGGGTTTTGCCCCAAACATTGCCGGCTTCCACAACACTATGTCAGCAAGTTTTCCGGCTTCAATCGAACCCACAACATTGGCAATGCCGTGCGTGATGGCCGGATTAATAGTGTACTTCGACACGTAACGTTTCACGCGAAAATTATCGTTGGCCGTTCCTTCATCTTCTTTCAATGCACCGCGTTGCTTTTTCATCTTATCCGCCGTTTGCCAGGTTCGTGTAATCACTTCCGCCACACGTCCCATTGCTTGCGAATCGGAACTCATCATGCTGAACACACCCATGTCGTGCAAAATATCTTCCGCGGCGATTGTTTCGGGACGAATGCGGCTGTCTGCAAACGCAACATCTTCGGGCACTGATTTATCAAGATGATGACAAACCATTAGCATGTCCAGATGTTCGTCAATTGTATTCTTCGTAAAAGGCCTAGTTGGGTTTGTTGACGAAGGCAAAACGTTCGGATACATCGCCGCTTTGATAATGTCCGGCGCATGACCGCCGCCGGCACCTTCGGTATGAAACGTATGAATCACTCTTCCCTTAATTGCCGCCATCGTGTCTTCCAAAAATCCGCCTTCGTTCAGCGTGTCGGTGTGAATTGCAATCTGCACGTCGTATTCATCCGCCACTTTCAACGACGCATTTATCACCGCTGGTGTTGAACCCCAGTCTTCGTGAATTTTTAAGCCACAGGCACCCGCTTCAATTTGTTCTTTCAACGGTTCAACAGTAGCGCAATTTCCTTTGCCGAAAAAACCAAGGTTCATTGGAAAATCATCAGCGGCTTCCAGCATTTTTTGAATGTTCCAGGCACCGGGTGTAACTGTTGTTGCGGCTGTTCCATCAGCTGGACCTGTACCGCCGCCCATCATGGTTGTGATGCCACTAAATAGTGCATGATCAATCAACTGCGGACAGATAAAATGAATGTGCGTGTCAATGCCGCCTGCCGTTGCAATCAGTCCGGCACCGCCGTGCACTTCCGTTGATGCACCAATAATCATGTTCGGCGAAACACCGTCCATGGTGTCAGGATTTCCCGCTTTACCCACGCCGACAATCTTTCCGTCCTTAATGCCGATGTCGCCTTTTACAATCCCCCAATGATCAAGGATCACAACACTTGTAATTACAAAATCAAGCACGCCTTCATCGCGTTTCGCCGTTGCCGATTGCGCCATGCCATCGCGAATGGTTTTGCCACCGCCAAACTTTGCTTCGTCGCCGTAAACGGTAAAATCATTTTCAATCTGGATGAACAATTCCGTATCGCCCAGCCGCACTTTGTCGCCAGTGGTTGGACCGTACATGTTGGCGTATTTGATTCGATTGATGGATAAACTCATGAAACGTGAATTTGTTTTTTATGAACCCAACTGCATTGCTACTATTTAGCTTTCGTTGCAAGTTTACCCTGAGCTTGCCGAAGGGTTGCCGAAGGGTTGCTGAAGGGCACACTTGTGCATTCGGAACGTCACTCCGCATCGTTCGAACTGTCCTTAAAGTTTTTATCTTTTGCTCTTTCCAACGCTGCGCCTTTATTTTCTTCTTTTGCAACCTCGTTAACCAAATTGCTAAAGCCAACAATCTTTTTTGCACCGCCGAATTCAACCAGTTCCACATCTTTTTCTTCTCCCGGTTCAAAGCGCACAGCTGTTCCCGCCGCAATGTTCAAGCGCATGCCAAAAGCCTTTTCTCTTTCAAATTGCATTTGTTTGTTCACTTCAAAAAAATGAAAATGCGAACCGATTTGCACTGGCCTGTCGCCGGTATTCACAACCGTTACTTTCACGGTTTGTCGGCCAACGTTGCATTCAATGTTGCCTTCAGCTAAAATGTATTCTCCGGGAATCATGAAGAGATAATTAAGAATGGAAATTGAATCTAACGAATGGGCTGATGAACCGTGACGAGCTTTGTTCCATCTGGGAAAGTGGCTTCAATCTGTATTTCGTCAATCATCTCCGGCACGCCTTCCATTACGTCTTCGGGGGAAAGAATCGTTGCGCCAAACGACATTAATTCTGCCACGGATTTTCCATCGCGGGCTGCTTCCTGCAGTTCACTGCTGATGAGTGCTACGGCTTCAGGGTAATTTAATTTAAGGCCGCGGTCCTTTCGCTTTTGCGCCAGTTCGCCGGCCAAAAAAAGAAGCAGCTTTTCCGATTCGCGGGGTGTGAGGTGCATAGCTTGTCTATTGTTTTAAAATTAAAGCAACAGCAAGCAATCGAAGGGAAATTACACTTTTATTTTTTACGGCGTTTGAATTATGCACCGTTCAAATGCCGGTTGTCACAACCAAACATTTTGCAGCCGGCTTTCTTTTTTCGGCCTGTTAATTATACGTAGTTTAGAGTGAGAACCTGGTTGCTGCACGACGCTGTTGGTGCCCGAATGAAAACAGGAGTTTTAACCAACACAACCAAACATGCCCGACCATTTTTTTATTTGCTATTCGCGACAAGACGGTGAAAAATTTGCGCTCGATTTGGCCAATAAACTGGCCGGTTTTCCACCGGCCGTAAAAGTTTGGCTCGACCAATTGGACGAACGCCCCGACGGAGATTGGGACGAACAATTGGACGACGCCATCAAAACCTGCAAAGGCCTTTTGTACGTAATGACGACCGACAGCGTGCAGCCAAAATCGGTATGCAAAAACGAATGGGTGCGTGCCTTGCAATACAAAAAAACCATCATTCCCTTGTTGTTTGCGAAAGGCGTTTTGTTGCCGTTCAGTTTGTCCTCGCGTGAATACATTGACTTCTATTCCGATGCCGGAAAAGCGCTCTTTCGCCTGCGTGATTTTTTAACTGAAATGGATGCGCCCAAAGGCCGCATCCGTTCGCTTAATCACCGCATTGCCGATGCCGAACGGGACTTGTCGAGAGCAAAAGAACCAATGGAACAAACCCGCATCAAGGAAGAAATTGCCGACCTGAAAAAAGAAATTGCGCAGTTGCAGGATCTCATTGACAATCCCGGCAAAGTGCAGGAACGTGTGGAGCAAAGCATTCAGCAAGGATTGGAACAAGTGCGTTTGCCGGAGAAACCAATGAGTGCACCAGTGCCTGGAAAATTTATCAATCGTCCGCCGCTTACACCGCCCACCTGGTTTCAGGATCGCATTGACGAAACAGCCTCCATAGGCGCTTTTCTGAAAGACGAAGCCCTGCGCATCATGACAATTGTTGGACGCGGAGGCGTGGGAAAAACAGCGATGGTTTGCCGACTGCTTCGCTCAGTGCAATCGGGGCAATTGCCCGACGAGGGCGGACCCTTAACCGTTGACGGCATCGTTTATCTCAGCGATTCAAGCGCATTTGACCGCGTTTCCTATCCCGATATTTTCAGTAGTCTTTGCAAGCTTCTTTCCGATGAAACACGCACACAACTTGAAACGGTTTACAAAGACCCGAAGACTACCACGCAGGCGGCCGTCGAATCATTACTCGCTGCATTTCCGCAGGGCCGCACTGTTTTGTTGCTCGACAATTTTGAAGACGAGTTGGACGTTGAAACCGGCGAGATAAAAAACACCGAATTAAAAGAAGCGTTGAAGGCAATACTTGAAGCGCCACCGCACGGCCTTAAAATCATCATCACAACAAGAGTGGCGGCAACTGACTTTGCCTTTGTTCATCCTGAATTGCAACGAAGACGTGACCTTGACACAGGGCTTGAATCTCCCTATGCCGAAGATGTGTTGCGCAAAATGGATAACGATGGAAAGATTGGCCTTCGCGATGCACCGGCGGCTTTACTCAAAGAGGCACAGGAACGAACGGGCGGTTATCCGCGGGCATTGGAACATCTCTTTGGCATTTTATCTGCCGACCGCAGTACCTCGTTGAAAGAAATTCTGGAGAACACAAAAGAGATTCTACCCGAAAAAGTAACGGCTGTTTTGGTGGGCGAAGCCTTCAGCCGTTTGGATGCAACGGCGCAAATGGTAATGCAGGCGCTGGCCGTTTTTCGTTATCCAGTGCCGCCAGTTGCCGTTGATTATTTGTTGAAGCCTTACGTGCCCGGCATCAACAGCGCCGGTGTGCTAAGCCGTTTGGTGAACATGCAATTCGTTCGCCGCGATGCGGGCCGTTTTTACCTTCACCAGATTGATCGCGACTATGCATTGAGCCGCATTCCGAAAGGCAGTGTAGCCGACCGCATCGCGGCAACACCTGTATTCAGTTGCTTTGCTTTGCAGGACGATGCGGCCGAATGGTTCAAGCTGGCCCGCAAGGCCCGCGATGACTGGAAGACACTGGAAGACCTGGCGCCGCAGTTATCCGAATTTGAACTGCGTTGCGAAGGCGAAGACTACGATACAGCTGCAAACCTTTTGCTCGAAATTGATTTCGACTACCTGATGCGGTGGGGACATTTTCGTTTGGCTACCGAGTTGCACGAACGCCTCCAGGGAAAGATCGGCGACAAAGAATTGGCCCAATACAGCGCCGGCAATTTGGGTAATGCCTATTACCGCATGGGCAAGTTTGAAATTGCCATTTCTTTTTACGAGCAATCAATCCGGCTTGCCGACGAACGGGCCGACCCACCGAGCAAACGTTATTCATTAAACGGCTTGGGTGTTTGTTACGATGAAATGGGGCAGGCCCAAAAGGCATTGGATATTTACGAAGAAGCACTTCAGATTTACCGCGATGCTGGCGATCAAAAAGGAGAAGCCATTGTGCTTGTCAATTCGGGAATCATTTTTGCCAACGTCGGCCGGATTCACGATGCCATAAAAAAATTTGAAGAAGCCGTTGACATTGACCGTGAAATAAAATACCGCGACGGAGAGGCTTACGACTTGGTAAATTTAGGCCAACGCTACGCCGACCTTGGCGAATACGAACAAGCCTTGTCACATTACAGCGATGCCTTGCAATGTGCAAAAGAGGCCGACAACCCTTTTATGCAAGCCATCATTCAAACCAGTATTGGCGCGGTAAAAATGGAACAAGGCTTTGCGGAAGAAGCAGCGCCAACCTTTAAAGAAACCATCAAAGTCTTTGACGAAATTTCGGTGCTGCAAGGCCAAAACGAAGCAAGAATGAATCTTGCCATTGCCTATCTGCTTGCCGAAAAATTTACCGAAGCAATAGCAATGTGCAACGCAGCTGTGCAGAACGAATACCGCTTAAATACGCCCAAGGTGAACATTGTTTTAGGCGTTGCCGCTTTGCGCAGTGGCAACGGCGGGGCTGCGGCAAAAGCATTCACGGCTGCCTCGCAAAAAGCAGAAGAATTCATTCAGCAAAGCCCACAACTTTACGAATTTCATTACGCGAAATCACTGGCTTTTTGCGGTCTTGTTTTGTGCGAAAAAGAGAAAGATATTTTGCTTGCAAAAACATCGTTTGAAGCGGCAAGAAAACTTTGTTCTGAAAAAGGCGTTATACGCCGTTGGCAACTCTTGTACGATGCGCTTGCCAAGGCCGACGGCAAAGGCTTGTTAACGGAAACAAGGGATTTGCTTTTAACAAAAGACTAAAAGAACCGGCAATTGGCGCCGGTTCTTTTCGTATGCATTGCTTTTCTTTATTCGGGCTTGTCCTCCTTTACGTCACCATCACGTCCGCCTTTGTCCTCTGTTTCATCATCGTCGTTTTTGTCGGCGGGACTGTCATCGTTTTCCACATCGGAAGGCGGCGCCGCATTTTCACCAGCTGTTTGGTTGGTTACGTTTGGCGCAGCCGCATCCGTTGCTTGTGTCGGTGCAGCGTCCGCTGCGGCTTTTGCTGCGTCGTCTTCATTCACACCTGCCTGAACGTTTAGCTCGCCGTTGTCGGCAACCGGCGCCGGGCCTTCACCTGCGGCGCCCCCTTCTCCGCCGGGCGGCGGCGGAGGTGGCACATTAGCGTCTTCGCTTGCATTGTCCTTTCCTTTGTCTTTTTCCTGCTCCTTGCGCAAGGTTTCCAGTGCATCTTTCATTTGTTGCACCCAGCCATCCAATTCGGTTTGCAGCACTTCTTCGGTATGGTCAACCAGGAGCTGAATGTTTTTCGTCATGGCCTGTTCGCTTGACGAAAGTGCGTTCCACCAGCCTTTGACATTTTCTAAATCCGTGGCCGCCTGGTTGTATTTGGTCAGCGTGTTCTCAACCTGCATGTAACCAAGATAGGTGGTAAACGCAGCGACGACTGCGGTAGTCAAGGCAATCCAAACCGGCCATCCCGCAGCCGACAAAAATGTTCCGACAGCAGCGGCAATCAACACACCGCAATGAAGCCTGAAGTATTGCTTTTGAAGCTTTGGCGTCTTTCCCTGAAAATATTTTATCTGCTCGTCCAGCCGGACCTCCACGTATTTATCCGGCGTAAGTACGCTGAAGCCGTCGTCACTTGGGGGCTGTCCATAATTGGGCGGGTACACGCCGCCGGTGTATTGCTTGAGCGAAGTGGAGTTTACTTCGGTACGCATTACACGCCTTGTAACGTCTTCCACTTTATGCGTTAGCTCTTGTTCCGGCATTAATTGTTCCTGGCGTTTCACCTCTTCATCTGTTCTTGTTTCCTGGGCGGTTGTGTCAACTTCCTTGTAATAGCCTTTTACGCGGTATTTGTAAATTTCACGTTTGATGGATTCGGCGCCGGCTCGCAACAGCATCCACTTACTTCCTTGCTTAAACCGGTTGGAAGCTGCCACCAGTGCCGTAAGGCCAATGGGAATAAGAATGAGCAGGTATTTCAGAACCTTGGAGAGAACCGTCTGCCGCAAGTCATCATAAACGTGATACGTTTGCAAGACCTGGTCCGAAATCGCCAACGCGGTTCCAATTAAGCCCACGCAAAGAATCCACATTTGCAGATGACGAAACCACGACTGTTGGTTTCCGGCGTTCAAATCATAGGTCGCAAAGGTTTGCCAGGCTTGTTGCAAAACTTTGTCGGTTGCCAGTTCGCGAAGAATAAGCCGGTTCATGCCTTCCACCAAATCGTCCAGCGAATGCAAATGAATGTCGCCGTCGGCAATGATTTCAGCGAGGTCGGGATCGTCCGGCAGAACATCTTTTTTGTCGTATGCATCCGTGACGTCTTCTGCCAGTCCGCCGCTGCCCTTCACCACAATCAACGGAATTTTGCGCCGAACGGCTTGTACCACTTCGTCTTTTGTTACCGCACCGCCGCCAATCAAAATGGCCAATGCCGGTATCTTTTTTTCTTTCCCCGGTTGGCTGTTTGTACCGCTTTCTTTTTTGCTTCGCGAAAGCCAGCTTGTTTGTGAACCGTTGGCGCTTTGCACAGCGTCAGCTTCTTTTTTTGGCGGCTGCATAAGCACATCCGCCAGGTTAAACAGCGTTGGTGTTTCGTTGCCCCATTCGTTGCCGTCAACCAAAACAAAATGCGAATGATTGGGCTCTAAAGGTGTGGCGTTCGCCGGCACGTCCTGCAAGCCCGGAAAACTAACTTTGCCTTTTGGCGCCACGCCAATCAATGAAACTTTTGTGTTTCGGCTTGCCACTCCCGCTCCCACTAACATAGCAACACCTGCGTTAGTACCGCCATCAAGAATCACAGCCTTTGCATCGGCGGCAGCGCTGGCGATGCCTCTGCGGCACAATTGCGTAAGACGCGGGACAATTTTTTCTTCGATGTTGTCGGCGCTGCCAAACACGAGGATGATGGCATTGTACGGTGCAAGATTCAGTTTGTCTTGAATTTCGGCCGCCGCGTCTTCGCTTGAAGAAAATACGGCCACGGCTTTTTGATTGCCGGAAAATTTAATGGGTTCTTGAATAAGATCAGGCATTTCTTCCTCCGTTTGTTTTTGGTTAGATGACGTAAACTGGGTTTGAATACTGTTTTTCAAAAGCACCGGTTTTTCACGGGATGCAACGATATAACGGAGTTTTCAACGGGGAGTTTTGCCAGAGGGGACAGGGCTGAAAAGAGAAAGTAAGTTAAGACCTGTATTTTGTTTTTGCAAACAGAAATAAAGCGTTGAATCGCGGCATCTATATCCTGTATAACAAGACTTTCACAATGCTTTGTTGCCATGAATAAAATCGTTTAACGCAACGTTTAGAAATTTCTTCAGAAATGCTTCAGACGGCGGTGGTAAGATTGCCTTGCAAAAAACAATTAACCATGACAGTAAAACAATCTTTCGCAGCGGTAGTGGTGGCAGCGGCCATTTCAGTGGGCAGCATTTGGGGCTACGATCAGTACCGGCAAAATCATTCGTCCGCGTGGGACAACCAGCAAAACTCGTCTCTCTTTAAAAATGCAAGCTATACCGAAACCTCGCCCGGCGGTCCCGGCGTGGACTTTGAAAAAGCGGCCAGCAAAGCGGTGCCTTCGGTGGTGCACATTAAAACTTTGACCAAGACCAAACAGGCGGCCATGCCCGATTTGCAAAACAGTCCGTTTCGCGATTTTTTTGGCGACGGCTTTGACGGCATGTTTGGCGAAAGAGGAAACATGCAACCGCAAATGCAACGGGCTTCGGGTTCAGGTGTGATTGTAAGCGCCGACGGCTACATCGTGACCAACAACCACGTGGTTGACGGCGCCGATGAACTCACCGTTACCCTGAGCAACAACAAAACTTACAAAGGGAAAGTCATTGGCCGCGATGCCAGCAGCGATTTGGCCGTGGTAAAAATTGACGCCACCAATTTGCCCTACATGAACTTCGCCAACTCCGATGACGTTCATCTTGGACAATGGGTTTTGGCCATTGGTTATCCGCTCAACCTTGACGCAACGGTAACATCGGGCATTGTAAGCGCAAAATCGAGAAGCCTCGGCATCAACGGCCGCCAAAGCAAAACACCTTTGGAAGCTTTTATTCAAACCGATGCCGCCATCAATCCCGGCAACAGCGGCGGCGCCCTGGTGAATACCGACGGTGACCTGATTGGCATTAACAGCGCCATTGCTTCGCCCACGGGTTCTTACGCCGGTTACGGTTATGCCATTCCTTCCAACATGGTGAAAAAAATTACCGGCGACATTGTGAAATACGGCAGCGCCAAACGGGCTTATCTCGGCATCATGTTCGGCAGCGATCAGATGAGCGACGAAGACCGTCATAAAGCAAACATTAAAGACGGCGTTGGCGTGTACGTGATGGACGTGTCGCAAAACAGTGCGGCCGCAGAAGCAGGCATTCAGAAAGGCGATTTCATTACAAAAATTAACGGCGTTGCCATCAACACCGGAACGGAAATCATTGAAAGAATAGCGGCCATGCACGCAGGCGATAAATTGAACGTAAGCTATCAACGAAACGGCAGCGAGAAAACAGTTACAGTGACGTTGAAAGGCGATGCCGGAACCTATGCGTTACTGAAAGAACAAGCCGTTGATCAACTGGGCGCTTCTTTTGAGTCGCTCGGCCAGCAGAAGGCGGCTCAACTCGGCATCAGCGGTGGCGTACAAGTGAAAAGCCTTTCGCAAGGCGTGTTGAGCGAACAAACACGCATCAAAGAAGGCTTCATCGTTACAAAAGTAAATGGCCGCAGTGTAACCAGCGTTGACGCACTGAAACAAGCGATTGAGCAAGGCGGAAGCAGCGTTGTAATCAGCGGTATTTATCCGTCTCAACCCAACCGTGAATACCAATACGCTTTAAACGATCTTCAATAAATTTTATAGTTCGATTGTTGGTTTTGGTTAAGAGGCCCCGCCCTGTGGCGGGGTTTTTTATGACCGTACTTTTATTGCCATGAAAATTCTCATCATCGAAGACGAAGCGGCCTTGCAACAATCCATTCAAACGTATTTGGAGCACCAGGGTTTTGTGTGCGAAGCGGTGGGTGATTTTTTAACCGGCCTGCAAAAAATACGCTTGCATCAATACGACTGCGCGGTGATTGACCTGAACCTTCCTTACGGTAACGGGTTAAACCTAGTGAAAGAATTGAAAGATGTAGAAGCAAAAACAGGCATTATCATCATCTCCGCAAAGAATGCGCTGGAAGACAAATTGAAAGGCCTCGAACTTGGCTCGGACGATTACCTGACGAAACCCTTTCATCTTTCCGAACTCAATGCCCGCATTCATGCCATCATAAGACGGCGCAATTTTGACGGCAGCAAAGCCATTGTTTTTAACGAGATGAAATTAGAGCCCGAAGCGCAACGCGTAAGCGTTGAAGGCAAAGCCGTTGACTTAACGGAAAAAGAATACCGCCTGCTTGAATATTTTGTTGCCAACAAACGAAGGGTGCTAACCAAAGCCGCCATTGCCGCACACGTTTGGGGCGATGCTTACGAGCAGTTGAGCAATTATGATTTTATTTACACGCACATCAAAAACCTGCGCAAGAAATTAATGGAAGCCGGCGCCGGCGATTACATAAAAACGGTTCACGGCGCGGGGTATAAATTTTCAGATAATTGAATGTGCGTTGTCACCCTGAGCTTGCCGAAGGGTTGCAGCGCAGGCGTACGAAAGGCTTCATTTGTCGTGGTAATAGTCCCACGTTTTACTCTTATAAAACTGCATCGGTTTTATCAAACGAAACATGAAACTTCTAACGAAAACCACACTGTATTTTTTGCTCGCCATCATTCCACTTTTGGCTGCATCTGGGTATTTGTTGTTCAGCCGCTTCAACAGCCAAATCAACGAAAGAGCCGACAAGGAACTGGTGTACGAAGAGCTGCAATGGATTGATTATTTAGACGCCGCAACTGTGGCCGGAAACAATTTTATTTTGCGTTCACCCGACCTGTTGATTTATCCCGAAGACGGTCCGGCAACCAACGCTCCCGAACTCTCCACCATTTATGCGGCGCGTGCAGGAAACGGCGTGCAAATTCCGTTTCGCCAGTTGTCGGATGTGGTGGCGGTGAACGGCGTTGCCTACCGCATTTTCATTCGCAAATCGCAGGAGCAAAAACTTGCGCTGGTGGCCAACATCGCTACCAGCATGTTGGTGGTGTTTGGCGGTCTGTTGCTTGCTACGCTCCTGTTCAACTGGATCATCAGCAGGCGGCTGTGGCAGCCGTTTTATGAATCGCTGCACAAGATTCAAAGCATCGAGTTGCCCAAAATGCAAGCCCTTCGTTTTGACGAAAGCAGCACCGAAGAATTCAACCAGCTCAACGCAAGTTTGCAAACGATGGCGGGAAAAATTCACAGCGACTACCTTACCGTGAAAGAGTTTACCGAAGACGCCGCACACGAAATGCAAACGCCGCTGGCCGTGGCACAAAGCAAGCTGGAACTCTTGCTTCAGGACAGTAACCTGAACGCAGCGCAGGCCGAAGCAGTGGTGCAGGCAAGCGATGCCTTGCAGCGTTTGGGCAAATTGAACCAATCTCTTTTGCTGCTGGCGAAGATTGACAACAACCAGTTTGAAGCAACGAACGCAATAAGCCTTGTTGACGTGACCAAAAAATATCTCTCGCTTTTTGATGCGGCACTAAACGACAAACAAGTTTTAGTGGAAACAAATTTTGCGGAAGATTTCGACGTAAGGCTTCATCCTTTTCTCGCCGACTCGCTGGTGAGTAATTTGTTGGGCAATGCCATTAAGTACAATTTTGAAGGCGGGAAAATCAACGTAACAACAGACAAGAACGAATACGAAATTTGCAACACCAGCGAACAGCCGCCGATAAGATCCGAAGACCTTTTCCGGCGGTTTAAAACGTCTTTCGAAAACGGCGGATCGTCAAACGGTTTGGGACTTGCCATCGTAAAAAAAATCGCAGATGCCAACGGAATGATTGTGCGTTACAACGCAGATAACAGCCTGCATTGCTTTACTCTCAAATACAAATAAAACTTTTGGGTTTGACAACGCACCGCATGATAATTTATAACAAAGGCTGTTTGGCTGCATAAAATTTTAGTCCTCGTCAATCGGCACAAACGTAAACATCCACTTCACAGGGTTTTGCCAATCCTTACCCTTAAAACTCTCTACGGGACATTTCAACAAAACCGTGTTCCATCCTTGCACCAAAAATATTTTTGTGGGTTCACGGTATTCGTATCCTTCGTCAATCAGCGGCGTCTCCGCGTTTCCTTTCGCGCCGCCGTGCTGCCAATGCGGCGGCTCTACCTTTTTTCCGTTCACCCAAACTTCGCCTCCTTTGTTATCCCAGGCCTTAGCGGGTGGCGAATCCGTTGCTGGCGAACGCGACAGGTTATTAAAGCCAATCCAAAAATTTTGTTCGCCGCCTTCATCGCTCCAGAGCTTTGTAAAGGCATAAAAGGTTGAATTTTCTTTCGGCGAATCAACGGCGCCTTTTATCAAGGGATACCACCAATGCCGCAAAACAATTGTTCCGCCAACAACGTTCTTGTAAAATTTCCACTCGCTTTGATTGGCTGAGAGTTCGGGAGAGAATGTTTTATCTGTCTTGCCTTCGTTGTCATAAGGCCCATACAATTGCCATTGCATTCCTGTTTGCTTTGCGTACGGAAAAGGCTCGTGCTTGAAGTAAATTTTTTTCTGATCGAGCAGGCGATTTTCGAATTCAACAAATCCATTTACGTCGCCGTTGCTCACGTTGGCTATCCACCCGCTTTGTCCGCCGCCGTGCCATGTTCTTTCCGCGAAAGCCAGAATGCCGGGATAAAGCGGGCTCATTCGCAAGATGTCGAAATCGTTTGCCGCTCGCCGGTCATTCCACATGCAAAGCGTTGCACCCAACAAGGAGGAATCGCCTCTTTGCTTATCGCCAATCTCGCGGTTAAAAATGGTAACAACGGCCTCGAGCGGGTCCATGTGATTGAGGTAAAGATGCCGCGAATCAATGAAGCGAATGTTGCCTTGTGAAGAGCGGTGTGCGTTGTCGTCCATCCACAGTTGACGAATTGTGCTGTTGCTGAAATTGCCGCCCGGCTGCCAGCCAATTACTTTCTTTCCAAAGCTTTCAATGTAGGCCGTTACCTCGGGAATAAATTTTTGATTGGTGATCTTCACTTCATCAGCGCCAATGTGGATGTAGGAAACATCATAAGTCGTGCAAAATTCTTTCAGAAGATTTTTTACGATGAGCAAACCGCTGTCGCTTTGCATGTCTGTCTTCATGGCGCGTTTGAACGCGGCGCTGTGTCCCGGCATGTCAATCTCGGGAACAAAAGTGATGTATCGTTCTTTGCAATAAGCAATGAGTTCTTTTATCTCTTCTTCCGAATAATATTGGCCTTTGTTGCGCAGCATATTTTCCGGCGCGGTTAGCTGCGGATATTGCTTGCTTTGGATGCGCCAGGCAATGTCTTCGGTGGGATGAAAATGAAACACGTTGAGCTTATAAGCGGCCATCACGTCAATCTGCTGCTTGAGCAAATCCATTGAAACGTAATTCCGTCCCACGTCAATCATGTAACCGCGCCAGGCAAAGGCCGGCCAGTCGGTGATGCTGCAAGCATCCATCATTACGCCGTCTCTTGCCAACTGCAACAAGGTTTGAATGCCGTTGAAAATTCCGTGGGCCGTGTTGGCGGTTAGCACCACTTCGTTTTCGCTTACGTCAAGTTGATAAGCTTCTTCTTTCAACATAGACGATTGAACTTTTCCCAATTGCAATACAATCGCCTTCTCTCCTTTTTCCTTTTTCTTCTGAAGCGAAACAGACAATCCTTTTTTCTCCAATTCGCGTTGAAGCCACAACGCTTCTTTTTGAATCGCACTGTTGTTGATGAAAATGGAGCGGCATTCGTACAACGGAAAGAAGGCCGTTTTCCATTGCAGTTTTTGCGGCAGCGGCAGCAACGAAACTTCCTTTTGCAAACCGTAAACCTGCGGATAAACCAGGTGCTTCCACAACAGATAACCTTTGCCCAACAAATGCAAGCCGTCGTTGGTGAGTTCTTTTTTCATCTTGCCGCTTTCATCGCAAAACGACGAGTAAAGATCAATGAAGGTGTAACGGTAGGCGGTTGCGTTCTGCGCCAGTTTTTCGTTCACCGCTTTTATTTGCGGGCCTTTGTTCGTGTGTCCACCAAATTTTCCGAAAGCATCGTTGACGGGCAAAATGCTTTGCACAAAAAGTTGCGTGGAAGGCGTTTCCTGTTTTAAATAAGAACCAATGAG
>Ga0308176_10000529_pt1 | contig 24216 bp, 10 predicted proteins | sample PhyCR2_3_FD_203890 | JGI IMG/M metagenome (GOLD analysis project Ga0308176, IMG submission 203890) | Soil microbial communities from UC Gill Tract Community Farm, Albany, California, United States - DLSLS.C.R2 | ecosystem: Environmental > Terrestrial > Soil > Agricultural land | place: USA... | reverse complement strand
ACATCCTCGATCACCACCGGCAGCACGAGACCGCGGAGTACTCGGCCAACCTCCTGCTCGATACGTACAACAACCAGGGGAGGTTCGACGACATGCTCGTGCTCGTCGACAAGCTCGACGGCGACGCCAAGTTCCTCGAGGGCAAGGACGATCTCAAGGCGACGCTCGCCAAGATCAAGAGTCAGTCGCTGCGCAAGCGCGCCGAGAGGACCGAGCAGATCGCCAAGGACAGCCACGACTTCGCGAAGTATGTCGCGTGCGGGCAGGCCTACATGGACATCTATAACCGCAACCCGGAGGCCTCCGAGAACGACGAGGTGCTCTACAACGCCGGCGTCTGCTTCGGCGAGGGCAAGTCGATCGGCGCGGAGATCTCGGCCTACAACACGCTCGAGAAGTACTACCCGAAATCGAAGCTCACGGCGCGGGCGGTCGCGCTGCTCGGTAAGGCCTACGGCGACGTCGCGTACTACGACCGCGCCTCGGACAAGCTCGAGCAGTACGCGAAGGCGTACGCCGGCGAGAAGGACGCCTACGACGCGATGAGCAACGCCGTGTTCTTCCGCAAGGGCATCGGCGACGACACCAAGGCGATCGACGACACCAAGTACTTCATCAAGACGTTCAGCCAGAAGAAGCCCCAGGAGGCCGCGAGCGCGATGTTCTCGCTGACCAGCATCTACGAGAAGCAGGGCGATCCCGACGTCGTGATGAAGCACCTCCGGGATTACATCCGCACGTTCGGCGACAAGGGCGGCGCCGACCGCGTCGTGGTCGCGTACGCCAAGATCGGCCAGATCCTGTGGCACCAGTCGTGCCCGCTGAAGAGCGAGGTCGATGGCTCGTGCGTCCGGATCATCCGCGAGCGCGCGATCACCACCAAGAAGGTCAAGAAGACCAAGAAGGGCGTCGTCGAGCAGCCGCTGCAGTGCGGCCCCGAGTCGAAGATCAAGCTGACCGTGGTCAAGCGCGACGAGGTCAAGCAGAAGCAGGCGCTCCAGGCGTTCGCGGCGGCGGCGAAGGAGTACGAGAAGCGGCAGGGCAAGACCGGCGGAGAGGAGGCCGCGGCGCGCTACTACTACGGCATCGCCAAGATCGCCGAGGCCGACAAGGAGTTCGAGGCCTACCTCGAGCTCAGGTTCCCGAGCGGCCTCAACTTCGACCCCGCGCCGGAGCACAAGGCGATCGCCGCCAAGTCGCGCAAGCGGTTCGACGAGTGGATGACCCAGAAGCAGAAGGTCGGCGGCCTCGCGAGGAGCAAGTACGACGGCGTGCTGGCGATCAAGGATCCCTCCAACTCGATCACCGCGGCGGCCCGGATCGGCCAGATCGCCCAGAACTTCTCGGACGCGCTGTTCACCGCGGAGATCCCGAACAACGTCCGCACCGGCGAGTTCGCCGACGAGAAGGTCGAGGCGTTCTGCGACGCCCTCACCGAGAAGGCCGAGCCGCTCGAGGCGCTCTCGCTCGAGGCCTACGGCGTCTGCCTCTCGAAGTCGACGGAGCTCGGCTGGTTCAGCGACTGGTCGAAGCTGTGCGAGCGCGAGCTCGGGCAGATCAAGCCGGAAGAATTCCCGACGGCGTCGGAGCTGCGCGGCGAGCCCAACGAGGTCGCGCCGGTCACCGAGGTCGAGCCCCCCATCAAGCTGGACTAGCCGGACGACCAGGAGAAATCCCATGATGATGTTCCAACCGATTTCCGATGCGGCCCGGCGAGGCCGATCCCGCGGGTGGGTCTCCGCGTTGCTGGTGCTGGCAGCGGCGTGCGGCGGTGCCCAGAGCGGCGCCAAGGGCGGCCGCGTCCCGCCACCCCCTCAGAACACCAGGTCCGAGAACGCACCTCCCGGCAAGGCGGAGGTCAAGCGCGAGGTGTCCAAGGACGCCAAGAAGGACTACGAGGCCGCCGCGGAGTTCTTCACCGCGACCGACAAGGCGCACGGCTGGAATGACGGGACCTGCCGGCAGGCCGCCGACCGGTTCGCCCAGGTCGTGCGCGCCCACAGCGACGTCGTCGAGGCGCAGTTCATGGTCGGGCTGTCGTATCACCGCTGCGGCATGGTCGACGACGCCGAGAAGGCCTACCAGCAGGCGATCCGGAGCAAGCCGAACCACGGCGCGTCGCTGTCGAACCTCGGCGAGCTGTACTACCGCGCCGGCAAGCTCTCCGAAGCCCGCCAGTACTGGGACAGCGCGATCAAGGCGAACGGGAAGCTGATCGGCGCGCGCATCAACGTGGCCTCGCTCGAGCTCGAGCAGATGCGCAAGATCGGCAACCCCAAGGACGCGACGTGGAAGAAGCTCGAGGAGGACGCGCGGTTCAACCTGTCGAACGTGCTCGGCGTCGACAGCGACAACGTCGCCGCGTACACGGTCTACGGCCTCGTCTACATGGAGGGCTGGCAGGCCAACAAGAACCGGCTCGATCTCGCCAAGCTCTTGCTCGACGAGGCGAAGAAGCGCAACGACAAGTACGCCCCGCTGCAGAACGCCTACGGGCTGCTCTACATGCACAAGGCGTCGCTCAACCAGGCGCTGCAGGCGTTCACCGCCGCGGTCGAGGCCGATCCGAAGTTCATCGAGGCGCGGGTCAACGTCGGGCTCGTGACGCTCGGGTTCCGCAAGTACGACACGGCCAAGGAGATGCTGAGCAAGGTCATCGAGCTCTCGCCCAAGAACTACGACGCGTACATCGGCCTGGGCATCGCGCTGCGCGGCCTCAAGGATCTCGATGGCGCGGAGGCGATGTACAAGAAGGCCAAGGACGTCGATCCGAAGCGCGGCGAGGCCTACTACAACCTCGCGGTGCTCTACAAAGACTTCCGCGCGAGCAAGAACACCGACCTCGGCGCGTCGATCGGCACCTACAAGCAGGCCAAGGACTACTTCCAGCAGTTCATGACGATGGCGGCCGAGCAGGCCGACAAGACCGAGGCCAAGGAGCAGGTCGCGCTGATCGACAAGACGGTGACCCAGATCCAGGCGTTCATGAAGGCGCAGGCGAACCAGCCCCCGCCGCCCACGCCGCCTGCCGGGACCTCACCTGCCGGGACGCCGCCGGCCGGCACCCAGCCGCCTGCAGGCACTCCCGATGGCCAACCACCGGCGCCTCCGAGTAACAACTAGTGGAAATCACTCGGCGACATGAGGTGAAAACCTCGGCGTTTGTCGGGTGTCTGGACGACGCGAGCTTTTTGGAACAATTTCGGAACCTGGAACCGAGCCCTGTTGTCGGACCCTCCGTGCCCACGGATCCCTGCAACGCGGCTCCCTCAAGAGGGAACACCACCATGCAGAAGATCCTAGGCTTCGCCGCGGCGATCATGTTCGTCCTTGTCACGAGCCGCGCGCAGGCGCTGGCGGACGACAAGAAGGGCGGGGACAAAGGCGGCTCCAAGGTGAAGGTGTACGACTTCTCCGGTGACGACATCCAAGGCGATCTGGTCAAGCCGGAGGGCACGACGGTCGATGCCCGTGACTTCGCGAAGCATTCTTCTCTGATCCGTATCCGCAAGGACTTCATCCCCGAGATCATCAAGTCGGCCGAAGACCTGTAGATCATTGGCGCGCGAGCGCTCGTGATCAATCGTCGGCCGAGCGACATCGCACCAAACTGCGCTCCGAACTGGAGAATCGATTATGGCCGGCGCCAAGGTTCCTCTCACGTTTCGCATCTTCAAGGGTAACCAGCTGCTTCGCGAGGAGCGGCTCTCGCTGTCGGTCATCAAGCTCGGCAAGGTCCCCTCGGCGCACCTGAAGCTCGATGACGAGACGGTGAGCCGGATGCACGCGATCATCGAGGTCAACGGCCCCGGTGATGTGAGCATCATCGACCTCGGCTCCACGAAGGGCACCTTCGTCAACGGCCAGAAGGTCAACAAGGCGAAGCTGCAGTCGGGCGATACGATCGTCGTCGGCGAGACCCGGATCGAGCTGGCGATCAGCTCGGGCGAAGAGGATGAGCCGACCCGGGTCGGCCGCGGGGCCACCGGGCCCGCCGAGGTGATCGCCTCGACGCCACGGCCGACGCCGACGCCACGGCCGACGCCGAGGCCGCAGCCGGCGCAGCCGAACCCGCTGGCGCAGACGATGCCGGCCGGGCCGCCCGCGCCGGCCACGCCGCCGCGCCTGCCGGTGCCGCCGCTGTCGGTCACGCCGCCGCAGGCGTTCACGCCGCCGCAGACGTTCACGCCGCCGCAGACGTTCACGCCGCCGCAGAGCTTCGCGGCGGCGCCACCACTGCCGTTTGCGCCGCCGCAGGCGTTTGCGCCGCCGCAGACGTTCGCGCCGCCGCCGGTGCCGCCGGCCGTTCGGCCACCTCCCGGCCTCCCCGGGGCCGCGCCGCTGTTCGGGACGGCGATGGCGCCGCCGGTCGGCTTTCAGCAGGCGATGGCCGAGTCGGTCGACGACCACGGTGGCGCGCGCGCGGTCGAGGTCGCCGCGATGCTGGGCGACTCCGTCGTGGGGGTGAAGCACTGCATCGACCCCCGGAGCGGCAAGATCACGCCCGCGACCTGGGCGTTGTTCATCGTCGGCGTTGCGACGCTGGTGCTCTCCATCGGGGCGTTCAAGACCTCGGTCAACAACGCGGCGTACAACAAGGGGCGCTACGACTACGAGACCCAGCAGCTCAAGAAGCCGGGCTACTCGGTGCGCCCGCGGGTGCTGTCGGTCGGCTACGACTGGATGGCGTTCGGGGGGCTCGCGATATCACTGAGCTCGCTGACGTTCGGCCTCGCGCGCATGCGCAAGGAGCGCCTGAGCCCGTTCTTCCGGATCGGCATCGCGCCCGGCGTGGAGTTCGCGACCGAAGGGGCGCCCGCGCCGAGCTTCCCGATGATCGCGCCCAAGGGCGACGAGTTCGCCTTCAACTTCGGCCAGGGCATGGACGGCGAGATGGTCGTCAACGGCCAGACGACGACGCTCGGCGAGCTCGCCTCGCAGGGCCGCACGACGATCTGCCCGATCCCACCGAGCGCGAAGATCCGCGTCCGGACGGGCCGCAACACCACGTTCCTGATCTCGGCGGTGGCCCAGCCACGGCGCCAGATGATGCCGCTGTTCGCGTCGTTCGAGAGCCGCGTGGCCGCGTACTTTGCCGGTTCGCTCGCCGTGCACCTCGGGTTCTGGGCGCTGCTCCAGCAGATCCCCATCGAGGACAACGGCGCGAACATCGATCTCGCCTCGCTCGAGGACACCTCCACCCGCACCAACAGCGCCTCGCAGGACGATCCGCCGCCACCGCCGCCCGAGGACAAGCCCGACGACGGCAACGACCAGTCGGGTGGCAGCGGCACGGCGATGCAGCTCGACGAAGGCAAGATGGGCAAGAAGGACTCCGATCGCGCCGCGGGCCAGTACAAGATGGCCAAGACCCAGGAGGATCCGCAGCTCGCGCGCCAGCAGGCGATCGAGCAGGCACGGACCGCCGGCATCCTCGGCTCGACGGCGCTGTCCCAGGGCGGCGCGTTCGCCTCGCTGACCGGCACGGGCGACATCTCCAGCGGCTTCGACGACGGCAACATCTACGGCGGCCTGCTCGGCAACGAGGCCGGCGAGATGCAAGGTGGGTTCGGCTACGGGCGCTCGGGCTTCGGCCCCGGCGGCGGCGGCACGGGGTGGGGCACGATCGGCACCGGCCGCTACGGCACGATCGGCCACGGCTCGGGCACCGGCGCGGGCTACGGCGTCGGCGGCGGTCGCGGCGGGATGCGCGGCCGCACGGCGGCGGTCCCGTCGGTCTCGATCGGCCAGCCCAGCTCGCAGGGCGATCTCGATAAGGCGATCATCCGGCGCTACATCAAGCGCAACCTCCAGAAGATCCAGTACTGCTACGAGAAGCAGCTGCTCGCCAAGCCGACCCTCGCGGGCACGGTGCAGGCGCAGTTCTTCATCACGCCGAACGGGACCGTCGCCTCGTCGACCGGCACCGGCGTCGATGGCGAGGTCTCGAGCTGCGTCGCCGACGTCATCAAGAACATCGAGTTCCCCAAGCCCAAGGGCGGCGGCGGCGTCCAGGTGAACTACCCGTTCACCTTCCACTCGTCCGGCGGCGCCTAGCCCGTCGGCGCCTCGCCTGGCGGGCGCCTGGCCCGTCGGCGCCTCGCCTGGCGGGCGCCTGGCCCGTCGGCGCCTCGCCTGGCGCTCCTCGCCTCCAGACATAGATCGCGGAGCGCCGCGCTTGTGCGTGGCCCGCGCGGCTGCCACGCGAGGGTTCCTCCTCGGACCCGCTTCGCATAGGCGCTGGATCCCCCGGGCGTTCTCTGCTTCGCAGTTTCCTCCCGGGCCGCGGCCACGGCAACCTCTGTGCTGCCACCGCCGGTGAGCCCCGGGGGGCCCCCCCAGCGCCTCGCTCGCTCTCCGAGGAGGACCCTCGCGGGCGCGCCGCGCGGTGACGAGAATGCGTAGCTGGCTAGCCACCAGCTGGTTCACCGTGATTCGGCGCTTACGGTCACCGTGATTCAGCGCTTATATAGACGAGACCCCGTGGCCGTCGGCCAGGCCACCCGTAGACGAGACTGCGTGGCCGTCGGGCCAGGCCAGGCGACCTCCTTGGACGAAATGCGGTGGCGCGCGAGCCGTCTTCTCATCTGTTCCGCGAGGACGACAACGCGCCGCGCAGCGACGCGGGCTGGGTTCGGCGCGAGATAAATTGCACGGCCGGGTGGTCGTGCGCCGGCCGGTCGTGGAGATGGCACGGACCGTGGGTCGCAATACGGCCGTCGACGGACGAGCGACGGGCCCAGACCCGCGGCGCAAGCAAGCGTGTGCGCGGTCTCCAGGAACTGCGCGCGGGAGCCGACCGCGGCGCAATCAAGCGTGTGCGCGGTCTCCAGACTGCGCGCGGGGGAGCGCCCAAGGCATTCCTCGACGAGATGGACTTGCGAGGGCCGCGGCGGCGTTCTACCGTTGCGGCATGAAGCTCGTCGGGATCATGGCGACCGCGCTGCTCGTTGTCTCGGCCGTGGCGTCGACCGGCTGTCCGAACGAGGCCCGCAACGACTCGATCAAGGCCGCGAACGAGGGCAACAAGGCGCTCGGCCAGAAGCAGTACGAGACGGCCATCCCGGCGCTCAAGAAGGCGGTCGAGCGGTGGAGCGACAACCACACCGCCTGGTACAGCCTGGGCGGCGCGTACGCCGGCAGGTCGGACTGGACCAACGCGGTCGACGCGATGTCGCACGCCGTGCAGCTCGTGCCCGAGCAGGGCATGTACCAGCTGCTCTACGGCCGCTGCCTCTACGAGAAGGCGATCCAGAGCGCGCGCGATGAACAGGCGCGGCGCGAAAACAAGAAGCCGGAGGAGGTGATCCCCGACCTCACGAGCGTCAACTTCGAGAAGGCGCTCCAGCACCTCAAGGAGGCCGTCAAGCTCAACAACGAGCTGTGGCGCGCGCACTACCTGATCGGCCGGATCTACCGCGACACCGGCAAGAGCAAGGAGGCGGCCGACGAGCTGACCAAGGCGGTCACGAGCGGGCCCACCGATCCCGGCCCCTGGGTCGCCCTGGCGGAGCTGTACCGCCAGTGGGACTACACCGATCAGGCGATCCAGATCGCCGAGGTCGGGACGACGGTCGTGCCGGGCACCAACGAGAAGAGTGACATCTGGTACGAGGTCGGCATGGGCTACGACGACAAGCGCCTCGATGACAAGGCGGTCGACGCGTTCACCAAGGCGATCGAGTCGAAGAAGGACAACCACAAGGCGAAGTTCCAGCGTGGCCAGGCGTACTTTCGCAAAGGCGACTACCCCAATGCCAAGCGCGATCTCGAGGAGTTCGGCAAGACCGGCGGCGCGTCGGTCGAGTTCGCCAAGCAGCAAGCGTCGAAGATGCTGATCGACATTGCCGCGAAGTCGGTGACGCCGGGCAGCACCCCGGCGGAGAAGCCATCGCCCGAGGACTCCGTCAAGAAGGGCGGCGCCAAGGGCCAGAAGGGCCACAAGGGCAAGTAGCGACGGGCGAGCGATTCGCCCGGGGAGGATTACCGTTGGGCGTTGTACGGCAACGTGGGCACCCAAGGTAGTGGGCGGCCCTGTCACAGTGGGCGCGCCGTCGGAGATGGCCAGGCAGAAGGGGTGGCACGCGGCGCGAAAACCCGTACGGGCGGCCCCCCACGTCCCGGTTTTCCCATGATATACAACTCAAAGGATGACGACGGGGTTTTCTATTGAGTTTGCGGGAGGATAGACCGCAGATGGATACGCGTACACAGCTTCGGGAACGTCTACGCCGATCGCGAGATTGGGCGATAGCAATCGATGAGCTCGAGAAAGAACTGGAGGCGTCGGGCTCAAAGCCCGAGCAGTCGGAGCGGTTGTTCGAGCTCGCCGCGCTCGTCGAGGATGTGATTCCCGAGCGTGAGCGAGCGCTCGGCTTGTATCAACGCGCCTGGAAGCTCCATCCGGATAACCTCAAGGCACTGTCGCGTGCACGCGAGGTCTACGGGGAGATCGGCCGCTTCGAGATGGTCGCCAAGCTCGGCGAGATGGAGCTCCGGAGCCCCGCCGCGGCGAACAACCTGGCCGGCATCGTCGGTGAGGCGCTGCTCGACAGCGGCCAGAAGGACCGGGCGCTCCCGATCCTCGAGCGCGCGCTCGAGAACACGCCCGACTCGGTCCGCGTCAAGGATGCGCTCGCCGCGGCCACCTACGATCCCGAGTTCTGGACCGATGAGGTCGAGCGGCTCACCGAGGAGTCGGATCGGTTCGACGAGCCGACCTCGGTGCGGATGCTGGTGCGGGCCGCCCGGATCCTGCGGCACGAGGCCCCCGAAGACGCCCGGCTCGAGCAGGTGCTCCGGCGCGTCCTGGCCAAGGACATCGAAGAGCCGACCACGAACTTCCTGTTCGAGACGCTGCTCGCCGGCACCAACCGGCTCGACGAGCTCGAGGATCATCACAAGCGGCGCGCCGACCGCGCGCCCGATCACGGCAAGAAGATCGAGGCGCTGCGCACGTTCGCGCTCGAGTGGATCCAGCGGTTCAAGGATCGCGATCGCGGCGCGAGGTTCTTCGACGCGGCGATCCGCGCGACCGTCTCGAACGGGGCGGTGCCGATGCGGTCGGTCGTCGCGGCGTTCACGCTGCTCCGGCAGGTCCAGGGCGACCGCGGCGAGTGGAACGAGCTGCTCGACACCGCGGCCGCGCTGCTAGATCGACCCCCTGGAGCGTCGGGGCTCGGCGGGGAAGACCAGCTGTACATCGCGATCCAGGCCGGTCAGATCGCGTTCGACAAGGCCAATGATCTCGCGCGCGCCCGCAAGTTCTTCGCCGCGGCGGCGCGGATCGAGCCGCAGAACCCGAGCGTGCAGGACTTCCTGGCGGCGGTCGGGCTCGGCGATGACCAGGCCGCGATGGCGGCGGGCTCGATGCCGATGCCGGCGCAGACCGAGGACCCGCGCCGCGAGGCCGCCGCGCCGGCTCCTGTTGCCTCGCCGGCCCAGCCCGCGGCCGAACCGGTGCGCGCGCCGGCGCCGAGCGCGGCTCCCGCTCCCGCTGCCGCTCCTGCTCCTGCTCCTGCTGTCGCCGCCCCGGTCGCGGTCGCCAAGCCGGCGGCCCCGGTGGCCAAGCCGGCGGCTCCGGCCGCGGTCGCGATGCCGGCCGATCTCGAGGGCGCGATGCAGGTGGCGAAGGGCGCCGAGGGGGGCGCCGATCGCGGCGTCCTGGCGTGGAAGGAAGTCGTCGCGAAGCACCCGCAGGCGCGTGAGCCGCGCCGCGAGCTCGTGCGCGTGCTGCGGCAGGCGCAGTCGTGGGCGCAGCTCGCCGACGCGCTCAAGGATGAAGAAGCCAAGGTCGTCCAGGGCGGGCCGGACAAGGCCGAGATCCTGCTCGAGCTCGCCGATGCTTACGGCAAGCTCAACAACGATAACCAGGTGATGACGGCGCTGTCGTCGGCGCTCGCCCAGGATCCGTCGCGGCTCGAGATCTACGACCGGCTGGGGGCGCTGTACGAGGCGAAGAAGCGCTGGCCGGACCTCGTCAAGATCCTGCTCGAGAAGGCCGAGCGCGTCCCGCTCGAGGCCGGTGCGTCCGGTGAACCGGGCAAGGTCGAGATCTATCTCCAGGTCGCGAACCTCTACCTCGAGCGGTTCTCGAACCAGGCCGAGGCGATCAAGGCGTTCGAGCGCGTGCTTGAGCTCGATCCGAACAACCAGCCCGCGGTCGATCACCTGCTCGCGGTCTACGAGAAGCGGCGCGACTGGGAGAAGCTGATCAAGCTCAAGGAGGCGGAGGTCGAGCGCACGCCGGTGGCCGAGCGGGCCGCCAAGGTGATCGACGTCGCCAAGATGGCGGCGACCAAGGTCAAGAAGCCCGAGATCTGCACGTTCTGGTGGGAGAAGGTCCTCGAGTACGAGCCGACCTACGAGGAGGCGCTATCCGAGCTCTACAAGCTCTACGAGCGCAACAAGGAGTGGGACAAGCTCGCCGACATCTGCAGCCGGCAAGCCGACGCCGCGTCCGATGACAAGCTGCGCGCCGATGCGCTGCAGCGGCTGGGCCTGCTCTATACCGAGAAGGTCGAGAACAGCGCCAAGGCGATCGAAGCCTGGCAGCGGCTGCTCCGGATCGACGAGAACAACCGCCGCGCCCAGGACGCGCTCAAGAAGCTCTACGTCACCGAGGCCCGGTGGGACGATCTCGAGGAGTTCTATCGCTCGCGCGCCAAGCTCGACGAATACATCCGCGTGCTCGAGCGCGAGGTCGAGGCCGGCAGCGAACAGCACCGCCTCGCGCTCGCGATGAAGATCGCCGTGCTCTACCGCGACGAGCTGGCCAAGCCCGATCGCGCGATGCGCGCGTTCGAGAAGGTGCTCTCGCTCGACGAGCACAACCTCGAGGCTGCCGAGGCGTTGATCCCGCTCTACGAGACCGGGAGAGATCCGCGCGCGCTGGTCCGCGTGCTCGAGATCCAGCTCCGCGCGACGCCGATGGACGATGTGTCCACCCGGCAAGACCGCATCAAGCGGCTCGCGCAGTACAACGAGGACAAGCTGCGCGACAAGGGCGCGGCGTTCGGCTGGTGGCTCAAGGCGCAGGCCGAGGATCACGAGGCCGAGTGGATCCGCACCGAGCTCGAGCGGCTCGCCGCCGAGACCGGTGGCTGGAACCAGCTGGTCGACGCCTACGGCGCGGCGTTGCCGAAGTTCTCGCGTAAGGCCGACGCCCTGCCGCTGATGCTCGTGATGGCGGGCGTCATCGAGCGCGAGCAAGGCGACATCGAGCGCGCGCTCGACATGAACCGCCAGATCCTCGCGATCGACGAGGGTAACGAGCAGGCGCTCGACGCGCTCGAGCGGCTGTACCTCGGCAAGGGCCAGTTCCAGGACCTGCTCGACATCTACGAGAAGAAGCTCGCGCTCACCACCGACGGCGATCAGCGGATCGCGATCCAGTCGAAGATCGGCCAGCTCTACGAGGACGAGGTCAAGGACGACCACAAGGCGATCGCCGCGTACCAGGCGATCCTCGACGCGGCCGGCGACGAGCCCCGCGCGCTCGGCGCGCTCGATCGCGTCTACCTCCGCAACGCGATGTGGAAGGAGCTCGCCGACATCCTCGGCCGGCAGCTCATCGTGGTCGGCCCCGACGACGACAAGCTCGCGCACGTCGAGTTCAAGTACCGGCTCGGCCAGGTTCGCGAGCAGCACCTGGCCGACCTCCCGGGCGCGATCGATGCGTACCGCGACATCCTCGACCTCATGCCGGCGCACGAGCGCGGGCGGGCCGCGCTCGAGAAGTACCTCGTTCCCGGCGCGCCGGGCGGCGAGGCGCACAAGCTCACCGTGGCCGGGATCCTCGAGCCGGTCTACGAGCAGCTCGGCGAGTGGGCGGCCTTGATCGGCGTCCACGAGATCCAGCTCGCGGCGGACAAGGATTCGCTGCGCCGGACCCAGCTCCTGCTCCGGATCGGCGAGCTGTGGCGCACCAAGCTCCTCGACGCCGAGCACGCGTTCGACGCCTACGCGCGCGCGTTCCGCGAGGATCCCTCGACCGAGGCCGCGAAGAACCAGCTCGAGGCGCTCGCCGCGCTGCTCGAGGACGGCTGGGTTCGCCTGGTCAAGCTGTTCGAGGGCGCGCTCGGCCCGAGCGAGGCGGACGCGCGCGCGAGCGAGCTCGACCCCGCGCTCGCCCACGAGCTCGCGACCAAGGTCGCCCGATCGTACGAAGACCGGCTCGGCAACACCGACAAGGCCGTCGAGATGTACAAGCGGGCGCTCGCGATCGAGCCCGACGATCTCGCCGCGCTGACCTCGCTCGAGGCGATCTTCACCCGCGACGAGAAGTTCCCGGATCTGCTCGATGTCTATCGCCGTCGCGTCGACATCGCGAACGAGGCCGACGAGCGGCTCGCGTTCCTGTTCCGGATCGCCGCGCTCCACGAGGAGATGCTGGGAAGCCAGGACGAGGCGATCGCGACCTACATCGAGATCCTCGGCCAGGCCCCGGACGACGTGAAGGCGCTGCGCGCGCTCGACCGGCTGTATGTCGCGCGCGGTGCCTGGCGCGACCTGGGCGACAACATCAGCCGTCAGCTGACGCTGGTCGAGAACCCGGGCGATCAGGTCACGCTCCTGGTCCGCCTGGCACAGCTGCGCGAGACCCACCTGGGCGAGACCGCGGCGGCGGTGGAGACCTACCACCAGGTCCTCGAGCTCGAGGATCAGAACCGCGACGCGGTGCTCGCGCTGGAGCGCCTGATCGGAGCATCCTCCGGCGAGCACGAGCTCACGATCGCCAACATCCTCGAGCCGATCTACCGGTCGCGCGGCGAGTGGAAGAAGCAGATCGGCGTGTACGAGATCATGGCGCGCCACTCGTTCGATCCGGCGCGCAAGATCGAGCTGCTCCACAAGATCTCCGAGCTCCACGAGATCGGCGGCGACGACTCCGAGGCGGCGTTCGGGACGTTCGCGCGCGCGATGCGCGAGGATCCGCGCAACGAGGTCACCCATCGCCAGCTCGACCGGCTCGCGCGCGGGCTCGACAAGTGGGCCGACGCGGCGGATCTCTACGATCAGGTCGTCGGCGAAGCGCAGGAAGAGGATCTCAAGGTCGCGCTCCTGTTCCGTCGCGCCCAGATCCAGGAGCACGAGCTACGCGACGACAAGGCCGCGGTCACGACCTACGAGCGCATCCTGAAGGTGGTGCCGCAGACGATCGAGGCGGTCACCGCGATCCAGACGATCCACGAGCGCACCGGCGACTGGCCGAAGCTCGTCGACGCGCTGAAGCGCAAGTCCGAGATCATTCCAGAGGTCGACGAGCGCAAGGCCCTCTTGTATCGCTCGGCGCAGATCGAGGAAGAGGTCCTGGGCGACGCCGACGCGGCGATCGCGACGTTCCGGCAGGTGCTGTCGATCGACGACATCGACATGGTCGCGATGGACGCGCTCGAGCGGCTCTACGTGCGGCTCGCCCGCTGGGAGCCGCTCAAGGACGTCTACGCCAAGAAGGCCGATCTCGCCGAGGATCCGAGCGACAAGAAGGCGATGCTGTACGTGCTCGCGCAGGTCTACGACCGCGAGCTCGGCGACGTCGCCAAGGCGATCGAGACCTACCAGGGCATCCTCGATCTCGACGCCGACGAGCTGCCGGCGATCCAGTCGCTCGATCGGCTCTACGGCCAGGCCGAGCGCTGGTACGACCTGCTCGGCAACCTCGAGCGCCAGGTGGAGCTCGCCGAGGCGACCGGCGAGACCGTCGCGCTCAAGTACCGGATCGGCCACCTGTGGCAGATCCGGCTGGGCGACGTCGCGCGCGCGATCGAGAGCTACCGCGAGGCGCTCGAGCTCGATCCGCAGCACGCCGAGACGCTGCACGCGCTCGACGGGCTGGTCCACGGCAAGATCGAGCCGGTGATGGCGGCGCGGGTGCTCGAGCCGATCTACGAGACCACGGGCGAGTTCCCCAAGCTCGTCGACGTGCTCGAGGTGATGGTCGCGCACAACGACGATCCGCTGGCCCGGGTCGAGCTGCTCCACCGGATCGCGAAGCTGCACGAGCAGATGATCGGCAACTCGAGCGCCGCGTTCGACGCGTTCGCGCGCGCGCTGCGCGACGACGCCGGCAACCAGCTCACGCTCGGGCACCTCGAGCGGCTCGCCGAGATCAACGCGAGCTTCGATGCCCTGGCCAAGCTCTACGAGGCCCTGGCGGAGCCGGCGCTCGACGTACCGCGCCAGGTCGACCTGTGGTCGCGGCTCGCCCGCGTCCACGAGCAGGAGCTCACCGACATCCCCAAGGCGATCGCGACGTATCGCCGGATCCTCGACGTCGAGTTCGACAACAAGCCCGCCGTGCTCGCGCTCGATCGGCTGTACAGCGCGACCGCGGCGTGGTCGCAGCTCACCGAGATCCTGCGGCGCGAGATCCAGCTCGCCGACGGCGACGCCGAGGTCTGTGCGCTGCAGTTCCGGCTCGGCCAGACCCTGCAGGACCGGCTCGGCGACCGCAAGGCCGCCGTCGAGGTCTACCGCGAGATCCTGTCGAGCCAGCTGGCCCACGCCGAGACCCTGGCGGCCCTCGAGGACATGTTCCACGCGGGCCACCTCCAGATGGAGATCGCCCAGGTCGTCGAGCCGCTCTACGAGGCGACCGGCGAGTACCACAAGCTGCACGGGATCCACGAGGTCACGCTCACCAAGCTGACCGGCACCGATCGCAGCGCGATGTACCAGCGGCTGGCCGAGCTCGCCGAGGGCAAGCTCTACGATCAGCCCAAGGCGTTCCACTGGTGGAGCGAGGCGCTCGTCGAGGACCCGCGCTGGGATCGCGCCATCGAGGAGAGCGAGCGGCTCGCCGGCGCGACCGCGGCGTGGGACGAGATGGTCGCCGCGTACACCCGCGCGATCGATCGCACCAAGGACAAGGACGTCCAGCGCCAGGCCCTGCTCCGCATGGCCCGCGTGTACGAGTTCGAGCTCTCGGACGCGGCGCACGCCGTCGAGACCCACCTGCGCGTGCTCGAGCTCGAGCCCAAGGACGCCGACGCGCTCGGCGCGCTCGACCGGCTCTACCTCGGCGCCGGGATGTTCGACGATCTCGCCGAGATCCTGCGCCGCCGCATCGAGATCACGCAGGACACCGAGGAGCAGCTCGAGCTGTACTTCCGGCGCGGCGCGATCTTCGCGGACGCGATCGGCGATCTCGATCAGGCGCTGGCCTGTTACGTCGCCGTGCTCGACCAGGAGAGCCGCAACCGCAAGGCGCTCGAGTCGATCGAGGCGATCCACTTCCGCCGCGAGGCCTGGCCCAAGCTGTACGAGACCTACGAGAAGTTGATCGACGTCGCCGACGCCGACGAGGAGATGGCCGGGATCTACGCCCGCATGGCGCGGATCGCGTCCGAGGCGCTCGCTCGTCCCGGGGCGGCCGGGGCGGCCGGAGCGGCCGGAACGGCCGGGTTCGACGAGGACAAGGCGATCGAGCTGTGGGGCCGCGTGCTCGACATCCGCGGCGAGGACCCGCAGGCGCTGCAGGCGCTCGGCGAGCTGTGCACCCGGCGCAAGCGCTGGGAGGAGCTCGTCGAGATCATCGAGCGCCAGATCGCCGCGACCCAGGGCGAGGCGGACCAGATCCGGCTGTACAAGCACCTCGGCCGGGTGTGGGAGGACAAGCTGTCGCGCGAGCGCAACGCGCTCGATTCGTGGCTCGCCGCCGATCGGCTCGACGGCCAGGACCTCGAGACCCTGCGCTCGCTGGCGCGGCTGTACCGGTCCACCCAGTCGTGGGACGAGCTGTCGCAGACCCTGCGGCGGATCATCGAGGTCGGTCAGATGACCGACGCGATCGACGAGAACGAGACCATCGAGCTGTACGCGCAGCTCGGCGCGCTCGAGGGCGACGTGCTCGGCCGCGTCGACGACGCCGTCGAGGCCTGGCGCCGCGTGATCGCGATCGATCCGAGCGACTTCCGCGCGCTCGCCGCGCTCGAGAGCCTGTTCACCCGCGAGGGCAGGTGGGAGGAGGCGATCGACGTGCTCGAGAAGCGCGCGCTCGTGCTCGACGACGAGATCCAGCGCCGCGAGACGCTGCTCCAGGCGGCGTCGACCTGGGAAGAGAAGGTCGAAGATCTGACGCGCGCCGCGGTGGTCTACGAGCGCGTGCGCGCCTCGGACCCGGCGAACACCACGGCGAGCGATCGGCTCGACGCGATCTACACCCAGCAGTACAAGTGGGTCGAGCTCGTCGAGGTCCTGCTCGAGCGCAGCGAGCTCCGGCCCTCGGTCGACGAGCAGATCCAGATCCTGAACCGGGTCGCGCGGATCTACGAGGTCGAGATCGGCGATCAGGAGTCGGCGTTCTACGTGCTCCAGGCCGCGTTCAAGCGCGACTACGCGCACGACCAGACCGCCCACGAGCTCGAGCGGCTCGCCACGGCGACCAACCGCTGGCAGGAGCTGCTCGACGAGTACACCAACCGGGTCAACGAGCTCGAGCGCGAGGATCGCGGCTCGGCCGCCGACCTGTGGGTCAAGATCGGCCGGTGGTACGCCGAGCACCTGTCGCACCTCGAGTACGCGATCCACTCGGTGCAGCAGGCCCTGCGGATCGATCCGAGCCACACCGGAGCGCTCGGCGGGATGGCCGAGCTGCAGCGCAAGCGCGGCTCGTGGAGCGAGCTGATCGAGACCCTGCAGCGCCACGCCGCCGTCGAGCCGGCGCCCGAGAAGAAGACCGAGCTGTATATCCAGCTCGCCGAGCTCCTCGAGCGCCAGATGCAGGACGCCGCCGGGGCGATCCACGCCTACCAGCAGGCCCTGGTCTACGATCACGCGTCGCGCACCGCCCTGGTCGCCCTCGACAAGCTGTACCGCCGCACCGAGCAGTGGGAGCCGCTGATCGACGTCCTGTCGCGGCGCGCGGAGCTCGAGACCGAGGAGGCCGGCATCGTCAAGCTCCGGCTCGAGATCGGCCAGATCTGGGACCTCCGGCTGTACGACGCCGGCCAGGCGATCAACGCCTACCAGGCCGTCCTGCACGTCGATCCGACCAACCTGACCGCGCTGCGCGCCCTCGAGCAGCTGTACGAGAAGACCAACCAGTCGGAGAAGTACCTCGAGGTCCTCGAGGCGCAGCTCGACGCCTCGCCGTCGGACGCCGAGCAGATCGCGTTGTACGAGCGCATGGCCGCCGCGTGGGAGGAGCGGTTCGGCAAGCTCGATCGCGCGGCCGAGTCGCTCGAGAAGATCGTCGCGCTCGACAACCGCAACTACAACGCCTACCGCGAGCTCGCGCGCCTGTACCAGCAGGCCGGCAAGTGGGAGGCCCTGGTCGAGACCTACCGCAACCACATCATGGCGACCACCGACGTCGCCACGCGCGTCGATCTCTACGTCGCGATGGGCGTGATCTACGACCAGAGCCTCGCCGACGTCGATCGCGCGGTCGAGGCCTACAGCGAGGTCCTGTCGCTCCAGCCCGACGAGCAGCGCGCGCTCGACGCGCTCGGCCGGCTGTACGAGAAGATCAGCGAGTGGGAGCGCGCGGTCGACATGATGGCGCACCTGACCCAGCTGTCCGACGATCCGCGCAAGCAGGTCGATCTGTACTGGCGCATGGGTCGGATCCAGTACCTCCAGCTCAGCGACGCCGACGCGTCCGAGGCCAACCTCCTGCGCGGCCTCGCGATCGATCCGGGGCACGTGCCCACGATGGAGGCGCTGACCAAGCAGTACAGCGACCGCGGCGACTGGCTCAAGGCCGCCCAGATGATGGTGCGCGCCGAGAGCTACACGCCGGTCGCGATCGACAAGGTCCGGCTGCTGTTCGAGTCGGCGCGGATCTACCAGGACAAGCTGAACCAGGACGACGCGGCCAGGCAGCTGTTCGCCGCCGTGATCGCGCTCGACCCCGAGCACGTCGAGGCCGGCCGGCCGCTCGCCGATCTGTACTTCGTGGCCCAGCAGTGGGCCGAGCTGTCACCGGTGATCGACATGCTGTGCCGCAAGGTCGGCCAGCTCCACGCCGACCCGCGCGAGCTCAACGAGCTCTACTACCGCGCCGCCAAGACCGCCGACGAACTCGGCGATTTCCAGAAGGCCCTGGGCTACTACAAGGCCGCCTACGACATCGACTCGACGTACCTGCCGACCCTGGTCGGCCGCGCCGACCTGTTGTTCAAGATGGCGGACTACGACGGCGCCGGGAAGATCTACCAGACGATCCTGGTCCAGCACCGCGACGGTCAGGGCGAGGGCGACGTCGTCCGGATCTACAACCGGCTCGGCATGGTTCGCCAGGCCCTCGGGGAGCGCAAGAAGGCGCTCAACATGTTCGAGAAGGCCCTCGAGATCGATCCGACCCACCGGGATACCCTGGAGGCGGTGATCGAGCTGCAGCAGCAGCAGGGCGACTGGGAGGCCGTGGTGCACGCGATGCGCGGCCTGATGGCCACGGCGCCGACCCGCGAGAAGACCCAGCTGCTCGACGACATCGGCGGCATCTATCACGACAAGCTGCAGAACCCGCAGAAGGCGACCGCGGCGTACCTCGAGGCGCTCGAGGTCTCGCCGGAAGATCACCAGCTGCTCCAGAAGGTGCTCGAGCTCTACACCGAGACCAAGCAGTGGAAGAAGGCGGTCGAGACCATCGAGCGGTTCATCGCGCTCGAGGCGGACCCGGTGCGGCGCGGCGCGTACTACCACGCGGCCGCCACGCTGTGTCGCGACGAGCTCAAGTCGCTCGACGAGGCGGTCGACTACTACAACAAGGCGCTCGACAACTTCTTCGAGAACCCCGATCGCCTGCCCGAGGCGACGATCCCGCGCGCGCTCAAGTCGTTCGAGGCGATCGACAAGGTGCTGACCACCAAGCGCGACTGGAAGGGGCAGGAGCGCGCCTACCGCGACATGATCAAGCGGATGCCCAAGCAGGGCTCGCCGACCTTCCACAAGATCCAGGTCGGCCTGTTCGACGGCCTCGGCGAGATCTATCGCTCGCGCCTCAAGCACTACCAGTCGGCGACCCAGGCGTTCGAGATCGCGCAGCAGCTCGATCCGCGCAACGAGATGCGCGGCGATGATCGCGCCGAGATCCTCGCCGAGCTGTACCTGGTGTCCGGCCCCGAGTACACCGACAAGGCCGTCGAGCAGCACATGCGGATGCTGCGCAACGAGCCGTTCAAGTACGACTCGTACAAGGCGCTGCGCCGCATCTACATGGACGCGCACCAGTACGACAAGACCTGGTGCGTGTGCAATACGCTCGCCTTCCTCAAGAAGGCCGACCCCGACGAGCTGCAGTTCTACGAGCAGTACAAGCCGCGGGGCCTGGTCAAGGCCAAGAACGTGATGAGCCCCGACACCTGGGGCAAGCTCATCCACCCCGACGAGAACCGCTACATCAGCGCGATCTTCGGCGCGTGCTGGCAGGGCGTCGCCGCGATGAAGGCGTTCCCGCACAAGGAGTTCGGCATCAAGCGCAAGGACCGGCGCCAGCTGACCGGCGATCCGCTGATGTTCTCGAAGCTGTTCTACTACGTCGCCCAGGTCCTGAACGTCCCGTTGCCCGAGGTGTTCCTCGTCGAGGACAACAAGCCCGCCGACATCCAGCTCGCCAACGCGATCGAGAAGACCGAGCTGTGCCCGTCGTTCGTCGTCCGGCCACACCTCCTGCAGGGCAAGTCGGAGCGCGAGATCGCGTTCCTCTCGGCCCGCCGCCTCACGTTCATGCGGCCCGAGTACTACCTGAAGATGCTCCTGCCGACCAACACCGAGCTCAAGGTGGTGGTGCTGTCCGCGATCGTCATGGTCCAGCCGCGGTTCCCGGTGCCGCCGGACATGGTCCAGCTCGTCCAGCAGTACCTGCCCGAGATGCAGAAGCGGATGCCGCCCCAGCTGCTCGAGCAGCTCGGCGCGGTGGTCGCGCGGTTCGTGCAAGCGGCCCCCGAGATCAACCTCGCCAAGTGGGGCCACTCCGTCGACGCGACCTCGCATCGCGCCGGGTTCGTCGTGTGCGGCGATCTCGAGGTCGCCGCGCGTATGGTGTCGGCCGAGCCGGTCGTGGTCGGTGGCCCGCAGGTCAAGGACAAGATCAAGGAGCTCGTCCTGTACTCGATCTCCGAGGAGTTCTTCACCGTGCGCGCCCAGATGGGGCTCACCATCGCGGGCTGAGGAACCGCCCGCGGGCCATCGCGAGCGGAGGCTGGCCGGCAGGCGATCGCGGCTGAAGCTGGCCGGCGGTTATCGCCGCCCGAGGGCGGCCGCCTGGGAGCCTAGCCCTTGGTCGGGCCCGACCATTCGCTGGGGATCTGGGTCGCGACGTGGCGCAGGCCGGTGACCCGGAACACCTTGAGCTCCTCCGCCTTGCCCTTGACCTTCACCGGCGGCAGCGCGGTCGCCTCGACCCGGCCGACGACGTGCCGGTAGGTGTTCTCCGAGACGATGATCTCGCCGGAGCCGGCCACGTTGACCAGGCGCGACGCGACGTTCATCGCGTCGCCGATCGCGGTGTACTGCAGCGCGCGCGTCGACCCGATCGCCCCGGTGATCACGTTGCCGGTGTTGATGCCGACCCCGATGCGGATCGGCGCCTGGTTCTCCGCGGCGCGCGTGCGGTTGAACTCCTCGAGCGCCTGCAGCATCGCGAGCGCGCACGCCACCGCCTTGAACGGCGCGTCGTCGATCGGGATCGGCGAGCCGAACAGCCCGATGATCTCGTCGCCGACGAACTTGTCGAGCGTGCCCGAGTACTTGAACAGGATGTCGACCATCACCTCGAAGTACTCGTTGAGCGTGTTGACGATCTCCTGCGGCGGGCGGCCATCCGACATCGTGGTGAACCCGCGGATGTCGGAGAACAGCATCGTGGCCTCGGTCAGCCGGCCGCCGCGCTCGATCGTGAGCTCGCCCTTGACGACCTGCTCGACGACCGACGGCGGGATCAGCCGCGAGATCTGCGCGCGGGTCTGCGCTTCGCGCTCGATCCGGCTCGCCAGTCGCGCGTTCTGGATCGAGATCGCGGCCTGCGCGGCCATGCCGGTGCAGATCTGCAGGTCCTTCTCGGTGAACGCGTTCGACGTGAACAGCGAGTCGAGGTGCATCATGCCGAGCAGATCGCCGGCGTGCAGCAGCGGCAGCGTCATCGTCGAGCGGATGCCCTGCATGATGATCGAGTGCGCGCCGGAGAACCGGGCGTCCATCGTCGCGTCCGACGACAGCACCGCGGCGCGGTTCGTCGTGACCTCGGCCATCACCGTCTTCGATAGCACGATGTTCGGGTCGCTCTTGCCGCTGCGCGTCTTGACGAACCGCGGCGACATCTCCCCCTTGTCGTCCATGAGGAGGATCACGCCGCGATCGGCGCCGACCAGCTCGAACGCCTTGTCGAGGATCTTCGGCAACAGCTTGTCGAGATCCAGCTCGCTGCCGACCGCGCGCGCCAGCTCGTGGCCGATCCGCAGCCGCTCGTAGTCGCGGCGCAGGTTCTTCTCGTCGGGGATCTGGCGCTCGGGCATGAAGTCGCCCGTGTTGGCCTGGATCCGGCCGCGGATGTGGCTCTCGGTCAGGCCGGGCGCGATCGTCACGCGCTGGAGCACGTCGTCTTGCTTCGGCTTGTCGGCGAAGACGATGCGGGTCGAGCCCATCGTGAACTCGTCGCCGTCGCTCAGGTAGTGGTCGGCGACCCGCTCGCCGCGCATGAACGTCCCGTTCAGCGACCGCAGATCGCGCAGCAGGTACCGGCCGTCCGCCGCTCGCTGGATCTGCGCGTGCTCCTTCGAGATGATCCGATCGAGGATCTGGATCGTGTTGTCCGGATGCCGGCCGATCGTGTTGAACGCAGCGAGCTCGAACTCCTGCCGCTCGTCCCCGGAGATAACGATCAGCTTTGCCATCGCAGACTCGAAGTACCGCTCCACGATAGTAGACCCTCCGGGACCAACGAGTAAAGCCGCGATCGCCACCAACTCCTTGCGTTGACAAGGAAAAAACCGCGTTCAGCCCTCCCACTCCCGCAGCTGACCCTTGTGATCTGGAGGCAGCTATGGCATCCCTACGGACCATCGAGCCCCGGCTCGGCATGCGAATGTGGCGGAATTGGTAGACGCGCTGGTTTCAGGTACCAGTGGGTAACACCGTGGGGGTTCGAGTCCCCCCATTCGCACGAGCACTTAGACGATCGGAGCGTGGCGCTGGTAACCGGTTTCGGCCGCCAAATTACCAGCGCCGCCGTCGATCACGCGCAGCGTGGCGCGAGCCGACGCGGTCTCGCTGGTCCCAGGGGCCGTGTAGGTCGACAGGGTGAGCTCGGCCGATGTGTGGCCCATCGCGGCCGACACTACGCTGGGCGTCGCGCCGGCCGCGATCGCGAGCGTCGAGTGGGTGCCCCGGAGGCCGTGAGGTGGCACGACCGGGACGCCGACGACCGCGCAGAGCCGGCGGCAGTGGTAGTAGACCCAGTAGCGCGTCGGCACCGCGAGGTCGGCCGCCCCGAACAGGTACGCCGCGGCCGGGCGCGTGCCGGCGAACTCGACCAGGAGCTGCCGGAGCACGGGCGGCACCTCGAGACAGCGGCGCGCGGCCGCGGTCTTGCCCCGGGGGACCAGCGGTTTCCGTGCTTGTAAGGTCCATGGACTTTCTCACTTCGTTCTCGTCGTGCCATTGGTCTCCTTGACAGGCGCGCCGATTCCCTTCCCGGAGGCTCGTCCGGAGTCGAGTCGACGCGCAACGGCGTCGGCGATCGCTTCGATGTCGTCACGGCTCCATCGACTGGGCGGGGATCGAGTCCGCGAGCTGGGCGCAGGGCAAGACCATCGGCGGCTGCGCGCTGGCCGAGTTCGTCGCCGCGCTCGGTAAGGCGCCGGCCGCGCCGCCCGACCAGCCCCCCGTCGCGTGCCTTCTCGCTCCGCCTGATCCCGCGGCGGACGGGCGCGCGACGCTCGAGCGGTTCCGCGAGCGCGCCGGCGGCGTGCGCTGGTCGACCAGCGCCGGCGCACCCTCTGGGGGATGGTCGACGTCGAGCGGGGCGGGCAACGGGTCGCGTTGACGAAACAGCGCGTGGAGGATTGCCTGGCGGCGTTCGCCGCTCGCTACGAGCAGCTCGCCGGCCCTAAGGCGACGCTCTACGCCGGCGAGCTGCTGCGCGCGATCGGCGCTCGGGGGCTCTATGGCTGTGGGCGGTCCGCGCTGGCGCTCTATAGCGCCACGTTGCCGCGTGACATCGTCATGCGAACGGGCACCGACTACGAGCACCTGGCGTTCTGGCAGTACGATGGCGATGGCGAGTCGTACCTGGCCGGCTATCCGCGCGAGGCTCCGGGGTGCGGCAAGATCGACATCTCGGCGATGGTGATGGCCGGCGGGCTCGCTGCAATGCGCGCCGGTTTACGACGCGCCGACTCGTGCTAACCCGCCGTCGGAGTTCGCATCGCGTGACCATTGCTTTGTACTCAAAAATGAGCACAGTAGGCTCATGCGTCGGACGGATCTCGAAAGGCAGCTGACGGAGAGGGGCTGGCATGCCACTGGCGAGGCCAGCGGCATGCGCCATGCGGTATGGCGGCATCCGAAGAAACGCCACACGATTTATGTGCCGACCGAGGACATCATTCTCGATTCGACGGCCGAGCGCATCCTCGGAGAGGCAGAAGGGTAAGCTTGCCATGATGATACACGGACGGATCTTCAAGGACGGCCCCGGGTGGGCGGCGCACTGCGATGCGCTCGGAGCCTTCACCCAGGGGCGGACGCGCAAGGAAGCGACCTCGATGCTCGCCGAGCTCGTGGAGCTCAAGGTCGGGCAGAATGGGTTCCAAGCAAAGGTTGACGACATCGGAGGTGATGACGTGCTGATCACCGGGTCGAACCCGGCGCAGCTGTTCGGCGGCCTCTTGCGCTACCAGCGCGAGCGGCGAGATATGTCCATCGCGGATGCGGCCGAGCAGATCGGGGCGAGCTCACGGTCCATCTACGCGCGCATGGAGCGAGGCGAGCACTCCCCCCGCCTTGACACCATGCAGGCGGCGATCGCCGCCATCGCCCCTGGCCTGGCGATCATGGTAGGCAACCGGAAGGGACCACGGAAGGCCGAGCCGACTCGCGCGGCAGAGCCCCGCGCCAAGCACGTCAGGACCAGGCAGAGGCCTGGGTGATGATCTGTTTACAACAGTGCATACTTGCTCTGGAAACGCGAACGTTGTGCAAGTTGCCGCAGTTAGAGTCCCCCTTCGCGCACCGAGTATTTCCACCGCAACGATGTGATTTTTCTTAGGGAAT
>Ga0308176_10000527_pt1 | contig 24270 bp, 21 predicted proteins | sample PhyCR2_3_FD_203890 | JGI IMG/M metagenome (GOLD analysis project Ga0308176, IMG submission 203890) | Soil microbial communities from UC Gill Tract Community Farm, Albany, California, United States - DLSLS.C.R2 | ecosystem: Environmental > Terrestrial > Soil > Agricultural land | place: USA... | reverse complement strand
CGCGCGCCATCGCCTGGGCAAGCAGCGTCTTCGCAGTGCCGGGCGGCCCCTCGAGGAGGATGTGCCCGCGGGCGAGCGCCGCGATGAGCATCAGGTCGACCGCCTGGTCGTGGCCGACCACGGCCTTCGAGACCTCGATCCGCGCGCGGTGCAGCAGCTCGCTCAGCCGCTCCGCTGCGTCCTCCTCGCGGATCAGATTGGGGTTTTCGGCAAGCGTGTCTGTCATCGTTGGTCCTTAGCTGAGGAAGAAGGCCAGAAGTCCGCCGAGCGCGAGAAACGGCCCGAAGGGGATCGCATCCTTACGGGCGGCGGCCCCACGCGTCGCCAGCACGTACAGGGCCGCAACGAGCAGGCCCGCGAATGCGATGAGCGCGGCGCCAAAGGTCTGCTTTCCGAGCGCAAGGCCGAGCAGGAAGCCGAGCTTGGCGTCTCCCATGCCGAAGCTCCCGGCGAAGATCGTCCCGAAGAGGAAGAAGAAGCCGCCGAGCGCAACGCCGGCCACGAAGTGCGTCAGGAAGGCTCCCGGGGCGCTGGCGGCCACGATCAGGCCGATCGCGAGGCTCGCGGGCAGGATGATCGCGTTGGGGAGGAGCCTGTGCTTCGCGTCGATCGCCGCGAGGAGCACGAGCGCCGGGCACAGGACCGCGCCCACGAGCGCACGCCCGTGGAGGCCGAACTCGGTGAAGCTCGCGATGATCGAGATGAGCATCGCGCCCCCTACGAGAAGTCGCATCGACCCCGTCGGCATAAGCTCGGCGAGCTTCTCGAGATCGACCAGGGGCCGCTCGGCGGCGCTTTCGGGGGTGGGCTCGGGCACGGGAATCGACTCGGCGCTCATTAGGCGTGGATTGCGTGGAAGATGGACACGATCGCCGGCCCGAGGATGACGACGAAGAGCGCGGGGAAGATCATGAAGACGAGCGGGAAGAGCATCTTGATCGGCGCCTTCTGCGCCTGCTGCTCGGCCTGCGCCCGCCGCCGCTTCCGCATCTCGACCGCGAGGCTGCGCAGGATCTGCCCGACCGAGACGCCGAGGGCCTGTCCCTGCATCATCGCGCGGGCGAACGACTCCACCGCGGGCGTCGGGCAGCGCCCGACCATGTTCTCGAGCGCCTGGACGGGGGTGAGGCCCATCCGCTGCTCCTGGAGCACGATCCTCAACTCGTCGCCGAGCGGCCCCTTCATCCGATCGCCGGCCAGCTGAAGCGCGGCGCTGAGGCTCAGTCCTGCCTCGACCGTGACCACGAGCAGGTCGATCAGCTCCGGCATGTTCCGGTCGATGCGGTAGAGACGCGACTCCGCTCGCTGCTGGATCAGGAATCCCGGCCCGAACCACCCGATGACGGCGATGAAGAACACGGCGAGGATCGTCAGCGTCGCCGAGGCGCCGACGGCAACCGCCAGCCACACCCAGAGAGCCGGAAGGCCCACGGCAGCAAGGAGCTGATAGCCGACAACGGTTCGCGGCGAGGTCGTGTACATGCCGGCCGCAATGAGGTTCTTCCGCAGCCGCTCCTCGTTGAGAATGTTCAAGCGCTCCGTGAGGAGAAGTCCGAGCCCTCCGGCGGCGGAGTCGATAAAGCCGCGCAGGCCGCTGGGAGGCTCGAGCTCGAGACCGCCCACGAAGCCGTAGTGCCCGATCTGTCCGAGCGTCTCGACGGTCCGGAGCCGCGCGGCGATCACGCCTCTGGACACGAGCGCGACGGCCGTTGCGATGAGCAGGAGACCGAGCAGGAGCAGAAGGATCACGACATCACCTCAGACTTCGATCTCGACGATTCGCTTGATCGCGTACGACCCGGCGACCGCCCACGCCCCCGCGAGGCCGAAGACGATCTTGCCCCCTGTCGAGGCGAGCAGCGGATGCAGGTAGTGCGGGTTTTCGACCTGGAGGGCGAGAATGATGGCAATAGGAAGGCCCGAGACGATCCAGCGCGACATGCGGCCCTGCATCGTCAGCGTCTGGATCAGCCGCTTGAGGTCGAACCGCTCACGCACCGTCTCGGCAACCCTGTCCACTACCTCGGCGGCGTTGCCGCCCGCTTCGCCCTGCAGCTCGGCTACGAGCGCGAGTTGCTCGACGTCGCGGCTGGCCATCCGCTCGGCGACGATCAGGAGTGTCTGCTGCATCGGAATGCCGAGCTGTTCGTCGGCGACTACACGCTGCATCTCGCTCTTCATCGGCTCCGACGAGCTCTCGACCACGACCGCGAGCGCACCGGCGAAGCTATGGCCGGAGCGGAGGGCCGATGCGACCACCTGGAGAGCGTCCGGCAGCTGCTCGGCGAAGCGGTTGCGACGCCGGGCGAGCGTTCTGATGATCCATTCACGGGTGAAGTAGGGAATCGCGAGCGCGAAGAGCGCCCACCAGGGCGAGCCGGTCCCGGCGTAGATGAGAAGGAAGGTGAGCGCGGTGACGGTGAACGACCCCGCGATGATCATCTCCGGCTCCACCTTGATCTCGGCGATCTCGAGGGTCTGCTCGAACCGCGCCCAGAAGTCCTTCTGCGCGGAATCGTCCGCATCGGCCTCCGCTGCTGCCGCGGTCTGGCCCTTGTCTCGCTGCAGGCCGCGGATAGACACGAACTCCGCCATCCGGGCCGGCAGGCCGCTTCGCTTCGGCTGGAGGGCTGCGATAACGAGCAGGGCGATGACCCCCGCTCCGATCAGCGCGAGCACCACCATCGTGATCGCGGAGCTCCAGATGCGGTTGCCGACCGACTGGTGATACGGAGCCGCGACGGGCTTGGTCGAGACTGCCAGCGGCGGGGTCTTGTAGTCGGTCGCGACGGTTCCGAGGCCGTCCACCTGAATCGCGACGTGGACGGGCTTGCCCGCGCTGACGAGCGACTTGTACTGGAGCAGGTATTCATTCGAGAGCTGCTGGCCGAGCTCGTCGAACAGACCGCCGAGGTCGCTCGCCTTCGCCTGCGCGTACTGCCCGTGGCCGGCTGCTGCCAGAGCCTTCAGCGTGCCGGGCTTGTAGGTCTTGTCCGCCAGCCCGATGGTGTAGATCCGGGTGTTCTCGGCGAGCGCAGCCTTGGCCACTCCGTCGAGCGTGTGGGTGCCGCCGGTGTTGGCGCCGTCGGACAGCACGACGATCGAGCCGGAGTTGATCTGCGCCTGAGAGAGCATCGTCTCGGCCCGCGCGACCGCGTCGTAGATGTAGGTGCCCGTGGCAACGCCCGGGACCGTGGAGAGCGCGGCCGAGATCTTCGTCGCCGAGTTCGTCATCGGAAGCACGACTTTCGTGTTCCGGTTGAACTGGATCGCCCCGACCTGCTCGTTCGGGTTGCGCTGCGCGACGAACGACTGCTCGGCCTTGATTGCCGCCTCGATCGGCTTCCCCTTCATGCTGAAACTCGTGTCGAGTACGAGCACGACCCCGAAGGTCTTCTTCGAGGCCTCGCTGGCCGGGACGAGCGTCGGATCGAGGACGGCGTTGCCGTTCTCGGTCACGTTGACGTCGTGGATCGTCAGCCCTTTACCCGAAGGCAGCGAGACCACGTAGGTCCGGGTCGGGAACCCGGGACCCTTGGCCTGGATCACGCGCAGACCCGAATGCGCCGTTCCCGTTCCTGACGCAGCGCCGGCAAGGACGCCCTTGCCACCGTCTGCGTGGGCCGTCGCAGCCAGCGCACAGGCAGCCACGACGACCGTAACGACGAGAGAGAGTCGCTTCACCGCCCGATCGTCCCCACGCTGGCCGCGCCGAGCTCCTGCTCGGGTGCCTGGAACAGGTTCAGCGGCAATGCGACGCCGCGCTTCTCGAACTTCGCGAGGAACTTCGGCCGGAGTCCGGTCGCCCGGAGACCGCCGACGATCGTGCCGTCCCGCGTGACCTCGTCGATCTGGAACTTGAACAGCTCCTGCAGCGTGATCACGTCCGACTCCATGCCCTGCACCTCGGTGACCGAGGTGACGCGGCGGGAGCCGTCCTCGAGCCGCTCGAGGTGGATGATGCACTCGAGCGCCGACGAGACCTGCTCGCGGATCGCGCGAACCGGCAGGTCGTAGCCGGCCATCAGCACCATCGTCTCGACGCGGGAGAGCGCGTCGCGCGGGCTGTTCGAGTGGATCGTCGACAGCGAGCCGTCGTGGCCCGTGTTCATCGCCTGCAGCATGTCGAGCGCCTCGGCGCCGCGAACCTCGCCGACGATGATCCGATCGGGACGCATGCGGAGGGAGTTGCGGACGAGGGCCCGGATCGGGATCTCGTTCTCGCCCGCGAGGTCCTTCGGGCGCGCTTCCATCCGGAGGACATGGTCCTGGTTGAGCCGCAGCTCGGCCGCGTCCTCGATCGTCACGATCCGCTCTTCGTTCGGGATCGCGGTCGACAGGGCGTTCAGGAGGGTCGTCTTACCGGAGCCGGTTCCGCCCGAGATGAGCATGTTCAGCTGGGCCTTGATGCAGCGCTGCAGGAACTCGACGGACTCCTGGCTCAGCGTGCCGAGCTTGATCATGTCGTCGAGTGTCAGCCGCCGGCGGCTGAACTTCCGGATCGTGATGAGCGGACCGCTCAGGGAAAGTGGCGGGATGACTGCGTTGACGCGGCTGCCGTCGGGGAGGCGCGCGTCCACCATCGGCGACGACTCGTCGATGCGCCGCCCGACCTGGGCGACCATCTTGTTGATGATCCGGCGCAGGTGCCACTCGTCGTTGAACACGACGTCGCTCGGATGGAGGCGGCCGGCACGCTCGATCCAGATCTCGTACGGGCCGTTGACCATGATCTCGGTCACGCTCTCGTCGGCCAGAAGCCGCTCGAGCGGGCCGTGGCCGAGGATGTCGTCGGTGACCTCGAGCGCGATCCGCTGGCGGTCGTCGCGCGAGATTCCGGTCTCCTGGGCGAGCTGGTCCCGGACGTCCGCGAGCACGCGCTCTCGAAGCGACTCCGGGTCCATGCTGACGTTGTAGAGCTGCGGCCCCAGGTCTCCGATGACGGTGAAGTGGACGCGGCTCTTGACCTCCGCGAACGGGTCGTTCGCGCCCAGGGCCGGTTTCGAGGTGTTGAGGCGCTCGTGCAGCTCCATCTCTAGCGCCTCCTCCCGATGAGGCCCCGAACACCGGTCGGCGCTGCCGCCAGCGGCGCCGGCTTGGGAGCCGGGGTCTTGGCGTAGCGGTCGGCGAGTGCGCGGAAGGCCTTGGCCGCGGCGGAGCTCTGCCTCGTGGCGACAATGGGCGTTCCCTCGTTGACCGAGCGCGGGATCTCCCGGTCGCTCGGGACGGAGACGTCCGGCCCCCGGCCGACGATCGTGGAGACGTCGTCGGGAGTGATGCCCACGCGGGAATCGGCGCGGTTCAGGACGAGCGAGACGTGCTCCGTGTTGTAGCCCATGAGGTCGAGCGTCTCGAGACCGAGCTTCGTGTTCTTGAGGGACAGCGAGTCGAGCATTCCGACCATGCAGATCTCGGACGAGACGTCGATCGTCGCGATCACCTCCGGCGTGAAGCCGGGCGGGGTGTCGACGATCACTGCATCGCACATCGTTCGGAGCGAGGCATAGACGTCCCGGAGGAACTCGATCGATACAGCGCTCGCCTGGTCGGGGCGCGTCGGCGCGATCAGCACCTTGACGCCCGAGGAGTGCTTGATCAGGTGCCGGTCGAGCTTCTCGTGGTCGAACGGCGGCCCCGCCTTCATCAGGTCGTACATCGTCCGCTCGGGCGAGAGCCCGAGGGCGAGGCCGATGTCGCCGAACTGGAGGTCGAGGTCGACGAGGACGACGTTCGCATCGCGCTGGGCGAGCGCGACCGCGAGGTTCGTCGCGATCAGTGTCTTTCCGGTGCCTCCCTTGGGGCCGAGGATCGCGATGAGGGGAGCAGATGCCTTGCCCGGCACCGCAAGACCCTTGCGGCGCGCGATGACTTTCTGGAGCGTGAAGGCCACCTGCTCCGGCGACTGCGGAAGCGTGATCACGTCGTCGGCACCCGCCTCGAACGCCTGGCGCAGGAAGCCGTTCGGCGACGCCTCGCTCATCACGACGACCGGGCGGTCGGGCCGATGCTTCACCGCGTGGTCGACCATTGCGGTGACGCCTTCGTCGTGGCCGTAACAGCCGACGACGACGAGGTCGCCGAGCTGCTCGAGGAACGCACGCCAGTCGTCCAGGTGGTCGACGTAGCCCACGATCTCGAGCGACGTGTCGCCCTCGAGCGCCTGCTCGACGAGCCTTTGGTCGGCGTGGTCAGCGAGGATGACGAGGACGCGGATGGTGTCGGTCATCTCAGTGTCCGATCAGGCTGCTGGAGCTGATAGCGGGAGGCTTGACGTTCGTTGCGACGGTCGGCCGCAACACGAGCCAGATCTGGGAGTTCGCAGAGGCGAAGATGATCGTCCCGGCTTGCCTCGAGGTCGCCCTCAACGTGACGTTCCCGCCGTTCGTGCCGGCGTTCAGGACGTACATGTCCTGATACAGCAGCCTCGCGGTCGGGCGAGTTACGCCGTTGGCCGACTGGCTGTTGTTCATCGTCCACACGTCGACGTGGCTGCCGGCCCCGATCTGGCCGCCCACCTCCTGCGGCGATCCGAGCGCGACGACGACCGCGCGCTGCTTGGGGTTGAGCTCATTCGCCAGCCCGACGCCCGGCCCGAAGTCGGCTGCCGTCAGCTGGGTGTTCGGGTTGATGTCCGTCAGCGCCACCTTGCCCGAGAGCGTCGACGCGTCGACGATGGCGTTGTTCTCGACTTGTTTCTTGGGGATCTGCGCCACCGTGTACATGCCGGTCGTGCGCGCGAGGACGTCGCCCGGCGTCCCCTTCTGGATGAGGCTCTTCGCCACGAGCACCGGGATCCTCTGGTTACTCGCGTTGACCGAGCTCCGGTAGTGATTCAGGTACACCAGCAGCGCGATGGCTGCAATGACCGCTGCGATCACGCCGAGCAAGACGGTGCCCTGCCGCGTCGTGAACAGCTTGCTCGACATGATGTTTTCCACTGTTCCTCCTTCGACCTATCTCGTTAGTGCCGGTACGCAGGTGCCGAATACCTGCACCTGGCAGATGGTTTGGGTCGGGATTCCGTTCGGGTCGGTGTAGGTCATCCAGTAGCCCCACACCTCGCCCTGGTCGCCGCCGTTGGAGTTCTTGCCATTGGTCTTGCAACCGCCCACCGGCTCTTTGGTGCCGTCGGTGCATTGGTTGACGACCAGGGCATCTCCCGCGGCGCTCGGTGATACGGGGTCGTAACTGGAACAGCCCGACGCACTGCCCTGGGTGTTCCAACCCGTCACGTAGAAGGTGGCGAAGTTGCGGATCGGCACCGGCGGTCCGCTGTTTCCGCTCAGGTCTTCCGGAGCGGTGATCACCATCGTGATCGCTCGCGGGTCGCTCCCCGGCACCGACGAGGCACCGGCCGTGGGGCTCCAGTTGTTGGCAGAGCAAGCTGGTGTCTTCGTGTTCCCGCTGGCGCAATCACTCGGGGTCGTGTTCGTGAAGATGCGACAGGAGATCGCCTTCGCGATCGGCGTTTTGTTGCCTCCGACCAGCCCGATGCAGTCGGTCGGCACCGTCGGGTCGGCTGCGGTCCGGAACGAAGGCGACGTGGCCGGGGGGATCAAGCTCCCCGCCTGACCGGTGTTGCCGTCATTCGGGCACGCGTTGTTTCGCCGGTTGATCGCGAGCGGCGAGCAGAAGAAGAAGTTGTTGCTCCCGACGGGACAGCCGTTCGTCCCCGTCGAGCCGGCCACGGGACAGCCGCCGACGATTGCGGCGATCGCCTGGGAGGTGCCCTGCGACGTCTGGCCGCAGTTGATCAGTCCGGTCGCGTGGCTGGCGAACTTGTTGGGCTCGCTGAACCGGAGGATCGTGGGGGGACCGCCTGGAGGGGTATTGCTGAGTCCGGCGACCTCGAGCGTGAAGAGGAGCGTGGGCGAGCTCCCCGCGGCATACGACTCCGGGCCGACATCGAGGGGCTGGCCCGTCGGCGGCGGCAGGTGGATCCGCGCATTCACGATCGGACCCGACATGCCGTTGGCCGGGCAAGTCGAGATCTCCTCGTTGCATGCGGCGAACGCCTCCTGCTGGACACCGAGGTCCGTCGTGACCTTGCTGCCTCCGTTCCCGGTCGTCGCGACGATGCTGAATTGATCTGCGCCGGGATTCGCGACCGGGTCGAGGGTCCAGGGGAAGGGCTTGTTGTTTGCGGGGATCCATTCGTTGGGGTTCGGGCCCGGGACGAGCGAGACCTTCGTGCTCGTCGCCGAATCGGTCACGCTGACGGTGGGGCTCGTTGCTCCGGTCGGGAAGAGAACGTACGCCTGAATCCCGAAGCTGCAGGCACCGTCGGTGAAGTACAGATTCGAGAGATTGTCGCTCGGGCACGCGCCGGTGAGGATCACGCCCGGGCTGGTGATCACCGGGGCCGAGGGCGAGGCTGCCGTCGAGAAGACGTTGAGGCGCAGAAGTCCGGTGTTGTCCGGCTCGTAGGTCGACGGGTTGTCACTGCAAGGGCCGGTGACGACCTGGACGTAGACGCCGGCATTCTTGCCGGCCGCCGGCATCGTGAACGAGGTACCGCCAGGGATATCCCAGATGACGGCGTTCGTGAGAGCGTCCGTTCCCTCTTGGGTCATCGCGACCGGAGAGGTGTTGAGCTTGGCGCCGCCGGCTGCATCGAAGAAGTTGGCGGCGATGCACTGGATCGCACCCGGGTCACGTACGGCGATCGGGATCACGGAGTTGCTTCCTGCCGAGGCCTCCAGGGTGACCCTGGCGTGGGCGCTGATGGTCGGCGTGGTCCCGAGGAGGGGGAAGAAGAGCCCGAGATTGTGCTGCGTGAGGCGCACGTCGGCCATCGGGCCGGTGTTGCCGTCTTCGTCCGTCGACTTGCAGAGGGCCAGGCTGCTGCCCTTGTTGGCACCGCTCCCCATGTCCCAGTCCTGGCCGCTCGAGTCCCAATTCTTCGCCGAGTTCAACAGCATGTGGTAGTTCGGCGGGGTGCCCTGCGTCAGGTTCGGAACGTTCTCGTACTTGTTGAACGTCGAATAGGCGTACGGCAGGTTGTCCGGCACGGTGTACGGGTTGGCCGAATCCTGAATGGGAGGCCCTGCGTACTCCTGCGCGGCCTGTCCGATCCCGTTGGTCTGGGTGGTCGTGAAGCTGCCGAAGCAGACGCCGCCGTAGGAGTTGCCGGCTGCGAGAGCCGCGGCGTCGGCGCGATTCTGGAGGTTGCGGCTGTAGTCGAAGAAGTGAGCGAAGTCGACCGCGAACGACGTGAAAAGCGCAAGCACTGGCAGCCAGATCGCGACCATCACGATCACGGCTCCGCGCTCGGACGACGCGCCGCGGCGAAGGTGTGTGGCGTTCATGAACACGTTGCTCCTGCGGTCGTTTCGGTGCCGGAGTAGTCGTTGCTGGGTGTCGCCTCGGCCCGCTCCGTCTGCGTGGCGCTCAAATTGATGCTGGTGAACCCGAAGAGACCGTCGGTGAAGTTGAACCGATAGGTCGCGTGCACGGTGACCGGATCGCCGATGGCTGCCGGCGCCGAGGGGATGCAGACGTGGATCCCGCTCTTCAGCTCGTTCGTCGTCGGGTAGAAGTTCGCGAGCTGGCACTGGATCGAGTTCAGCTCGTTTCCGCAGTCGGCGTCGTCGACGGTTCCGGTCGCCTGGCCGATCGCCGTGCCATCCGGGTTCCGGTTGACGGCCGCCGCACGTGCGCCCTGACCTGCAAGCTGGGTGAGGTCGTTGTAGTAGTTCAAGGCTCTACCGAAGTCGAGGATCCCGAAGACGAGGAGAAAGAGGATCGGGGCAACCAGCGCGAACTCGACGACTGCGGTTCCGCGCTCCGACCGAAGAAGGCGTGGCGCCTTCCGCCGGGAAAGACCACTCTCCTTCATGCCTGCCTTTCCATGGTGATCCTCCGCCGCCGCATAAAGTCCGAGGAGGCCCGTCCTTCCCGCGATGGGCGGGAGAGGCCGAGCCTCCTAGACGTCCGTCTTCGATCTAGAGCTTGTCGTTGACCTTGACGAAGATCCCCGAGACGCTCTTGCCGAGCGTGGTCAGGATGCCGATCGAGACGACAGCGATAAGAGCGAGCAGGAGCGCATACTCCACCAGCGCCTGACCCTCCTCGCGATCCCGCAGAGTGATAGCCGCGAGATAGGCCCTCATGGGGAGCGAACGAAGCATCTCCACCTGTGTCCTCCTTCTGAGGGCCGCCGCGTAAGACGCCGTGCCCCCATCGTGCAGGGTTCGTTCCCTGCGTTTCCAACACCCCGCTCTCGCAGAGTGTCTTCCGTTGGATCAGGTGATAGAAGGCGGCGCGCACGAGTTCCTCCGCAGGAAGGCTGGGATGGCCTATGCCTTCGTTCAATTCGTGGTCCGCTTCATCTGCCGCCGCGAGCTCGCTGCGCTACGGGAAATTGACGACGACTTTGCTGTACAGGCCCGAGACGCCGAGCCCGAAGAAGTTGACGGCTCCGAACGACGCGAGCGCGATGAGGGAGACCAGAAGCGCGTACTCGACCATCGCCTGGCCCTCCTCCTGCTGGAAAAGGCGCGCCAGCTTCGTGGCTCGCCGCAAAACCGACGAAAGGGTCATTTTTCTCCGTACCTTCCTTCCCATGGGGCCTCATAGTGGCCCAGGGGGTTCCGGAGCCACGCCAACAGCTTGGGCGAAAGCCGACGTGAGGGCTTCTGCTGAAGGTCCGGCTACGACCTGTGCTTTTCGGCATGGTCGCACGCCGAGTGGCTGGATTCAATGAGTGCTATGAGGGCCGCCGGCGAGCGACTTTCCGCACGCGTGCGCGCACTGGGGCAACCGTGGGAGCTCGCGCTGTTCCTGTGGCTCCCGTTCGTGCTCTTCGCTCTTGTGGCGGCAGTAGATCTGCGCTACAGCTCCTCGCTCGGGGACTGGGAGATCTTCCGCGCAGCCGCTCGTTCGGCCGTGCATGGCCACTCGCCCTATACGGCAGCGACTCCGGCGGCGCTCGCACACAACGACCGATTCGTCTATCCGCCGGTCACCGCGCTTCTCGTCGCTCCCCTCGCCGTTCTCCCGGACATGGCAGGGCGCGCCCTCGTGCTGTTGCTGACGCTCGCGTGCGTCGGGCTCGCGTTGCGGCTGCTGGGCGTTCGGGACTGGCGGTGCTACGGGCTCGCGCTCCTGACCGCCCCTGTCCTGGACACCGTGTCACTGGGTGCGCTCAGCTCGGTGTTGCTCCTCGGCGTCGCCGCCGCCTGGAGCTACCGGGACCGGCCGTACGTCGCCGCGGTGCTCACGGCGCTGACGGCGGTCGGCAAGCTCTTCGCATGGCCGCTTTTCGTCTGGCTTCTCGCGACGCGGCGCTTGCGAGCGGCAGTTGCGGCGGGGGCCGTTTCGGCCGCCCTGCTGCTGGGCGGCTGGGCGACGATCGACTTCGCCGGCCTGCGCGGCTATCCGCACCTGCTGCGCGTGCTCTCGCGGGTCGAGGCGGTTCAGAGCTACTCGCTCGTGGGGCTGTTCAGACTCCAGGGCCCGGGGGCGACGGCCCTCACGGCGGTGCTCGCAGTCGTGGTCGTGGCCGCGGTAGTGCTTGCGGCACGTGGGCCGGGAGGCGACGCGCGTGCGCTCTCGGTGGCAGTCGCAGGATCGCTCCTCGCCACGCCGGTCCTGTGGCTGCACTACCTCGTTCTGCTGTTCGTGCCGATCGCTCTGTCGCGCCCCCGGTTGTCGGCTATGTGGTTCGCGCCGCTCGCGTTCTGGGTCACGCCGCTCGCGCATTCGGATGGCAGCGTGTGGCGGACGTGTTTCGCTCTTGTGGTAACGGGCGCGATCGTGTGGCGGTCGCTGGCTCCGCCGGCTAGCGCCGACGCAGCACGACGACGGGCCCCCGCCGCAATACGACGCTTGCTTCCCGCCCCCTGAGAAGAGCCCTGATCGGCTTGGCGTCGTCGGTCTTGTCGAGGACGAAGACCGAGTAGCCATCGAGCGTCGTGCGCCAGCCGGCGACGAGGTTTCGGAACCCGTTCACCGACTGCAGCCGGCGGCTCGTGAGCAGCTCGAAGCGCGAGTCGTAGGCGATGCGGCCGGCGAGCTGCGGATGCTCGAAGACGAGCCAGTCCGCGTAACGCTCGTTCGCGAACACCCGGCCGCTTCCGCCGGCGGCCCTCGCGGCCGCGTTCTCGGCGCCGGCCGGGTACTGGTCCATCGTGAACCAGGAGCGGGGCTGGAAGGCGACGACCACCGTGGCCAGCACGACGCCCGCGAGCATCGCGATCGCGAGCATCCGGTTCATCCGCTTCGGCTCGACGGCAGGCGCGCGCAGAGTGTCCAGGAGCCGCGGCAGGATGGCGAGGGAGAAGAGCGCGAGCCAGACCGCGTTCCGGACGGCATCGAACCCCAGCAGGGCGAGGGCGAGGAACGCGAGCTGCTCGAACGACGAGGCGTGGCTTCGGGTCCGCCCGAACAGCCAGATCCCGCCGAAGGCGAGCAGGAAGAACGGCGCATGCGCGGGCGTCAGCGTCGTCTTGGCCCATTCTGTGACGTACGTGCCGAAGCTGCTCGAGAAGATCGTCCGGTAGTAGTGCGGGAGCGAGGTCGCGTAAGGCGAGGCGAGTAGGCATAGCCACGGCGCGGCGAGCAGGGCGAGCGAGCGCGGCTGGACGGTTCGCGGCTTCTTCCAGAGCGTGCCGGCCAGGGCGAGCAGGGCATAACCGGAAACCAGAGCCGAGCCCACGATCACCGAGCCGTGGAGGTTTGCCCACAACACGAGCAGCGGGAGCACGAAGTAGACGCGGCGCGACGGCTGCCTCTGGTCTGCGAGCAGCAGCCACACCACTCCGACGAAGAGCGCGTACGCGAACGACTGCGGTCGCATGACAGCGGCGCCCGGCCAGAACGCGGCGAGCACGGGGAGGGCCACCCACGTGGTCGAGCGCGCCGAGCCACCGAGTCGGCGGCCGAGCGCCGCCGCGCCGGCGAGGCCGAGGGTCACGAGCACGGCATGCACGAGCAGCACGAGCTGGAGTCCGCCGACCCGCTCGAGGCCGTAGAGCACGAGCTGCGCGAGCCACTGCTGGTCGACCCATTCCCGGCCGTGCGCCCAGACCGTGAGCGCGTCGTGCGAGGGCAGCCCGTGGGCGACGACCCGTCCCGAGAGAAGAGCCATCCAGCCGTCGGCAGCGAGCGCGGTGCGGACGTGGGTGATCAGGACCGCGGCGAACGCGGCGACGACCACGACGACCGTGCCCTCGTCCTCGAGCACGCGGTTGATGCGCGCGACCGCGGTCTCCTTCGTGTCCGTTCTCCCTGAACCGGTCGCGATCGTCTCCTGGCGGGCGTTCACGCGCGTCTCATGCAAGCACGGGTTGCGGACGCCCAAGTCTGTGGGTAGCCAGAGTCGAGTGCGCGGACGAGGGGGGTGAGCTGGGTGTTGCCCTCACGACGGTTTCAGTATTGCCGGGCCGGGGCCGGGTCACCCCGTCGGGACGGCTTGGTTGTGCCGTCCACTCGTCTGTGCATCGCGGCGCGATGGGGCCCGGATCAAGGCCCCCAGACTTCCAGACAGGAGAGCTAAGCCATGCGGGGGGTGTGGGATGCGCCTCCACCCGTTAATTCTCGGAACGTGGCGGTTTCTCGCAGCGAGTCGACGCCTGCCGAGCGGGCGGACTTCGTCGAGGTCATGGGCGAAGCGCCTTTCGAGGGCCCGTCACCCAGGCGGCGGCTGCTTTCCGTCGTCGTTCCGTTGCTGAACGAAGAGGCGACGCTCGAGCAGCTGTACGCCGAGCTCGACGCGGCGCTCGCCGACACGGGACTCGAGTGGGAGGTCGTGTTCGTCGACGACGGCTCGACCGACGGTTCGTATCGCGAGCTCGTGCGGCTGCACGCCGCGCACCTCAACGTCCGCGTCGTCCGCCTGCGAAGGAACTTCGGCAAGGCGGCCGCGCTGGCGGCGGGCATCGACGTCGCGGCCGGCGAGATCATCGTCACGATGGACGCCGACCTCCAGGACGACCCCGCCGAGATCCCGAACCTGCTCGCGAAGCTCGACGACGGCTTCGACGTCGTGTCGGGTTGGAAGTGCGATCGCCACGATCCGTTCGTCCGGCGCTTCGTCTCGCGGATCTACAACTCGGCGACGCGGCTCGCCACGGGGGTCAAGCTCCACGACATGAACTGTGGGCTGAAGGCATACCGCGCCGAGGTGTTCGAGCACGTGCACCTCTACGGCGAGCGGCATCGCTTCGTCCCGGTACTCGCGCACCACCTCGGGTTCAGCGTCGCGGAGCTGCCGGTCAATCATCGCCCGAGGACGAACGGGCATTCGCGGTTCGGCATCGAGCGCTACCTGCGGGCGCCGTTCGACCTCCTGACGATCGTGTTCATGGGTCGCTACCGCCATCGCCCGCTCCACCTGTTCGGAGGAGTCGGCGTCACCGCGTCCCTTGCCGGTGCGGCCATCCTCGCGTACCTCACCGCCGACAAGATCGGCGGCGCAGGTATCGGCGGTCGGCCGCTGCTTCTGCTCGGCATCCTGCTCGTCGTCGTCGGCATCCAGTTCCTGTCGCTCGGGCTGATCGGCGAGATGCTGACAAGCCACCACGAAGAGAAGGCTCAGGCGTCCCGACACGGTCCCGCGCACGTCCGTGACTTGCTGCGCTGACTACGTCGCTGAATGGGGCGTGATCCGGCAGTGAGCGATACCGCCCTCGAACGCAAGGGAGTGCCCGGCGCCGAGAGCGCGCTGGCTGCTGTTCGGCACCGCGTGGAGCTCGATCGCGGTGAAGCCGCTGTCGCGCTGCGGGTCGTCTACGCCGGGGTTGCCGCCTATGCCGCGCTCTTCGTTTTCGCCGCCGTCATCCATTACCTCGTTTTCCAGGAAGCCCGGCTGGACCTCGGAAACATGGTGCAAACGATCTGGAACACGCTTCACGGGCACGTCCTTGAGCTCGGGGGGCCAAGCGGTAGTCATGGGAGTCGGCTCGGCTCCCACGTCGATCCGCTCCTGGTCGTGTTCGTTCCGATCTTCTGGATCTCGTCGAGCCCGCTGATCTTGCTCGTCGCACAGGCGCTGGCCGTCGCAAGCGGCGCGCTGCCCGTCTTCTGGCTCGCGCGCAAGCACCTCGGTTCACCGAGGGCGGCCGCCCACTTCGCCTTCGCCTACCTCCTCTATCCGGCCACGCAGTTCAACGCATTCACGCCAGGGGACGGCTTCCACCCGGTGTCGCTCGCGGTGCCCCTCGTGCTCTTCGCAGTCTGGTTCCTCGATGAGGATCGCCTGGTCGCGTTCTCGGCGGTCGCGCTCCTTGCCTTCTCCACGAAGGAGGAGATCCCGCTGGCGGTCGGCTGCCTGGGGATCTGGTACGCGGTTCGGAAGGGGCGTCGGCTATTCGGGGCGAGCGTGTTCCTCGCCGGCCTCGGCGTCACGCTCTTCAACTTCCTATGGGTGATACCGCACTTCTCGCCGACGGGCGTAGACCCGTTCGCCGATCGATACGCCGGGGTCGGTGGGACGCCGAGCGGAATCGCGCAGAAGGCGGTTACCGATCCGGGGGCTCTCGTTCACGCCGTCGCGAGTGGACACAAGCTCGGATACCTCCTGCTCCTGCTCCTGCCCTCCCTCGGTCTGTTTTTGCTCGAGCCGTTGCTCGTTCTCGGTGCGGTACCAGACCTGGCGATCAACCTTCTTTCCAGCAACGTCAACCAGACCAGCCTGCAGTTTCAGTACACGGCCGGCATCCTCCCGTTTCTCGTCGCGGCGACCGTCTTCGGAGCAGTCCGCCTGAAGGACCGGAGCATCGACCTGCCGCTGTGGGTCCTGGTGGGCGCGGCAGCAGTCGCGATCTACAGCCCGTTGGTCCTCAGTGCGGGGGACGTGCGAGCGCTGGGGTCACAGTCGGTGGCGGCAAAGAAACACGCGCTGAGCCTGGTTCCGGAAGGCGCGCCGGTGTCCGCGTCGACCCGGCTTGCTGGGTACCTCTCGACACGGCGCTTGATCTACACGTTCCCATCCGTTGGCCGCGCTCACTGGATCGTGGTAGACGCCGCCGACGAGACATACCTCAATCAAAAGGCGTACAAGCGGATCGTCCGCAGGTACGAGGCGAGCAAGGCCTGGCGGACGGTCTTCGCCACCGATGGGGTCGTGGTACTGCGCAAGCGAGGCGGCCCGACGGGGAAATAGGGGGACCCTTGAAAGGCTTCAGTACCAGAGCCTGGCGTCCACCAGCCGGAGGTAGGCGAGCGCTTCCGGGCCGATCGGCTTCCGTCGCTCGACAAAGGGGATTCGGAGCACGTCCAGCCATGCGCGGACGTAGCTGCTCGGATGGCCCCGGACACGGCGCACGTATTCAAGGCTCCACATCACCGCGGTGGTGACGAAGTAGCGCCGGGGCAGGTATCGCCAGGCGATGACGCTCTTGTTCACCCATTGCCGCCTCAGCTTCGCGTGGTCGGCGAGCCGCGCCTCTCTCGATTCCTTGTGTTCGATGGTCACGCTCGGGTCGTAGCCGATGGAGTAGCCCGCATCGATCACGCGGTAGCCGAGGTCGTACTCCTCCATGTAGATCCCGAACTCCTCCGGGTACAGGCCTGCTAGATCGAGCGCGTCCTTCCGCATCAAGGTGGCGCAGCCCGCGAAGAAGCTGGTCAGGAACTCGCTGTCCGTGGTCGCGGGCTCTCGTCTCTTGTGCGGGTACGCGGATCTCTGGATCTCCTTCGTGTCGTGGTAGACGACTCTGAGCTGGACGATTCCAGCTCTCGCCTCGCGGAAGAAGTCCTTTTCCATCACGGAGCCGAGGGCTGCGAGGTCTCGGGACGTGGAGAAGACGGCGTCGTCGTCGAGGAAAAGCAGCGTGTCGCAGCGGGCCTCTCGCATGAGGAGGCTCTTCCCCCCGGCAGCGCCGAGGTTCTCGTCCGAGCGCAAGACCCTGATCGGAAGCTCCGGGTGTCGGCTCACGAACTCCCAGCAGCGGGAGTAGTCGACCGACGTCCCGTTGTCGAGGATGAGCAACTCCTCGAGGACGTCGGCCGCGCCCTCCTGGTCGGCCACGCTCTGCAGCAGATCGAGCAGATCGTCGGGGCGGTTGAACGTCACGACGAGGACGGACAGCTTCATGCGCTGAACGCTCTCATGCCGAAAGGACGGCTTCGCACCAGCGGTCCCAGAGCTCCTGCCCGACCGGTGGCGGTGGTGGCGGTGGCTCGTGCAAGGCCCGGACGAGGGCCGCTCCGAGCGCGTCGGGATCTTCCGGGGCGACGACCAAGCCCGTACCGGCGAGCGCGTCCGGGAGCGCTCCGGTGTCTGTCGCCACGACGGGCTTGCGGAATGCCGCGGCCAGCGGGATCACGCCGCTCTGCGAAGCCGAGCGATAGGGGAGGACGACGACGTCGGCGAGCTCGAAGAGGGGCGCCACCTCCTCGTTGGGGACGTACTCGTCGAACAGGCGGACCGAGTCGGCGAGGCCAAGCTCGTCGATCCGGGCACGGTAGCCCTCGATCGATTCGAAGAACGTGCCGGCGACGACGAGCACCGCGTTCGTCGCGGCCCTGACCTGCGGGAACGCATCGACGAGATCGCGGACACCTTTGTACGGGCGGACGTTTCCGAAGAAGAGGACGATCTTCGCGCCGGGTGGTGCGTTGATCCGGCGCCGCCAGCGGTCCGGTCGTGCATGGGGGGTCGGTCCTAGCACGGAGAAGGGCGGGTGCGGAACAACGCTCATGGGTGTCTCAGGCAGGAGGCGCCTGAGCTCGGCGGCGACGGGGTCGGACAGGGCGATGAGCGAGTGAGCGGTCCGCAGCGCGAGACGCGTCAGCGATCGTGCGAGTGGGAAGCCTTCGTGTGGCCAGGCGTTGTGGCACACGAACACGACCCTTGCGCCGGCTTTCCTCGCTTGCCGCGCCACGAACCAGGACGAAAGCGCGGTGATGGGGTGCCACCACTGCAACACCACCACGTCCGGCGACGCCCGACGTATGATCGCGGCCGCCCTGAACCAGGTCCACGGAAGCCATGGAACGAGCCGACCGTCCGACGGCACGTCTTCCTGGCGCACGCTGGGGTCGGTGCCCTGGCGGCCTGCGCGTGCGAAGACGGGATATGTCCGCCGATAGCCGAGAATAGTCGCCGAGGCGCCCCGCTGGCGGAGCCGTCGGGTCAACTCGGCGTTGAACTGCGTGATGCCCCCGCGCGTTCCCGGGCCCGGTGCGATGAGGATGACGCGGCTGGTGATGATGAGCTGATCATGCACTCCCCCGTAGGAGGGTCCTCGCCGGTCCGACGGCTGGCGCGTGCCGCCTCACTGCAGACCACACTTGAATGTGCCTCGGGTCCCGCCGCGGCAGCCCCTACGCTCCCGGATGGCAACCCACCGCCTGGTGAACTGAGATGAACGCGACTTCCCTGGTTTCCGGATCTGAGGCTCCCCCGCGCCCGCTCACCGGTGGTGCGGTCATGTCGGCTGCGAGCCGGATCTGGGTCACGCTCGCCGGAGGAGTCACCACGATCGTGCTCGCCCGGGTCCTCGGGCCGCGCGACTGGGGTGGCTACTCGATCGCGGTATCACTGCTCGCAATCCTCACGGCGGCCACGACTCTTGGCGTGGATCAGGGCATCGCGTACTTCGTCGGGGCGAGGAGATGGGAGCCCCGGGCGGCTCTCGGGTCGGCGCTGCGGATGGCGGCGGTCACGGGGACGCTCGGCGCCGTGGCTGGACTAGCGCTCCGTGTCCTCATCCCGTCAGCTTTCGCCGGTCTTCCGGTCTGGCTCACGGCAGTGGCGGTGGCGGCAGTTCCGCTCGCGCTTGCTCTTGCGTATGCGTCCTCGATCGCGCTCGCAAGCGACCGATACGAGGCGTCGATGTCCATGCCGGCAATACAGGCTGTCCTTGTACTCGCGGTGTCCATTCCCGCCGCACTTCTGTTCGGTCGCACTGGCGCCGTGGCGGCGTTGACCGCGGCAATCGTGCTGACGGCACTGGGAGCAGTTGTATGGGCACTGCTGCGGCTTCCATCGGCTGCCCCGACACCCGCTGGTCAGTTGAGATGCGCCATCACATTCGGAATCAAGGGCTACGGCGCGAACACTCTCCAGCTTGTGAATTACCAGCTCGATCTGTTCATACTCGCCGCAGTCGCATCGGCCGCCGCCGTCGGCCACTACGCGCTTGCAGTGAGTCTGACCATGCTCTTGTTGCTTCTGCCGAGAGCGCTGTCGTCAGTTCTCTATCCGCGGATCGCACGATTAAGCGCGGAGGGACAAGAACAGACCCGGGAAATGGTTGAAACGAAGAGCCTTCGACATGTGAGTCTGATCGTCGGAGTCACCGCGCTCGGAATGGCCGTCGCGCTCGAGCTGCTCGTTGTGCCGGTATTCGGTGCGGATTACCGGCCTGCGATCAACCTCGGGCTTATCCTCCTCCCGGGCGCGGCGGCGGTTGGAATCTCGACTGTGCTCTCCGCCACCGTCGTCGGCAGAGGGAAGCCGAACTACTCGCTGTACGGTGCCCTCGTCACGACGCCGTTGACAATCGCGATGTACGCGACGATCATCCCGTCGTTGCACGCGACCGGAGCGGCCCTCGCTTCGACGCTTTCCTATCTCACCAGCTTCGCGCTCATGGCCTGGTTCTATCGCCGTGTGACAGGACGCTCGGTCGTGCCGCTACTTATACCCACGCGTTCGGAGTTCAATGACCTGCGCGAGGTGTTCAGGTTGACGCTTTCCAAGCTCAGTTGGCGTAAATGACGCGCTCGCTCAGTGTTTTGACGCTGTCGCATCTCTATCCGAGCACGGTTTATCCCAATCTGGGGCCGTTTGTGAGGGACGAGGTGCTTGAGTTGGCGAAGCGGCATCGAATCCACGTGATCTCTCCACTCGGAGTGCCACTCAGGCGCCCGTCTTTCGCGCGCCGAGTCATCGCCAGCAGGGGCTTGTCGATTGAAGACGAGGTCCCGGTCACCCGACCGCTCATTCTTACGCCTCCGCTGGGCGGCCTTCGCATCGCCGGCCCATTGTGGGCTCACCGGCTCGATCGGCCACTACGGCACGCGTACCGCGAAATGCGCGCCGATCTTGTCCATGCACACTTCGCTCTCCCGGATGGTTTTGCCGCTTCGCGTTTTGCCCAACGAGAGCGCGCCCCCCTTGTACTTACCGTACGGGGAAGTGACGTACTCGTTCTCGGCCGGCAGGCTGGGGGCCGCGAGTTGCTCGTCAGGACTCTCGCCCAAGCGAACGCCATCATCTCTGTGTCCGACGAGCTGGCAAAGGGAGTAGAAGAGTTCGGTGCGCGACCGGAGATCGTCGAGGTGATTCGCGGCGGGATTCCGTACGAGCCAGCGCTTGGCCGAGAGTCAGCCCGACACCGTCTTGGGATTCCGGAAGAGGATGTGTGCATTCTGTGGGTCGGCGGTCTTGTTCCGGTCAAACAGCCAATCGACGCTATTCGCGCCTTTGGTTTGCTCGATGAAGACAGGCTCACAGGACGCAAAGCCCGCCTTGTGATGATCGGGGATGGGCCTTTGCGGGGAACTGTCGCAGACCTTCTTCGTCGCTCGAACCTCGAGGGTGCCGTGCAGCTCACCGGGTACGTCTCTCGGCGGGACGTCTGGGCTTGGATGTCTGCGGCCGATGTGCTCGTCAACAGCAGCAGCTCGGAAGGAACTCCCATGGCGGTCCTCGAGGCGCTGGGTGCGGGCACGCCTATCGCCGCATATCCGCTCCCGGGTGTCCGTGCTGTGGTCGAGGCCGTCGACGGCGGAGTGATTGCCGCGGGAGGAACTCCTCAGGATCTTGCGGCGGCGATCGGCGCCGAACTCGCAATCGCTCGCGACCGGAGCCGCGTCGCTGCTGCGGCACGCGAACATTTCGACATCGTCCGCGTGGCTGAGGCAATCGAGGATGTCTATGCACGCGTCGTGTGAGCACGCCGCGCCTGAGCGCTCTCGGTGCCGGGCTAAGATCGCGGACCGATGACGGTTCCGGACTTCTACGACGAGTTCGTTGACTACGAGCTCGGGTATCTGAGGCATCCGAACCGACGGCACCGGCGCGTGCGGGAACATCTCCGACCTCTGCTCGAACGACGTCCTCAAGCCGCTCTCGACGTCGGCTGCGGCATCGGATTGATATCGGCCTGGTTGGCTAGACGCGTTCCTCGCGTGGTAGGGATCGACGTGTCTCTACGCAGCATCGAGGTTTGCCGACGACTACACCCCAACGGAGATTTCCACGTCTGCAATCTTCCGGATGACTCTTTGCCCGATGGGCCGTTCGACCTCGTCACGTTCATCGACGTCCTCGAACACCTACCGCGGAACCAGTTGGGGCTCGTCTTCGAACGGGTGCAAGAGGTAGCCGCTGAAACTGCGGTGATCGCGGTCAACCTTCCTTCTCGCCTGTTCGCTCAGAAGGATGACATCGAGCGCCAGATCATCGACGAGGACGTGCCGGTCAACGAGATCGTCGCCGCTGCGGCCGCGATTGGAATGGAGCCGCTGACGATCTCGCGCTATGGCGCCGAGTTCGCAAACCAATACGTCTTCTGCGCCTTTTCGCGCTTCTACGATGTGGAGACACCGGTACAAAGCGCTCTCGGTGATCGCTTCCGCGACCACGCCTGGTACGTGCAGCGACGTCTCCGCCTGCGGAGGCCGGGCGCAACTCGACGGCCGCCAGCGTGACGCAGCAGTCCGAGTTGGCGGTTGCCGCCTCGATCGCAGGTACGCGCTCCCGAGCCGGTTGTCCGTTCCCAGGCACATGACCTCGTCGAAAAGTCGCTGACTTGCCCGCACGGCGATTGCTTGTTGTCTCGTACGGGCATCCCCCGTGCCCGGGTGTCGGCGGTACCCGCTGGGTGTCGATGGCCCGGCACCTTAGGGGGCTCGGTCATTCGGTGACGATCGTCGCAAGCGATGCTTGGGGCGCCTTGCCGGAGGACGCAGAGCTGGACGTCGTGCGCGTGCGCGACCCTAAGTCCGCGCGCACGCTGCGCTCCCTGCTGCGGCGAGGGAAGTTACGACAGGATGGCGACCGGGGCTTGCTTGAGCGGCGTCCTGGCCGACTGCTCACAGGGGTGCTCGTTCCCGAGATGAACGTGGTGACTTGGCTGCCGCAGGCGGCCTTGGCAGTCCGTCGGCTGCTGGCACACAAAGCATACGACTGCCTCATCACAAGTTCGCCGCCGGAGTCGTCGCAGCTGATCGGTCTCTTGCTCGGCAGCGAACGCCCGGCCTGGGTTGCCGACTTCCGCGACGGGTGGACCTTCGAGCCGTACCGGACGCGATTTCCCACCGATTTCCAACGACGAGTGGATCGGTACCTCGAACGGCGCGTCGTTTGCTCCGCTGAGGTCGCCGTGGGGGCGACCCAGCCGATCGCCGATGACCTGTCGCGACGTTTCGGCGCGTTCGCCTCGTGCGTGTCGAACGGCTGGGACCCTGAGAGCGTGCAACAACCGACTCAGGCCGCCGTACGTCCGAATGATGGCAGCGTCAGACTTGTCTACACCGGGGCGCTTTCCGGCGAGTGGGGCCGCGACCCGACTGCGTTGATGGACGCTTTGCGAGCGGTGTCTGCTGAGATGAAGGACCGGCAACTGCGGCTCGTTCATGCGGGGCCTCTCAGGGTTGAGGAGCGGGCGCTCATCGACCGCACCGGCGTCGCCGGCGTCGTGGAGCACCTCGGAACTCTCGGCCGGGCGGAAGCGCTCGCACTTCAGCGCTCGGCGGACGCGCTCGTCCTGCTCACGTCGCGAAACAGCGGCGAGGCGACGGGCAAGCTCTTCGAGTACATGTTCTCTGGCCGACCGGTAGTTGCTCTCGCAGAGAACAGTGAAGCTGCGCGGATCGTGCGAGAGACCAACACCGGCATCACGGTCCCCCCCGACGACGTCGAGGCGATTGCGGGCGCCCTCCGAAGGGTGATCTCCGGCGAACTCATGCGTGAGTACGCCCCCCGCAATCTCGACCGTTTCGAGTACCCGCGACCCGCTGAGCAGATGTCTGAACTCATCGAGGAGGCGATCAGTCGACGCCGGCAGGCGAGGGATGCCACCTAACCAGGGACCCGATTGACCACCTGAAGGTGAAATCGGCCGGGTGCGGGGTAGAGGTGGGGAGAACTCGCCGATCGTCCATAGGACGCCGCGACGGGATCAACGAACTGGCGACTATCAGAGCCGACTTCCTAACCGGCCGGGGAGCGCGCTTTAGCTTCGGCATCCGGCGCCGCTTTGCCGCGCCGTACTCGCGAGGAGGCGATCCGCGCAAGTTTCCAGCCGGCCATGGCGACCAATCCGGCCGCACTGCGCGTCGACGTCACGTCGTATCGCCGGGGCGCGTTCGGGCTCTTGGCCGCCCATCCCCAGTTGGCGTCCTGCACTCTGAACTGCGTGAAGCTCGGGTGCTGCCGCACGATCAGGTCGAAGACGGCCCGTACGTGAGGCGCCCGTAACTCGGACTTCGACATCGGGAAGGGAAGGCTTGCACCCGAGGGCGAGGAGGAGTACGACCACTCCAGGTCGTCGAGCAAGAGCCACGAGCCAGGCTTGAGCAGCTTTTCGACCAGGACCACTGCCAGACCGTCGATCGTCCAGTTGTGAGCGCCGTCCAGGTAGCAGAAGTCAAAGATCGGCTCGCAGTTCCCGGCGGCGTCGGAGTTCTCCTCGACCAGTTCCTTGAGGTACCAGTTGTAGGACGAATCGTCGCGGACGATGAACGTGACCCACCTGTCCAGACCGAGATCGCGAAGCAAGGGCTCCGGTTCGAACCCAGCAGTGGACCTGTCGAAGGTGACTACGTGTCCCTTGCCGTTCTCCTCGAGTGCCGCTGCCATGTACGCCGCGGATGCACCATTCGCCGTGCCGAGCTCCAGAACGTGGTCGGGACCCGCCTCTCGAATATGGCGGTATATCTCTGCGCCCTGCTCAGGCGACATCCACGGAACATCGCGCACCCGATCCGTTACAGCCGCGAGCTCCATGTTGCGTACAGTTCCGCGTCATCCCGCTCCTCCCTGCGGATTGGAGCAGGAGATCGAACGCCCCGGCCTAAGCTCCGGATCGTGTTCTGGCTGGCGTTCTGGAAGGTGAGGCTCGGCCTGGAGGGGAGCTTCCCGGCCTTCGGAACTTCCATGGAGCCGGTGATCCCCAGCGGCAGCCGGGTGACCCTCGAGCCCGTCGACGTCGACCGGATCGAGCTCGGCGACATCCTGGTGGTGAAGGTAGGCGACTCCACGATGCTGCACCTCGTGAAGACGATCGACGCGAGTGGTCGGCGGCTCGAGATCTCCGGGACGAGCGGCCCGGCGAACGGATGGACGACCTTCGATCTCGTCTACGGGATTTG
>Ga0308176_10000526_pt1 | contig 24279 bp, 43 predicted proteins | sample PhyCR2_3_FD_203890 | JGI IMG/M metagenome (GOLD analysis project Ga0308176, IMG submission 203890) | Soil microbial communities from UC Gill Tract Community Farm, Albany, California, United States - DLSLS.C.R2 | ecosystem: Environmental > Terrestrial > Soil > Agricultural land | place: USA... | reverse complement strand
TCCCGTCCTTCGCCCACACGACTTTCGCGACGACCCAGTCCCACGCGGCGAGCGTGGCGGCCTTGATCTGATCCCAGTAGGTGACGACCAGCAGCACCAGCCCCACCAGAGCCAGCGCGATCCCCCCGATGATCCAGAACATGGGGTTCGCGAGCATCGCGGAGTTCATCGCCCACACGCCGATGGACGCGATAGCGAACGCCGTACCCAGCGCGGTCACCCCGGCCGCCGCAGCGATGAACACCCCGGAGTGCTCCGACACGAACCCGAACACGCCCTCGAGGCGCGGGATCACCTCGTTACCCAGGAACTCGACCAAGTTCTGCTGCATGGTGTTCTTGAACTGGGTCACCTTCGCGCCCGCGTTGTCCCGCAGCCCGTTGCCGAGGTCGTCGGCCGCGCCCTTCGCGCCGCCCATCGCCTCGGTTGCCTTGTCGACGTCCAGTGCGAACAGGGCGGCGCCGAGATCCTCGCCCGGCCCGCCGAACAGGGTGCTGATGATCTGGCGGGCCTCCTGACTGTCCGGGCCCATCTCCCGCAGCTTGTCGAGGACCAAGTCCATGGCGCCCTCGCCACGCTTGCCGCCCGCGGCGATGTCGTCGCCGGTCTTCTTCGCGTCCAGGCGCAGTGCCTTGAACGCGTCCTGGACGGCCTTGCTGCCCTCGGTGCCGCGGAGGGAGAACTCCTTGAAAGCGTCGGCGATCTTGTCGGTGTCCTGGACCCAGCCGCCCTCGATGCCCTGCCGGATCAGGCCGAGCGCGGTCTGCCCGGACAGTCCGGCCTGCTGGAAGATCGGCCCGTACTCGCGGAAGGTCTCGGCGAGGTCTTCGCCGGCCGGGCCGAGCCCGGTCATGCCCTTGGTGAGGAGATCGAACGCCTCCTGACTGTCCTTGGCGAGGCCGTTCTTCACTGCCGACCCGGCCGCCTGCGCGGCCAGCGACACGTCGATCTCGAACGAGTTGGCGAGGTCGGCCGCGTTCGCGGCGATGCTCTTGATCTGTGCGTTCGTCGCCCCCGGAGGGATCAGGCCCGACCCGGCGATCGCCTTGATCGTGTCCGCGCCCTCCTGAAAGTCGGCGACGATGGCCTCCTTGAACAGCTGGCCCGCCAGCCGCCCGTACTGCTGCGCCACCGCCGGCGTCGTACCGAGCTGCGCCCCGAGCCGGGCAGTGATCTGCGACTGGTCCAGGGACTCCTGCATCGACGACATGAGGACCGCGCCGGCGGCCACACCGACACCAGCAGCAGCGAGCTTCATGCGGGCCCCGAGCCGCTGGCCGATGCTCTGTCCGGCGGCGTCGGCGCCGTCCTCTCCGGACTGCCGCAGTCCGTCACCGAGGGCGTCGCCGGCGTCGTCTCCGGCCTGGCGGGCGGCGCGGCTGGCCCTGTCGCCGAGGCCGTCCCCGAGCCCGTCGCCGAGTCGCTGCCCGGCGCGCTGCCCCGCCCGATGCGCTTCGGCCTCGGCCTCCAGTGCGGCGGCGGTGACCGCGTCGACCAGGCCGCCGCGGAGGTTGCGCCACTGGCCGTCAGCGCCGCGGACGAAGCCGCCGCCGAGCCGGGTCCCGGCCTGCCGCCCGGCGTCGTCGGCGTCACTGCCCATGCGCTGCCCGGAGGCGCGCATGGCGCTCTCGGCGCGGCGCAGGGCGGGGGCGACACCGTCGTCGTTGAGGGTGATCAGGCCGGTGAGTTCGCCGACGGTGAGCGCCACAGCGCTACCTCCTCCTGGGTGTGCGGGACTGCTTGGGCGGGGGAGGTGCGAAGTGGCGGTGCACGCGGGAGTCCGCGGAGAGCAGGCCGTAGAGGCGGGTCTGGAACCAGCGCCACGACCGCGTGCGGAGCAGCTGCTCGTCGGCCAGGTCGAGACCGTAGGTGTCCTGGAAGTCCGCCTCGACGAGCGGCCACTGATCCAGCAGGTCGGTGCGGGTTACCCGCTTGCCCTGCTGCCGCGCCTGTGACGCTGGCGGGAGCCCGCCCTCGTACCACTCGTAGAGCCCCGTGATCGGGTCCCGTTCGCCGCGGCCGACGCCGAGGGCGCTGACTTCGGCTGCCGACGGGCCGCCCGATTCGGGGCCAAGAGAGAAGGGTCGCCACCGCTCCCCCAGAAGCGGGCGGCGGTGTCGCGGTCGTTGAGGACCCACACCATCGCGGTCATCGCCACGTGCCGGAAACGGGTCCAGGACAGGTCGGCGAGGATCGTGTCGTGCTGCTCGCCGAGGACGAGCTTGAACAGGTCCCGCTCCGCGGCGTCGTCGAGGAGTTCCTGATCGGGTTCGGTGCCGTGGAGGTAGAGCTGCGCTGCGGCCTTGGTGATCTGCTCGACGCGGAGTCCGTCCCGGGCGGCGGGGGACGGGATCCGGTAGACGTGGGTCTGCCCGCCCTCGGTGAGGACGGGCAGCTCCAGGTAGTCGTCGAGGAAGTCGCCGAGCGCCTCGAACGTAGCGGCCATGTCAGGGGGTTCCCACGGCGAGCGGGTTGTCGATCGCCGTGCGCGGGCCGTCGCCGGTGAACGTGATCTCCACCTCGCCCAGAGCGGAGTACTCGCCGCCGGACGGCGCCCAGGTGGGGATCGCCTTGCCCTCGTACGCCTCCGGGAGGCCATCGCGGTTCATCCACCGCAGGTGCACCAGGTTGGCGTCGCCGTACTCGTCGGAGGCCAGACGGATCGCCTCGTGCACCGGGTTGTACACCTTCTGGGTCCGGTTGGCCTTGCGGCGGATCGTTACCGACAGCTCCCAGGACTGAGCGGTCTTCGTGTTCCCGGCCCAGCCGTCCGAGTCGTAGTCCGAGCTGTCCTCGATGTTCGGCTCGGCAGACGGCTGGAATTCCCGGACGCCGGGGCAGAGCTGCCAGTCCGGAGTTTCGTCGGTGCCCATGTTCACTTCGAGTCGCCACTCGCGGGCGAGTTCCGTCTCGTTGGTGGGCGTGGGGGTGGGCGTCGTCATGGGATGCCTCTCCTCAGTCGATCAGATGGGGCCCGGACCTGACCGTCCGGAGGTAGTAGTTCGCGGTCAGCTCCATGCGGCCGCGTGTGTCCTGGCCGATCCACGCCTGGGACTGGCGCCAGGAGATTTCCACCCACACGCCGCGCAGCAGGTAGGAGCGGCGGTTGTGGAGGACGTTGAACACCGCGTCCGCGAGGTCCACCAGTCCGGTCGCGTCCGTGCCCCAGCGCATGCGGGCCTGGATGCCGGTGACCGAGTCGGTGGAGTCGTCGTCCGCGACTGGGTACGGGGTCAGGCCCAGCGCCCGGTCGGGGCCGTCCGGGATCTTGCCGAGGACGATGCCGGTGACGTCCGCCGGCAGGACCGCGTCCGGGCTGTACCGTCCGATGCCCTCCGCGTCGAGGAGCTCGGCGACGCCCTGGAGCAGGGCAGCGTCGTGGCTCACCGCAGGGCCCGCCTCAACTGAGCGGCGATGATGTCGCGTACCTCGGTGTGGGCCGCGTTGAGCGGCCGTTCCAGGTACTTCGCTGTCCGGCCCGGCGCGTGCCGGTAGTCCAGCTCCTCGTGCTGGCGGACGGCGTACGGAGTGTCGTAGGAGACCGCGGCCGTCAGGTCGCCTGCGTCCACGCTGGCCGTGCCGGAGTTCTGGAGCGCTCCCTCGTCGAGAGGGACGACCGCCAGCGACTCGGTCAGGACGTGTTCGGCGGCGAGGACCAGGCCGCGGGCGGCGGCGGCGCGGAGTTCCCGCTGGACCGCTGCCCCGTCGAAGTCGAGTCGGAAGCGTGCCATGCGGGCCTCCTTCTACTGGAGTTGGATCTCCACGTGGTCCGGGGTGGGCAGGCCGCCGCCGTCGCGGGACAGGCAGGCGATGACCTTCGTCTGCCGGCCGGACGGGAGGGTGATGCGGGACAGCGGCGGCGCGGACGTGCCCGGCATCGTGTAGGCGGTCGAGGAGGACGTGACCGACTCGCCGGCCGGGGAGACGACCGCGCGGGTCTGCTCGTCCACGAACGCGCGCACCGACTGCGGCGGGCCGTACAGGGGGCCGGTGCTGGAATCGCCGAGGTACGGCTCGATGGTGATGCGGTGGCGCAGCAGCGAGCCCGGGATGTGGCTCACCAGACCACCGCCACCGAGCCGAGCGTGATCTTGCCGTGCAGGTGTGGGGCGCGGAGTTCGTCGGCGGCCTGCGGGGCGAGCTGCCGGGCAGCAGCGTCTTCCCCGCTGACGCTGGTCACGGACCGGCCGAGGTTGACCGAGCCGATCGACACCGACCCGTAGCCCACACCGGCCGCGCCCGTGCTGTCGCCGACCTCCCCCCACCATGCGACCTGCGCGCACACCGCGCGGCCGATCGCCTCGGCGACGTCCGGGTCGGCGGGCATCCCCGCCGTGTCGACGTCGTAGCGGCAGTACGCCAGGACCCTGGCATCGAGCATCCGGGACGCGGCCGTCAGGAGCCTGTCCGCGTCGTCGGGTGGAGTCGTGCCGAGGTAGCTGGCCAGGTCCGTGACGGTCGCGTACACGGGTGCGGGCATCTCGCACCTCCCTCATGGACATGCGGAAGGGAGGCCACAGTGGGCCTCCCTCCTCGCTCGCGGCAGGCTGGTCAGACGGTCGGGTCCTCGCCGTACCGTTCGATGAGTACGGCCTTCGTCAGCGTCGGGATCTCCGCCCGCTCCTCGTCGGACCCTGCACGCATCTGGGCGTATGCCTGCCACTCGTCCTTCGACGCGGAGCGGTCCGGGTACGGCTTCTCGCCACTGGCCAGGCGCTCCCAGTTCGGCAGCATCTCCAGCCGCGCGTCCGGGTGCTGACGCTTCACCACGTCGCCGTTGTTGGCGTTGCGGTAGCGGATCACCTCGGACGTCACTGTGCGCCCCCGTACCGCTCCACCAGCTGCTCCTTCGTGAGGCTGTCGACCTCGGCCTCCTCGTCGGAGTCCTTCGCCTGGCTGCGGGCATACGCCTGCCACTCGCCCTTCGACGCGCCGCGCTTCGGCGCCCCGTCGCGCGGGTCGTACGTCTCACCGACCGCGGCCTGCTCCGTCTCCAGTACCCGCCCGGGCGGCGTCGGCGCCTCCGGGGAGACAACCTCCGGCCCGTGCGGGTTGGCGACGCCGGCGTTCGTCGGCAGCCCGGCATCCGTGGCGCGCGGCTCGACCGCGCCGTCCCGCAGCGACCCGCCCCCGACGTCGGCCACGTCACGGGGGTCGGCGGGCTCGAACACCTCCCGGGCCTCGGCCGCCGCCTCGCCGTTCACGCCGTAGCCCTTGCGTCGGAAGTAGGCCAGGGCCGCCGCCGCGTTCTCGTTGTCGCCGTCAACGGTGGCCTTGCCCTTGCTGAAGACCACCCCGGCCACCTCGCCGGAGAAGTGCGACTCGGGGGCGGTGATGTTGTAGGTCGTCATGGTGTCGCTCCTCAGCTGACCTTGATGTTGCGGAGCACGCCGCTGGACTTGGTGTTGCGGAGGACGGCCGCGACCGGGCCCATCTCGACCTCGCCGCGCTTGACGGCGCCGGGCTGGGTGAAGTCCGGCATGTACGAGGTGACGAGCGGCTGCCCGGCGACAGAGGCGCCGTGGAAGGCGTCCAGGCCGAAGCTGACGGCGTACAGGTCGGTGAGGCCGGTGACGTTCCCGCCCGCGCCCGCGCCGTCCGGGTCGCGGGACTCGACGGGGATGATCGAGCCGCTGCCGGTGTGGGTGTCGCCGAGGTCGACGAGGGTCCACGGCCCGTACATCTCGATCTGGCGGCCGAGGTCGTCCTTGGTGTTGGTGTACATGCCCGCCCACCGGGCGAGCGCGCGCACGCGGGTGATGCTGACCGTGTTACCGAGGATGGCCTTGACGCCCGGGGGCAGTGCGCCGGGGCGGCCCTGGTCGCCGCCGCCAGTGCTGGACGGGACGATCCGGGACAGGAAGCTGTCCAGGTGGTCGAGGCCGGCCATGGCGAGGGACTGGGTGTTGATGGTGCCCGGCGTCCAGTCGAGGTACCCGACGTCGAGGCCGTTGGCGGCGGGCAGGTATTCGGTGGGCTGCCCGGTGAGGATCTTGTCGAGGCCGTCGAAGCCGTCGGCGTCCACGGCGGTGTCGCCGTTGACGAGCTCTTCCTGGAACCGGGTCCGGATCGACGTGATCTTCTGCTGGACCTGGAAGGCGACCTCGTTGGTCGCGGCCTGGCCCAGGTTCGCGAGGACGCGGTCGACCTGGAAGGCGCCGCCGAGCGGCTTGAGGTCGACGGTGTACCGCTGGCGGGTCGCCTCGGTCGGGGAGTACTCCGTGTTGACCGCGCGGAAGTCCGCGCCCGAGGCGCTCACCAGCCGCGTGTAGCCGTAGGTGAGGGTCGCGCCGCCGGTGCCGGGGGTGACGGTGTCGTCGAACACCATCTGGTCCAGCAGCCACGAGTAGCGGCGCAGGTTGTCGATGACGGCGTAGTCAACGTCCGCTTGGGTGTTGATCTGCGCCTGAGCGAGCGTCACGGGCATGGGTTACTCCTGGGGTTCAGGTCTGGTAGTGGCCGCGGATGGCGCCGGAGAGGCCGCCCTCTCCGCGCTTAGTGGCACCGCTCTCGCCGGTGCCAGCGGACAGGTCCCCGCCGCTCTTGCCGGCGGTCTGGACAGCGAAGGCCGGGTTGTCCTTGACAGCGGCCTTGATGGCGTCGTCGAGGTTCGCGCCGAATGTCTTCGAAGTCGGGTCGAGGTCAGCGATCTTCTGGCGGAACGAGACGGAGTCGAGAAGGGCGGACGCTCTCGCGCTGTGCTTCTCAGCCCGGTCGCGTACGGCGTCGCGGACGGTCAGCTCGCGGAGCTTCGCGTCCCGCTTCTCAATCTCGGCCTGTGCCTCCTGAGCGGCGGCCGTGCGGCCTGCCTTCTCAGCCGCGGCGACGGCCTTCTCCTGCTCGGTCATGTTGGCGGCCTTGAGCTTCTCCAGCTCCTCGGCCGCGCTGGTGTTGGCCTTGGCGCGCTTCTCCCACTCGCGGGAGTGGGCGAGCGTCTCGCGGTACTTGGCCTCCCAGTCGGCGCCGCCGTCCGCTCGGGATCCGGTCTGCGCGGATTCCTTCCCGGACTGCTGTCCGCCTTGGTCACCGGCCTTGCCGTTGTCGCCGGTTCCCTCCTGTCCGGACTGGCCGGACTCACCAGATCCGGGCTGTCCGCCCGATCCTCCGTCGCCTTCGCCCTCGCCGTTGCCACCCGCGATGGCGTAGATCGGCGAGCCGTTGCGGCGGTAGCCGAGTACGTCGAGCGCGGAGTGCGTTGCGAGGGGGTGCCGGAAAGCCCGGCGTGTGAAAGGGACCTGCATGGTGTTCTCCCGTTTCGGGTTGCCCGGGCGCCGTGCGGCGGCCGGAAGTCTTGGGGTCAGCGCGCGGCGCCGGCGCCGATCTGCTCGCGGTGGCTCTTCCTGGGCAGTCCGGTCTCCGCGACCAGCTCACGGATCCGTGCCTGATACGCCCGGACCTTCGCGTTCGCCGCCTTGCGGTCCTTCTCCTCGACCGCGCCAGCCGCGCGGCGTTTCCACGCCCGCACCTGCCGCTCCAGATACCGCTGCTGCTGCGACTGCTCGTACGTCGCCCGCGTCCGGTCCTTCTTCGGACCGGGCGGTCGGGTCAAGCCAGGCAGGTATGCAGAGACCGAGTGGCTAATCGGCAGTTCGGGTGCATCAGACCCGAACTGCGTGCCTCCTCGAAACTCCCCGCCACGCGGACCCGCACCATGCGGTCGTCCTCCGTGGCGTGCTCCATCTCCACCACGCCGGCCCCGGGCGGACCCTTACGCCGGAGGATCTTGCCCTCCCAGGGCTTGCACCGATCGCACTCCTCAGGGGCGTCCGACACAACCACCAGGTCGACCCCGGCCGCGGCAAGCCGATCCGTGTGCGCCTCCACCGCCGCACGCCCGACCGCGGACCGGGTGGCCATCTCCGCGTACGACGTCAGGTTCCAGGGGCGGCCGGACCGATCCACGAATCCCGTCACGCCCTTGGCTGCGAACTTCTGCAGGGCCCGCCCTGCGGCCTGCCGCCGGGTCTGCCCGCCCAGCAGCGGCACTGCCGACGCCTCGGCGATCACTTGCCGGTACACGTCCATGCCGGTGCGCAGGATCCGCATGTGCGCCGGGCCGGTCTCCGAGACGAGGGCCGCCGCGAGCCGGTCAACCGCAGCTGCGGTCGGTAGCGCCTCGGCGGCGGCGAGCGCCGGTCCGACGGCCACCGCGCCGAGTTCGGCTATGGCCGCCTGCTGGCCGCGCTCGTAGGCCTCGGTGAGCGCATGGTGCATTGCCCCAGCGGCGTCGACCTGGAGAACGGCGATGATCTCCTCGATCGCGGTGCGGAGGTTACCAAGCGAGGCCAGCTTCAGCTCCACCCACCGTGGGGAGTCGAGGCCCGACGCGAGCGCTCGCGTCACTTTCTCGATCAGCACGAGCTCAGCCTGCTCGTACAGCGAAGCCACGGCGGCCGCAAGGTCCTCGGCCATGGCAGGGCTGACCGGCATGCGCACCCCCGCTACTCGTCGGCGCTTCCGCCGTCCTGCTTGCCGAAGTCCGGCCGGTCGGCCCCCAAGGTCAGCGGGTCCTCGACGAGCCGGCCGGTCTCCTTCTGGATCCGGCGTACCTCGGCAACCTGGTCTTCCTCGTCCCAGTCGGGGTGCAGCAGCGCGACCTTCACCTCGGTCGACGCGGCCTCGGCCTGCTGGAGGAGCGCCGCGGTCTCGGCGAGCGTTTTGATGTCGTCCTGCACAGAGTCCTGGAAGACGACGTCCGGACGTTCGACTTCGATGCCGGTCACGCCGGGGAACATGCCCGACGCCTCCAGCATCAGCAGCACCTCGACCACGTCGGCGATACCCGTCGCCGCCAGCTCGGCCTTGGTCGCGCGCGTGGTCATCGATCGAGCCGTTCGGGCCTTGATCTCCGTAGCGGTCATGGCCTGTCCGGCACTGTCGTCGCCGAACGTGTTGCCGCTGTACCCCGCGTTGCGGATGACCTTGCCGACCAGCTCCTCAATCGTGCTCCTGTGCTCGGCGTGGCGGATCGCGAACTGGTTCAAGGTGATCTGCTGGTCCATGGTCGGCGGCACGTTCATCGGGGCGTAGACCTCCCGGTCCTCCCACACCGCGCCCGCGCCTGGCCCCTGCGTCATGAGATAGCCCTGCGGAACGATGATGCGGGCCTTCGCCAGCCGAACGTCACGCATCCACGACGTGTACGTCTCGTCGATCGCGGACAGGAAGGTCTCGGCCCCCTGGAAGTCGGACGTGCCGAGGCCGGCCGCGCCTGGGATGTCGGCCCAGTCGGGGGCCTCCATCGTGTTCGGGATGTAGGCGACGGCCAGCCGCTTCCCGATAGGCAGCGGGCGGGCAGGCAGGAAGCCGCGGGTTTCGGGGAACGCTGCGAGGTCGATGGGCTTGCCGAGGCTGTTCTCGGTGCCCTCGTACACGCCGTGGAGGATGACGCCCGGCTCATGCCGCTCCAAGTGGCGGACGATGCGCTGACCGTCGCTGGCGAGGACGGTCCAGAAGGTGACGGCGCGCAGGATGTCGCCGTGCGCGAACTCTGGGGCAGCGCCGTCGGCGCGGACCTTGGAGATCCACGGCCGTTCGCGAACCTCGTCGTCCCAGACGATCCGCAGGTACGAACCACCGAGAGCCGCGCCCGTCTCCCCAGCCCCGATCAGGGTGCGCTTCATGCCGAGGTCCATCAGGTCTTCGAGACGCTGCTGAGTGTTCCTGTCTCCGACCTTGAGGGACGGCGGCTCCGAGTAGAGAAGGCCGGCGCTGGTGCGGGCGATGTCTCGGGCAAGCGGCATGTGAAGGTTGGCGCGCTTCTCGCCGAGCGGCGTGGGCTCGCCCCAGAAGAAGCGGGCGACGGCACCGACGAGGCCGCCGCGGTACTGGGAGGGCCGGTTGTGGACCTGCCCGATCTGGCCCGGTGCGTAGGTGCGGGTGCCGCGATTGCGGTACCGGTAGGCGAGTCGGTCGGGGTTGGCGGAGAACCAGGCAGCCCAGTCCTCCATGTCGGAGCGGATCGCAGGGTGGACGGGCGGCCACGGCGTGTTCTTCTCGGGGAGCGTCACGCCGCCACCTCCAGGCTCGTCTTGGGCAGCAGGTGCCGCCACTCGTTCACTGAGCTGTGCAGTCCGTACCGCAGGCCGTCCACGCTGTGGTCGTCGACCTTCAGCGGCTGGTCGATGCCCTTTTCCGACGCCTTCGCGTCCCACACGTACGCCGGGAGCTCCTCCAGGAGGCCCGTGCATGAGCGGTGGATGGACAGGACGTTCTCACCGAGGGCCGTGGACACGGACCGGATACCGTCCTTCACCTCGTTGTCCGCCCGCGCCACCCCGGGCACGCCGTCCGACCACAGCTGCGTCATGAAGCTGGCCGCGCTGGGGTCCACGAACAGCCAGTTCGGCTGCACACCCTTCTGCCCACGGTGCTCGTACTGGCTGAGCCAGCGGCGCACGCCGACGCTGTACTGCGCGTCCGTCAGCTGCCGCTTCGCCACCCGGGAGTCGTGCCGATACTCCGAGGCGACGTACATCCGGTTGTCCGCTCCAACCCCGATGAGTAGCGCGGCGAACGGGTTGACCGTGCCGTAGTCGATGCCCACGGCCATCCAGCGGGAGATCTCCGGAACCAGGTCCACGACGTGCCGGGCCTCATCGAAGCAGTCGTAGATCACGCCCTCAGCCAGGCACCATTCGCCGAGGATGTACCGCTTGAAGAACAGCCCCTGGTGCGACCGCTTCAGACTGTCGACGTAGGCGGCTGGCAGGCTCGGGTTGTCGTCGAGGACGAAGCTGAAGCGGTGCACGTCCAACGCGTCCGGGTCCGCGGTCTCGACGATCGTGCCGTCGCGGCGCAGGTGCAGGCGGGCCCGGTCGAGGACCTGCTTCTTCAGCCAGTGGTTCGGGCCCTCCGGGTTGGTCGTGCCGAACCACTGCGCGCCCTCCACCGACAGCCGGGTCTCCAGCATCTGGAAGAAGTTCTCCGGGTACGTCGTGACCTCGTCGAGGTACGCGCCCGCCAGCGTCAAGCCCTTGATCTTGTCGGCGGCCCGCTCGTCGTTCGCTCCGGCCACGTAGATCGTGCGGCCGAAGATGATGACCTCGCCCGCGCCCGCGCGGTAGTCGCAGCGCTTCTTCCCGATCATCTGGACGATGACGTCGATGATGTTCCGCTTAAGCGTCCGCTCGGTCTTCCCGACCATCAGCAGCGCGCCGGGCGGGCCGCTGCGGATGTACCGCAGCCACACCATGATGCTGCTGATCGTCTTCGACGAGCGGACCGCGCCTTCCCACAGATTCCCGCGGGCGGTCGCGAGCTGGGTGGAGCGGAGTGCCTTCCCGGCGAGGGGAGTGAACATCGCTGCCCCCTCACTCACTCGCCCGGCATCATCCCCCTCAGCCACTGGTCGACTGCGGCCAGGCCCTCCAGGTCCTCGCGCTCCGGCGGGACGAGCTTCAGGGACTTCTCGATGGCGATGCCGGCCGAGGCCATCAGGTCCTTCTTCGCGTCGGCCGGGGGCTCTTCCACCTCGTGCTCGGTGTACTTGTTCGCGCCGCCGCCGATCCGGAAGACCTTGGCGGGCTGCCACATCTGCTCGGTGAGGCGCTCGGCGTCGTCCTGGAGTGCCTCGGCGAGCATGGCGCGGCGTTCGGCGAGTTGGGCGATGCGGTGGCGGGTGGCTTCTTCGGTCATGGTGACGTCGAAGACGAGGCCCTCTTCCTGGCAGATGAGGGAGACGGTGCGCTGGGCGCGGCCGATGAGCCGGGCGATCTCGTTGCGGCCCTTGCCTTCGCCGTGGAGGCGGATGATCTCGGCGCGGTCTTCGTCGGTGACCCGGCGCATGTCCTTGCGTACGGCCACGGGGTCACCTCCCTTGGGGCGTGCGAAGGCCCGGCGCGCAGCAGGTGCGGCCGGGGCCGGTCGGTGAACGTTCGGGGTCAGCCCTTGGCGGGGCAGCTCCGGCCTTCGTTCGTGGAGAACTCGGTGTCGCCCTCGTCCATGCCGGTCACCACGGAGCCCATGTGACCGACGGCGTACCGGCCGTTGGCGAGCCGGTTGTCGACCTTGGCGGTGCCGCCGGTCGAGCAGTTGATCTGCACGTAGTAGCCGGCCTCTTGCTTGAGGTCGTCGGTGACGGCGTCGAAGACGGCGCGGAGGCCGTTGGTGGTGGTGACTTCGACGACGACCTGACGCTGATTGCCGCTGTCGTCCTGCTTGACGACGGTGTAGGCCGGCGGCTTGGCGGCGGGCTTGTCGTCGTCGTTGTCGAGGGCGCTGCCGACGATGATCAGCAGGACGACGAGGGCGAGGACGGGCAGGCAGCCGAAGAGGAAGATCTTCTTAGCGGCCTTCTCGGCGCGCGGGTTCTGCCGTGGCGTGGTGTGGCTCATGGTCCCCCCAGGAACGGGCGTGAGGTACGGGGGTCATGATGCCGTGTCTGGTGCTTCTGGTTCCGGGCATGCCAGATCTGCGGCCCATGGTGCGGCATGATCGCCCGAAACGTCAAGCGCGGTTGAGGTTCAGGCGGTTGCGGCGCGCCACGCGTCGCCGTCCAGCACCATGGCGGCGCCACATCGCGTGCACAGGCCGTTCGGTTGGGCCTCGCCGAGGCCGGTCGTCTCAACAGGTTCGTGGACGACGCAGGTGCCGGTGCGGCGCATGGCGATGACGAGGGCGGCGGCCGTGCCGGGCTCGGGCAGGATGCCGAAGAGGTCGTGTTCGAGGACTGCGATCCGGGTGGGGTTCGCGCGCTCGGGGGCAGACGCGGCGGGTCGGTTGCGACGCGGCCAGGCTGGCATGGGCTCATCCTCTCGCGCGGAAGCCCCGCCAGGACGGGGGGCCTGGCGGGGCCGTGAGGTGCCGGGCGCTACCCGGCGCGCAGCCACCAGTGTGGCAGCGCTATGGCTACCGCGTCTGCTGTTCGCCCTGTTCGCGCATGACCCGGTCGGACGCCGCGGCGTAGGCGGCGCGCTGCTCTGGCGACCAGTCGGCGACCTGGCGTGGGAGCCCGTCCACGACGGTGTCGAGGCTCTGCGGCTTGGGCTCGGTCTGGTTCCTGCGGCTGAGGATGCCCATGATGGTGCTCCTGTCTCGTGATCGGGATGGGTGGAACCGGGGCCCGGGCCGCGCTCTTCTTGGCGGTTGGGAGCGGCCCGCCCCGGGGTCTACTGGTCGCGCCACACGACGTGCGTGCGGTGCGGGTTCACCACGTCCGGCACCGTCGTGAACTCGGCACCGTCCGCGTTGTTGTCGTTGTTGTTGGCGTCCTGACCTGCGGCAACAACGGCAACATCGTCGGGGCCGTAGGCGAGAGAGGGGTGGGCCGCGTCGCCTCCCTTCACGCCGGTCGACGCCCCACGGCCCCGCATCCGCACCGTCTCGATGGGGATCTGCCACTGCGTCAGGGCCTCCCGGACACGCTCCGGGGTGGTGCCGATGTGGCCGGCGAGAACGGCCAGATGAGCGTGCGGCGTGCCCACCGCATGGAGGGCCACGCGGAGGTCGAGGAGGTCGGGCAGCCGGGGCCCGGCGGGGGCCTGCGGGGCGTCGACCTCGTCCTCCTCCTGGCCGTCGTCCTCGGGCTCCTCGTCCGTCGACTGCTCGACGGCCGGCGCTTCGGCGGGGCGACGGGGCGTCCAGCTGTCGCGGCCGCACCGGTACGCGGCGATGAGCCACGCTGCGGCGGCGCCCCACATCAGGCCGGGCGCGGCGCCGGACTCCACGGCCCGGTACACCGACGCCGCGACGCCTGAAACGATCTTCCGGAGGAGAGCGGCCGCCCCCAACAGCACCGCCAGACGCAGCACCCAGCCCACACCGGACGACTCCCCCAGCCAGCCCAAAGCGGCCCGCCAGGCCCGACTCCCCCGCCGTACCGCACCACCTGCGAGGTGCGCGGCCAGGCGCCCGGAGCCGGTGCAGATACGCTGCCCGGCCTGCCGGAGCCACTGCATCGTCGTCGGGGCGCTCATACGATCGTCCCCGTGGCGAGTCCGCCGATGGCCCAGGCGCCGAGGCCGTTGACTCCGGCGATGACCTGCTGGGCGACGAGGGCAGCGGTGCCGGTGGAGACGCACAGCAGCACGCCGACCAGCACGCCCTTCCACCAGCGGCCCTTGGTGACCTTGGCGATGTTCTTCCGCAGCAGGATCAGGGTGACGGCGAGGGCGGCGACGACGATGGCGCCGTAGCCGTCGATGCGCGGGGTGGCGGCGGTGCCGAGCGTCTGGCTGGGCACCCCGGTGGCCCACTTCATGGCGACGTCCCCGACGCTGTTGCCGCCCCAGCGGAGGAAGCTGGCGAGGGTGCCGAGGAGTCCGGCGGGGCAGGCGATCATCAGGATGCCGCAGACGATGCCGAAACCCAGCGGGATCAGGGCTTTCGGGTCGCGGCCGCCTCCGCCCGCGGGGGCGCCCGGGCCTGCGGCACGGCCGCCTCCGCCCTTGTGCCAGCGCCACAGCTCGACGCCGAGCAGGGCCAGGCCGAGGGCGAATCCGGCGGTGGAGATGGTCGCGGTCGTGTACTGGCCGGCGGCCACGGTGGTGTTCATGCGGGTGTCACTCCGGTGAGGGCGTAGACGAGCGTGGTGAGCGGGAGGGTGAGGACGGTGCCGAGGACGGCGGCCCAGAGCAGGTAGCGGATGAGGCCGGCGCGGAGCTTGGGAGCCCACAGATCGGGGGCCGCAGCTGCGGCTTCGACGCGGCGGGCGTTGTCCAGGACCGCGAGGACGACGAGGGGGATCAGGGCCATGACCCAGGCGCCGGCGAGGGACTCCTCGTCGCGGACGGAGGCGAGGACGGCGCCCCACGGTCCGGCGAGCGCCAGGGCGAGGACGGCGAGGGCCGCGTTGTAGCCCCAGCGGATCCGTCGCCACCAGCGCTGTCCGGGGTCCGGATCCGGCGGAGAGGGCGGTCCACCTGCGTCGATGGTGACGTGGACGTGGACGTCAAGCGGGGCGGGCGGGGGCGCTCCGGACGGTCCGGATCCGGTCCGCCACCAGTCCGGATCCGGGACGGCGGGCGGGCCCGGCGGCACGGGCGGAGGAGGCGGCGGTGGTCCGGCGGGTGCGGGCAGTTGCTGCCCGGCCGGGATGACCCGGGTCGGCGTGATCGGCGGACGGCGGGTCACAGCGCACCTGCGCAGGCGAAAGCAACGACGAGGACCGCCGCCCACGCGGTGCCGACCAGCACCCGGCCTTCGTCGTACGCCTTGACCGCGATGGCGGCCGAGCAGGCGGCGACGACGTAGCCGAGCGGCGGCATGGCGACCATGGCCAGGATGAGCAGGCCGGGCAGGGCGAGGGTGATGGCGAGGCCGGCGAGTGCGGCGCGGAGCCAGCCGTGACGGCGTAAGAGCCAGGCGGTGGTGAGGCCGGGGGCGAGCCCGGCGAGGCAGATGGCGAGCAGCATGACGACCTTCAGGTCAGGAGGTTGGCGAGCCCGTGGAGGGCCGAGAGCAGGAAGAGGCAGGTCCCGGCCGTGAGGACCGTGGCCACGACAGCGGGAGTCCGCTCGGCCGAAGGGCCGGGGCGCGGAGCGTCCGGCAGGTCCGGGTGGCCTGCCTGGGGGCCGACGCCCATGCGGATGAGGAGGGCGCGGATACGGCGCTCGTCGGCGCCCTGGCTGGTCATGGGACGGTCCTCACGGGTCGGGAAGGGCTGGTCAGGGTCTGCTCGCCGGGTCTGCACGGGTGCTGCTCGCCGGGTCACTCGCCGTTCCTGGGTCGACTGCGTCCGGCAGTCGCAGCGAGGGCCAGGACCGCGGGGTGCTGGCCGTCACTGGTGGTGCCGGAGGCTGGGCTACTCGCTGACGGGGGTGGCCACCTCGTTGACGATGAGGGCGGTCCAGGTGCGGCGGACGCGCTCCTCGCTGCCGACGAACCCGCGGTCGCGGAAGTCGTCACGGGCCTGCCGGTAGGAGCGGGGCGGGTCGTCGGTGTAGCGCAGGTAACGCAGGACGACGTCGAGCTGCGCGTCGGTGAGGGGCTCGCCCGGCACGGGGGTCGGTACGCCCGTGACGGTGGCGAGGTCGGTGAGCGTGACGGGCTGTGCCGGGGGCGTGTCGGCTGTGCCGTCGGCGGCGGTCTTGGGGGTGGTGACCTGCGTGTCGGCGCCTGTGCCGGGCTGCTCGGCGGGCGTGACGGGGGCGGCCTCGACGGCCGGAGCCGGGTTGGCGGCGGGACGGCCCGTGCCGGTGGGCAGGACGGGCGTGCCGGGGGTCGGCACGGCCAGCGTCAGGGTCCGTGCCGCGAACGCCTGCGCCTTCGCCCCGTGCTTCTTGTCGGCCTTCCGCAGTCGCTCCTCCGCCTTCGCGCGGGCCTTCGCGATCCGGGCCTCCGCCGTCGTCAGGGTCTCGGCGCGGGCGATCTGCCGTTCCATCTCGCCGAGGTGGCTGGCGGTCTCGGTGACGACGTCGGTGACTGCGGTGGAGCGGAGGTGCCGGGCGTCAGCGGCGGCGAGGGCCCGGGTGTTGCGGTCGGCGGCGGACTGGGCGGCGATCTGGCTGGCGGTGTCGTGGTCGGCGAGGACGTTGTCGACGAACAGGCGCAGGCCCATGAAGAGGGCGGCGGCGGCTGGGACGAAGGCGAACACCTTGGCGTGGCCGAGGACGAGCAGGGTGCCGGTGGAGACGCCGAGCGCGGCGAGGGACAGGCCGAGCATGACGGCCATGCCGAGGCGGGAACGCTGCCGGATCGCGACCTCCGACATGCGGAGGGCGCCGATCCAGAGGGCGTCGTAGACGAGGGCGATGGACCATCCGGCGGCCTGGCCGAGGCGGTCGTGCAGGCCGAGCATGGGGCCGAGCTGGCCGCCGACGGTGACGGCGACGAGGGTGAGCGCGGCGAGGGTGAGGAGCTTCTCGACGACGGCGAACACGGTGAGACGGCGGAGGTGTTCCATCGGGGTCCTTCCTGGGGTGGCCGCCCCCGCGACGGGGGACGAGGCGGGGGCGGCCGGTCTGGGTAGGGCAGGTCAGCGGCTGGAGCGGTACCAGCCGCCGCGGCGGTCGCGGGCGCGGTCGCGGTCCTCCCACGCCTGGCCTTCGCGGGCGGCGCGGCGGGCGCCGCTGGTCTTGTGGCTGCGGAAGCGGCCGGCGTCGCCGCTGACCGAGGTGCCGGCGGCCGGGTAGTCGCGGCTCGACTGCGCGCGGGAGAACCAGCCCATCAGCGGGCCCTCCTCACCGCGGTCGACGGGACGGCGTGCACGGCGCCCTGCCGGAGGTGGATGCCGCACCCCTCGATCTGGACGCGGGCCTGGTGGCCGTCGTCGTCGAGGACGCGGACGGGGACGGTGTTGCCGTGCTCCCCGATCTCGGGGAGGACGGCGTTTTCGTCGATGACGTGGAGGGGCATCAGGCGGTCCCGTCCGTCCAGCCAAGGCGGGCGCGGATGTCGGCGGCGGCCGCGTAGTCGGCCTGGCAGGCCTCGACGGTGGCGGGCTGATGGAGGATCGGGCTCGACTGCGGGGTGAGGTCCTGCTCGGCCTCGGGCTGCTGCTCACTCATGCGGCCACCGCCGGACGCCAGGCGGCCGAGGTGCCGTGCCAGCCGACCGGCTGGCCGACGGTCCACACGGTGCCGTCGGTCATCGTGACGGGGTGGACGTCGCGGGCCATGCGGGCGGTGTAGCTGTCGGGGTCGATGACGCGGAAGGCGAGCCCGTTGGCGTGGTGGACCACGCGGGGGGTGGGCTGGGGCTGGGTGGTGCGGATACCGTGTTCCACGGTCGTTCCTCCTGGTGATGCAGGTGGGATGGCTGGCCCCGGCCGGGCTCTCACACACCGACCGGGGCCGTACTTGTTGTTGATCACGGTCGGAGGGGGTCCCTCGAACCGTTGTGTAGGAAGCTACACGCCGTGTAGGGTCCTACACAAGACGGTAAGGAAGATCCGCCTCCCAAGCCCCGGGAAGGGACGGACATGGACGACCGGGCAGAGGAGGTGCGGCGGGTGCTGGAAGCGATCGACGCGGTCACCGAGGGGGAGCCCCCGGAAGCGCGGGCCAAGAGGCTGACCGAGCTGCTGAAGTCGGTGGGCGAGAAGGTCCGGAAGGAGCGGCGCGACGCTGTGCTGGAGATGGTCGAGCGCGGCATGAGCTACCGGCAGATCGCTGACGAGATCGGCGTCAGCTTCGGGCGTGTCCGGCAGATCATCGCCGACGATCCGGACGCCAAGCCGTCACCTGAATGAGAAGAGGCCGAGCGGTGTGGAAGACCGCCCGGCCGTGAGCACCGTATGGAGTCAGTGCACTGTGACTGTACCGATTCGCGTCGAAAGCGGGCTACTCGCTGACTGGCGGAAGCCGTCGCCTGAGACTTGCGTGTACCGGATCTTCGACGCCGACGACGCGCTGCTGTACGTCGGCATCACGAACAATCTCACCATCCGGTGGAGTGAGCACGGGAGCAAGCCGTGGTGGCGTACCGAGGCGTACCGGTACGACGTCCACTGGTACGCGAGCCGGGAAGCGGCGAAGGCCGTTGAGAAGCAGGCCATCATCACGGAGCGTCCGAAGTACAACCAGGTGCACCGCAGCCCGGCTCTCCCTCCTCTGCTCCCGGGTATGCCTCAGTCGTAGCCCGTGCGCACCGATGCCCCCGTCTCGCGCGCCGAGCCGGGGGCAACCTCATGCCCGGACGTAAGATCCACAGCCGTGGATATCCCCGATGATCTGATCGCCCTGGAACGCGCGGCCGAAGAACAGCGCGCCCGTCTCGCCGGCCTCGACGGCGAGGAGTACGACGCCCAGCGCCGCGCCTGGCGAGAGGCCGCGACCGCCGCACAGGCGGCCATCACCGACCACGCCACCGCCACCGGACAGTCCCGCTACGAGGTCGAGATGACCGTGAAGCGTGCCGTCCGGCACCAGGAGGAGGACTCGGCGGAGTAGCCCGCCGTGCGCCTGCCCGGGCCCGGGGCGAGGCTGGGCTCATGGCCTCTGATCGCCCCGTCACCGTGTACCCGCCCGACGAGTCCGGCGGCCGGCGGGTGCGGATCGACGGCACGATCTCCGGGCTCGCGTACTCGGTGCAGGACGTGGCGGCGTTCATGCAGCAGGCCGGGTTGCAGTCGTTCGACGAGATGGACGTGGTCCGCTCGCCGCTGATCGAGTGGCGTGGAGGCGGGCCGGACGTCTGGAACCACTAGGCGTTGAGCTAGTCGGGTGACGTCTGTCGCCGGCGAGTGTCCGAGTTGATGGTTGCTTGGTTGGTTGGCCGTGACGAACAACCAGACGCCCCGACCCGAGGGCGGGGACGACATCATCCAGCAGGTCGAGGCATACACGATGGCGGGCGTGACCCGGGCAGTCCTGCGCGGCTGCATCGATCGCGGCGAACTCCGCATCGCTGATCACCTCGGCTCGCGGGGCTCCGCGCGGTTGTACCGGTCCGATGTTGCACGGCTGATGGCGGAACGAGGCTGGTCCGGATCCGTTGCGGCAGTGCCTTCTCAGGCGGTTGGTGACGAGTGCCGTCGATGCGCTGGGTTGGAGGCCGAGATCAGGCAGCTCCGCGAGACGAACCGTCGGCTGCGCGATGCCTTGGGCGCGGCGACTGCCTGAGTCGGTTGGTAACGCGAGAGTCGTGCTGTTCAGGGCGGTCCGGGCGGGCTCCCGTATCCCACCGGCACCGGCCGCTACCCGGTCTTCCGGACCGCCACGGTCAGGATGTCACGGCCACCCAGGCCACGACTGCGAGCCCGGAGATCAGCAGCACCCAGCCTGTCAGCCGCAGTACGAGGCGCCGCTGCTCCCGGCTCATGCCGCGATCACCCCGCCTTCCGTCCAGATCCGCCCGCACCCGGTGCAGTGCGCGACCGGCACCCGGCCCTCCCCGCCATGCACGTCGATCAGACCGCCGCATGCGCACGGCTCCTCGAGCGTGCGGCGCTGCGCGGCGATGTCCAGGGCCCGCTCGACTCGGGCGGCGGCGCCGGCGGCGACGGTCCCGATCCGGGCCTCCTCGTCCTCGGCCAGTCGGCGGCACGGTCCGGGCGCCCGTTCGATGCGGGCAAGCAGCCAGAGCGCGGCGTGCGGCGCGGTCCGCTTCCCGGTGTACTTCCAGCGGCGCGGGTCGACGAGGTCCGCCTCGGCCAGCTCGGTGCGGCGGCGTCGGTCGGCCGCGGCGATGTCGGCCTCGCGCTGGGTGAGGTACGGGTGCGTCGCGGTGCGGCGCGCGGTCGGCCCGGCGATGGGTGCGCGCTGGACGGCGTGGGCGGTGTCGTCGGCGCACTGGACGAGGGCGGCCTCGACGGCGCGCATCGTGTCGAGGACGTGCAGTCGGACGGGGACGGGCCGCTCGCCGAGCTGGATCGGGTCGCGCTCCAGGCTGCGGAGGTGGGCGGCCTGGTGGCGTTCGTACTCGATCTGCTCGGCGTCGGCCTGGTCGAGGCGGGCGAGGTAGCCGCGGAGGCCGAGGCCGAAGCCGCCGATCTGCGCGGGGGCGCCGGCGGCTTCGTGGAGGTCGGTCCAGTGCATTGCGCAGGTGCGGAGGTTCGTGGCGATGGAGGAGGTGGTGGTCATCGGAGGCTCCATGGTGCTGGTGGGGCGGCGTATCGTGATGGCCACCGGATGGGGCGTGCCTGGCCTGGGGAGGTCGAGTGGGCGCGCCCCTTCGTCGTGCTCAGGAGTTCGGCCAGACGCTCCCGTCGCGGCGCTCGCGGTACGACTGCTTGGTGCCCGTTCGGTTCTCCCAGCCCGGCAGGCAGTCCGGGCAGACGTCGGAGTTGCGGTTGCTGAGGGGGCGCCCGGTCGTCTTGCTCAAGATGGCCGGGAAGCGCCATCCCTTGCCGTAGCCGACGCCTCGGGCATCCATGGCGCTGCCGAAGTGCTCACCGTCGTTGAGTTGCTTCCCGCACCCGTCGCACTGGAGCTTGACGGAGTAGATCGAGACGGTGGCCATGGTCACTTCTCCGTGGTCTGGTCGGCGGGCAGGATGATCGGCATCTCAGCCGCGGTCACCGGCTGTCCGACCCCGTCGATGCCGAGCGCGGCGATCGCGGCGCGGTAGGCGCGCAGCCGCGTGACCGTCTCCTCGTCCCAGCCATGCCGTTGGGCGGTCTCGATGAGCGGCTCGTCGCCCATGCACAGATCGTCGTGGGCGTGGTCGTCCTCGCAGATCCAGCCGACGAGGATGGCGTAGAGCCAGGCGTCGCGGCGGTCGCGGGCCCAGTCGCGGGAGTCGTGGACCATGGTCCGGTAGGCGGAGTTGAGAACGTCGCGCACCCGGTCGAGGGCGGCCTCGGCCTTCTCGGCGCGGGCCAGCGTCTCGCGCGCCTTCACGATCGGGTCCTGATGGGGACCGCCGAACACCGCGCAGACCGCGCGCAGCATGTTGTCGGCGGCTAGCCGCCCGGCCTCCGTCTGCTCGGCGCGCTGCTCGTTGGCGAGAGCTTCCTCGGCGGCGAGCATGCGGGCGCGCACGTCGGCGACGTCCTCGACGACGCCCCGCTCCGGGCCACCGACGTAGCCGGTGGCGGCGGCGTGCATGTCGGCGATGGTCTTGCAGGCGTTGAGGTAGTCGCGCTTGAAGCGCTCAGCTTCGTCGGCGAGTTCGGCGGTGGTCTGCTGGTCGGTCATCGGGTCCTCCGTGCTGCGCTGATCTCCCCGGGCTGGATCTCCGAGGGCAACTTGTCTTCCAGGAGCGCGACGAGGTCCATCCGCAGCGCGAAGTTGTCCCGCTTCAGCTCCTGGAGCTTGTGGCTCTGCTGGACGAGACGTTCCCGACGTCGGTCGAGAAGGTCGTAGAGAGCGTCGAGTTCGTCGCTGGTGATCGAGTCGACGGTGTGACGGTCGCTCATGCTGCGCTCCGGTGTTCGCTCATCGGGCAGGTCGGGTCGTGGTCGAAGCCGCACGACGTCCACCAGCGTTCGCAGCAGCCGGTGTCGAGCTGGGCGCGTGCGTCCGGCGGCCGGAGGAGGGCCTGGTCGTCGGCGGCGGCTGCGGCTTCCGACTGCTCGCGCCGGGCCCGTTGCCGCGCCTCGTCCGCTCGGTAGGTTGCGGCGACGGAGGCGAAGATCGCTGCGGTGAGGAGGCCGGGTAGCGCGAGGAGAGGGTTGGTAGCTCCGGCGTAGATGGCGGTGCCGCTGATGACGGCGGCGGTGATGGTGCAGCCGCGGGCGGTGCGTTGGGCTGGGGTCATCGGTGCTTCCTGGTGAGGTTGGTGAGGGCGCGTCCGGCCCGGCCGAGGCCGAGCAGGGCGAGGCTGATGAGCGGGAGGGCGGCGACGGCGACGCCCAGGAGGCGGGCGGTCACGACGGGCCCAGGGTGAGCTGGCCTGCGGCCTCGACCGCCGCGCGGCGGGTGGCGGCGGCGGTCTGCCGGTGGTGGTCACGGTCGTAGTGGAGGTGGCAGCCCTGGCACATGGCGAGGAGGTTGGCGGGGTCGCAGTTCTCGGGGGTGTGGTCGAGGTGGGCGACGGTGAGCACGACGCGGGAGCCGGTGCCGTAGGCGGGCAGGCCGTTGCGGTTGGGGCAGCGGCCGGTGTGGGTGCCGCGTCCGCATTCGCCGTGGCACTCGCAGCGGCCGGCGGCGCGTTCGGTGCGGATGCGGAGGCTGATCTGTGGCCAGTCGGCGGGGTACCGGTGCCGGTTCTCGGGGCGGATGGGCATCAGGCTGCCTCCTCGTAGCGGGGCCGGCGTAGCGGCGGGCGGCGATGCGTCCGCGGGCCCAGGCCGGGCGCCGGCCGGGGCTGAGGGTGCGCCAAGCGAGCCGGATGGTGCCGACGGCGAGGATGAGCAGGGTCCAGAGGGCGAGGGTGATGACGGCGGCGAGGAGGGCGAGCCAGGCGATGAAGGCCCAGCCGAGGGTGATGATCGTGTCTACGGCTTCGGCGATCACTGCTGGGCCCCGTCCTGCCGCGCCCCGGCGGCGAGCTTCCGGGCGAGCGGTACAGCCTCGGCGAGCGTGTACCGGGTGGCGTCGCGCAGCGCCTCGTCTCGGATGCCCTCGGCTTCGTACACCCAGCAGTTCAGCTCCCGGTCCCAACGACGGCCCTCGCGGTCACAGATGGCCCATCGGTCGGCGTGGCCGTACGAGCGGCGCAGCTGCAGGGGCAGGGCGGTGCCCGGGCGGGGGATCTCCAGGACGGTGGCGAGGGCGAGCAACTCGGCCGCACGATCGGCGAGGTACGTCTTGAAGTCCTCGACGGCCTGGCGGTCGCCGTCGCTCAGCTGGTGGTGCGGGTTGTTGCCGCAGGCGGGTCCGGTCATGTTCGTCTCCTGGTGGTGTGGGAAGATCGGGGGCACCGGCCGCCCCTGCTAGATCCAGGGGCGGCTGGCTTCGTGTTCACGGGGTGCTGCTTCCGTTCGCCAGCTCCAGCAGCACATCGGCGTGGCAGGCCTGACCGGGCGGGCACCAGCACATGAGGTCCCGGCCCGCCAGCTGCGGCAGCCCCTCAGCGATGCGATCGCGGGTGGCGTCGGCTTCCGGGCCCATCCACCAGTCGCGGTTACCGCGCAGCCAGGAACGGAACGCGCGGACGCACAGCTCGGTGGCCTGCGCCTTGGTCTCTGCACCGCCCCACTCCAGGGCGCCAGCGACGGTGAACGGGTTGCCGAAGCGGGAGCCGCGGCCGACGTAGACGGCGCCGTGGGGGGCGCGCCAGCCCTTCACACGGCGGCGCTGGATGCGGCGGGGCTGGGTGTCGAGGGCGATCTGACGGCCGGTCACTGCTGCGCCTCAGCGGTCTCGCAGCCAGAGCAGTCGTCAGCGTGCTCCGGGTCGTCCGAGCTGTCGACGACGACGTGCGTCTCCTCGGCGGCCGGCGCGGCGTGGGCCGGGCAGAAGTCGTCGCCGTCGGCCGTGTGCTCCCAGCCCTCGGTCTCGACGAGATACCGGCGGGCGACGGCGAGCCGCTCCCGACTCGTCATGTCCTCGCGGACGAGGTACTCGCCGGTGTTCTGCACGCCGCAGTGGTCGCAGTAGACGGTGATGCGGGTCGGGTACCGGGGGTCGTCCATGTCGCGGACGATCGCGGTCACGATCTCCGGGGTGAGCGGCTGGGGTGTGGTCTGGTCGGTCACGGTGTGTCTCCTTGAGTGATTGCGCGTGGCTGGCTGTAACCGGATGACGGGCGGTCAGGCGGCGCCGTGGTGTTTGTCCGTCCCGTGGTTGTGTCCGTGGTCGGGTCGGTCGGGGTGGCTGCCGGTTTCGGGGTCGCATCCGAGGTGGGTGTCGTATCCGCGGTCTCGTCGGTAGCCGGTGAGGGGGGTGTCGCAGACGGTGCAGAGGGGTTCGTTTGGGGTGTCTGCGTTGGGGCTTCCCTCCCCCTTCCCCTCTCTTAGAGGGGGGGAAGGGGGGGAAGGGGGGGTTTCCTGGGGTTCCCGCGGGGTTCCCGGGG
>Ga0308176_10000524_pt1 | contig 24364 bp, 27 predicted proteins | sample PhyCR2_3_FD_203890 | JGI IMG/M metagenome (GOLD analysis project Ga0308176, IMG submission 203890) | Soil microbial communities from UC Gill Tract Community Farm, Albany, California, United States - DLSLS.C.R2 | ecosystem: Environmental > Terrestrial > Soil > Agricultural land | place: USA... | reverse complement strand
GCGACTTCGTCTCCCTCGACGAGATCGACCCGATCTACTTCCGGCAGGCGTACTACCTCGTGCCACAGGAGGGAGGTGAGAAGCCGTACCGGCTCCTCGTCGAGGCGCTCGAGGAGACCGGGCGCGTGGGGATCGCGAAGGTCGTGATCCGGAACAAGCAGCACCTCGCGTGCCTCCGGCCCTGGGAACACGTCCTGGTTCTCGAGACCATGTATTACGCCGAGGAGGTGCGGCGGCCGGCCGAGGTCGCGGGCGACGTCGCCGCCGAGAACGGACTGCGCAAGGCCGAGGTGGAAATGGCGAAGTCTCTCGTCGAGAACCTGAGCGCGAAGTTCGATCCCGAACGGTACGACGATACGTATCGCTCCGAGCTGCTCGAGCTCATCCGCTCGAAGGCGGAGGGCCAGCCGCTTCCGGAGCCGTCGGACGAGGAGCCGCAGGTCATCGATCTGATGCAGGCGCTGCGTGAGTCGGTCGAGCGCACGCAACGGGCGCGCGGTAGTAGAAAGACGGCGTGAGCAAGAAGCTCTCGGAGTACGAGCGCAAGCGAAATCGCAAGCAGACGCCAGAGCCTTTCGGGGGCAATCGCGGCAAGGCGAAGGCGCCGGTCTTCGTCGTCCAGCGGCACGACGCCCGACGGCTCCACTACGACTTCCGTCTCGAGCGCGACGGCGTCCTCGCCTCGTGGGCCGTGCCGAAGGGCGTCCCGCTCGAGCCCGGCCAGCAGCACCTCGCCGTCCACGTCGAAGACCATCCGCTCGAGTACGGGAGCTTCGAGGGCGAGATCCCGCAGGGGAACTACGGCGCGGGCACGGTCGAGATCTGGGACCGTGGCACGTATGAGCTGCTCGAGGAGAAGCGCGACGGCGGCCTCACGGTGCGGCTGCACGGCGAGCGTCTCGAAGGGACGTGGGCGCTCGTGCCGGCGCACCTCTCCGGCGATGAGAAGAACTGGCTCATCCTCCGCAAGCGCGAGGAGGGCGCACCGGCACCCGGCCGCCGCGTCTACCGGCCGATGCTTGCGACGCTGACGAAGGAGCTGCCCCGTGGCGAGGGCTGGCAGTACGAGCCGAAGTGGGATGGGTACCGGGCCCTCGCGTATGTGCGCGGCGGCGAAGTCAAGCTCGTCTCGCGTCGAGGCAACGACCTGACGGAGCGGTTCGCGCCCGTGGCGAAGGAGCTCGCGAAGGCGCTGCGCACCCCCGACGCCGTCGCCGATGGCGAGGTCGTGGCGCTCGACGCGAACGGCAGGGCGAGCTTCTCGGCGATGCAACAGGGAAGCGCTCGGCTCGCGTACGAGGTGTTCGATGTGCTCGAGATCGACGGCGAGCCGACTCTCGATCTGCCACTGGCCGAGCGCAGAGCTCGGCTCGAGAAGCTGCTCGCGCCGAATCCGGTCGTCCAGCTCTCCGGCTCGTTCGAGGACGGCGAGGCGCTGCTCGAGGCGGCGACCGAACAGGGTCTGGAGGGCGTGATGGCGAAGCGGTCGTCGTCGCGCTACACCGAGGGCGGTCGCGGGCGCGACTGGCTGAAGATCAAGACGCACGGGCGGCAGGAGTTCGTGATCTGCGGCTACACGAAGGGACAGGGCCGGCGCAGCGGCAGCTTCGGCGCGCTCGTGCTCGGCGTCCATCGCGGCGAGGAGTGGGAGTGGGTCGGGAACGTCGGCACCGGCTTCGACGAGCGCGCGATCCGCGAGCTGCTCGAGAAGCTCGAGCCGCTGCGCCGGGACGAGCCGCCCTTCCCGGTCGTCCCGAAGATGCCGAAGGTGAGGAAGGGCGACGTCGTCTGGGTCGAGCCGAGGCTCGTGGCCGAGGTCGAGTTCGCGGAGTGGACGCACGACGGCCACCTGCGCGCGCCTTCGTTCCAGGGGCTCCGTGACGACAAGCCGGCGGAGGACGTGCGGCGCGAGCGGCCGGCCGAGGCGAAGGAAGGAAAGGTGAAGCTCTCCAACCTCGAGAAGGTTTTCTGGCCCGAGGAGGAGATCACGAAGGGCGACCTGATCGACTACTACCGCGCGGTCGCCGATGTGCTCGTGCCGCACCTGCGCGACCGCCCGTTCACGATGCGGCGCTACCCCGACGGCGCGTACGGCAAGGCGTTCTTCCAGAAGGACGCGCCGAAGGGAATGCCGGAGTGGATCCCGCGCTTCCACGTCCAGGTCTCGACGCGCGAGCGGCCGCCGAGGAAGCGCTGGATCGACGCGCCCCTGGTCAATGACGAGGACGCCTTGACCTGGATGGCCAACATGGGCTGCATCGACATGAACGCGTGGTACTCGCGAGTCGACAAGCCCGACCGTCCCGACTTCGTCCTCTTCGATCTCGATCCGTCCCCGGACGTCGGCTTTGGCGAGGTCGTGCAGGTGGCGCTCGTCGTCAAGCAGGCGCTCGATGCGCTCGGGCTCGCCTCCTTCCCGAAGACGAGCAGCGCCGAGGGCATGCATGTGCTCGTGCCGGTGGAGCGGCGCTACACGTACGCGCAGACTCGCGAGTTCTGCGAGATCGTTGCGGGGGCGCTCGCGCGCACCCACCGCGACCTGGTGACGACGGAGTGGTCGAAGGCCAAGCGGCGAGGTGTCCTGATCGATGCGAACCAGAACGGGGAGGGAAAGACGATCGCTTCGGTGTACTCCGTGCGGCCGCGTCCGGGCGCACCGGTCTCGACACCGCTGCGCTGGGAGGAGGTCGACGAGGGGCTCGACGCACGGGAGTTCACGATGGAGGTCGTGCTCGAGCGCATCCGCCGCCACGGCGACATCTTCGAAGGCGTCCTGAAGACACGCCAGCGCCTCGAGCCGGCGTTGAAGGCGCTGCGCTGATGAGCGGGTCGATCCTCTGGGACGTCGACACGCAGGTCGACTTCATCGAGCCCGGCGGCAAGCTCTACTTCGAGGGTGCCGAGGCAGCACGGCCGGCGATGAGGCGGCTGGTGGAGTCGGCGCGCGCGGCCGGGGTGGTGCACGTCGCCTCGTGCGACCAGCACGAGCTGAGCGACCCCGAGATCTCGCAGGAGCCGGACTACGACAGCACCTGGCCGCCGCATTGCCTGCTCGGCACGCGCGGCGCCGAGAAGATCCAGGAGACGAAGCAGCTCGATCCCCTCCCGCTGCCGCTCGTGCCCGTCCCGCCGGCGATCCTGCGGCGCCTCCTCGAAGGAGGCCGCGAGATCCTGATCCCGAAGAAGCAGTACGACCCCTTCACGAACCCGAACACGGAGACAATGCTCGCTGCCCTCGATCCCGACGAGATCCTGCTCTTCGGCGTCGCCACCGACATCTGCGACGACGCGGCGGTCCGCGCGCTCCTCCGACGCGGCCGCCGGATCAGGTTCGTCGAGGACGCGTCGCGTGGCGTGGACGAGTCTCGGATCGCGGCTTGCCTCGCGGCGTGGCGCGAGGCCGGCGTGCGCTTCACGACGTTCGGAGAGGCGGCCGCCTCACTCGGCTAAGGGTTGCGTCCCTCCCTGCCGATGAGACCCTGAGATGGTGGCGCACTGGTTCCATTGGCTTGCGGATTTCGCCACGACCTGGCTGCCCCTCGCGTTCTTCGTCGTCATCGCGCTCACGGCCTGGTTGCTCTGGAGGACCGCCGGGATGATGCCGCGAGTCAAGCCGGCGAACATGGTGAACGGCGCCAAGTCGCAGACGACCTGGGCGGACGTCGCCGGGGTCGAGGAAGTGCGCGGCGAGCTGATGGAGGTCGTGGAGTTCATGCGCGAGCCCAAGCGCTTCGAGCGGCTCGGCGCGAAGGTGCCGAAGGGGATCCTCCTTTACGGCCCGCCCGGCACCGGCAAGACGCTGCTCGCGAAGGCCGTCGCCCACGAGTCGGGCGCGAACTTCTACAGCGCCTCCGCTGCGTCGTTCGTCGAGATGTTCGCCGGCCTCGGCGCCGCGCGCATCCGCAAGCTCTTCAACGAGGCGCGGAAGAACGCGCCCGCGATCGTGTTCATCGACGAGCTCGACGCAGTGGGTGCGCAGCGCAGCGGTCACGGTTTCAACCGCGAGCAGGATCAGACCTTGAACCAGCTACTCGTCGAGCTCGACGGCTTCGAGAACGCCAGGCAGGTCGTCGTCATGGGCGCCTCGAACCGGATCCAGGACCTCGATCCAGCGCTGCTGCGCCCCGGCCGCTTCGACCGTTCGATGCTCGTACCGCCGCCCGACCTTGCCGGCCGCGAGGCGATCCTCAAGGTGCACACGCGCGGCAAGCCGCTCAACCTCGGCGACGTCGATCTCGCGCAGGTCGCCCGCCAGACTTCTGGACTGACCGGCGCCGAGCTCGCCAACGTCTGCAACGAGGCGGCGATCAAGGCGGGCCGCCGCAGCGCCTCCGCGATCACGCAGTCGGACTTCGACTGGGCGCTCGAGCGTGTAGTCGCCGGTCTGCAGCAGCGCAAGATGCTTACCGAGAAGGAGCGGCGCATTCTCGCCTACCACGAGGGTGGCCACGCCCTCATGGCGCACCTCATGGGCTCCGTGATGGAGCTGCAGAAAGTGACGATCGTCTCGCGCGGCAACGCGCTCGGCTACGCCTTCTACCTCCCCGAGGAGGACCGCTACCTCCACACCAAGGAGGAGCTGATCGATCGCATGATCGTCGCGCTCGCCGGCCGCGCCGCGGAGGAGGTCGTCTTCGGGCGAGTCACGAACGGGGCGGCGAACGACCTCGAAAAGGTGACCGAGATCGCCCGCTCGATGGTGTTCGAGTGGGGCATGTCCGACTCGGTCTCGTCGCGCACGATGCGCGCCGACAACTACGCGCTCTCGGAGACGACGAAACGGCTGCGAGACGACGAGCAGGCGCATCTGACGGACGGCGCCTACGAGGAGGCCGTGCGGCTGCTGCGCAAGCACCGTGCGCCGCTCGACCGCGTTGCTGCCGCTCTGCTCGAGAAGGAAACGCTGGTCCGTGACGAGTTGCAGAAGCTCGTCGAGGATGTCGAGCCCGAGTCGAGTGCATCCGAGACCGTCGGCGTGCCGCGGGTGGTCGCGGCCGAGGCGGGCGAACTGCCCGCTGACCGCTAGCCGCCGAACTGCGAGATGTCGACGGCGTCGCTCGGCGCCGAGAGCGACACCGACTTGTTCCAGTCGTCGAACGTGATCGCCCCCGACTGACCCTTCTTGCCTCCGACGATTGCCACCGGGTACGGCTTGCCGGTCGCCGCGACGTAGAGCTTGCTGTTGTCCGACGTGTCCCGGACGGCGACGACCTTGGTGCCCTTGTACGTCGTCGCGCCGTCGTTGGCGAGCTTGCCGTGCTGGGAGCTAATGACCGCAAACAGGCCGCCGAGGCTCGTGAGGGGGGCCAGAGACGTGAGCCGGCCGTGCGTCGCCGAGCCCTTGAGCCACTTGCCGTGCAGAAGGTGTGCGACGACCGCGCCGGCGAAGTGCTTGTAGAAGTCGTCGCTGCCGCGGACGTAGAGGGTGTCGCCGATGCGGACCATGTCGAATGAGAGGCCGTTCGTCGACATCGAGCCCTTCGCGCCCTTACCGCGAGCCGTGGACACGTCCAGAGTGATCGGTGTTCCACCCGATTTGAGGCTCCCCGCGACGTGTGCGGACCTCGCCCTCGTCGCTGCCGCCTTCGCATCCGCCAGCACGCGGGCGGCGGGCTTGGACGCCTCGTCGTTCGGCTTCGCGGCCTTGTCGCTGCTGCCGCAGCCTGCGAGTAGCGCGGCCGTCAGGACGAGGGCAAGGGCGGAGGCGCGCATCGTCGCCGCGAGTCTTTCAAATACGATCGCCACGTGAAGACGCCCAGCTCGGTGCATCACGTGGGTCTCGCGGTCGAGGATCTCGACGGTGCACTCGATACGTACGAGCGCCTGTTCGGCGCACGGCTCGAGCAGCGCTCGCGCGTGGAGGGGCAGGGAGTGGAGGCCGCGTCCATCCGCGTCGGCACGAGCCGGCTCGAGCTCTTGGGCGCGCTCGGCGCGGACACGCCCGTGGGCCGCTTCCTCGCGAAGCGCGGCCCCGGGATGCATCACGTCGCCTACGAGGTGGACGACATTCGCGCCGCCCTCGCGCAGCTGGCGGATGCGGGCGCCGAGTTGATCGACGAGTCGCCTCGCCGCGGTATGTTCGGCCTCGAAGTGGCCTTCGTCCATCCCGACTCCGTCCACGGCGTTCTCTCCGAGGTGGTCTGCGCCGGTGCCTGACGAACGCGTACGGATCGAGCTCGGCTTCGCAGGCGGCCAGATCGTCGGCAGCTTCGTCGACGGGCGCACGGCGGACGAGCTCGAGTCGGCGCTCGTCTCGACCGGCGCGGGCAAGCCGGTCGTCGTGCTCGACACCGAGGACGGACCGCTCCACGTGGTCGTCGCGCACGTCGCGTACTACAAGCGAATCGTCCGCGCCGGCCGCGTCGGGTTCGGCTCGGGCTGAGGCTGCGTGAGTTAGCTCCGGTGGGGTCTCGGGAAAACGAGGGTGGGATGAGTTCTCCCGCCGAGAGTGCGCCTGCGCGCGAGTCGACCGAGCACGTGCGGGGGCTCGTCGCCCGCGGCCAGCAGGGCGACCGCGATGCCCTCGAAGAGCTGTATCTGATCCACTTCGACCGGATCTACAGCTACCTCCACGTCAGCGTCGGCAACCGCCACGACGCGGAGGACCTCACGACGCAGACGTTCCTGAAGATGCTGGAGAAGATCGGCACCTTCAAGTGGCAGTCGGCGCCCTTCTCCGCCTGGCTGTTCCGGATCGCGCATAACCTTGCGATGGACCACTTCCGGGCGCGCCGCCGCTGGCAGCCGGAGGAGGAGGTTCCCGAGCAGCCGGGCGAGGAGGAGCCGTCCGCCGAGCTCGAGGCGATGCAGACGATCGGCCGCGAGTCGATGCTGAAGCTCATCGACCGCCTCTCGCCCGAGCAACAGCAGGTGCTGACCCTGAAGTTCGTCTTCAACCTCCCGAACGCGGAGGTGGCTGCGATCCTCGACAAGACCGAGGGGGCGATCAAGTCGCTCCAGCACCGCGCCCTCGTCTCCCTGCAGAAGCAGATCGCCCGCCAGGAAGCGCAGGAGCCCGGTTAGTGCACGCGCCCGCAAGTCATGGCCACTTCCCGGCGGCGTCCTCAGTCGCCCCGATAGTCAACCACTATCGGGCCTCCCTGCGTCCTTGCCACGAACGACGAGCCACTCGCCGGATAAGCGACCGAACTTACAGACGCGTGCACTAGCCTCCGCGCGTGGCGCTGGAGGTCGGAATCGTCGGGCTGCCGAGCTCGGGCAAGACGACGCTGTTTCGCGCGCTTACCGGCGCCGAGACGCACGGCTCCGGGAAGGAGCACGTCGGGATGGCGCAGATCCCGGACGAGCGGCTCGAGCGGCTGGCCGAGATGGTCGGCGCGCGGAAGGTCACTCCGGCAGCGGTGCGCGTCGTCGACGTTCCCGGGACCGGCCCGCAGCTGCTCGGCAACCTGCGGCAGGTGGACGCGCTCCTCGTCGTCCTCGACGGGTTCTCCGGCACCCGTGTCCCCGCCGACGATCTCGAGACGCTCAAGCTCGAGCTGCTGGTCGCAGACCGCGATCACGTAGAGCGGCGCCTCGAACGCGTAGGCAAGCAGGCGAAATCCGGGGACGCGCGGCTCAAGGCGGAGGCGGCCGACCTCGAGCGGCTCCTCGAACACCTCGACGCCGGGCAGACGCTGGCGGAGTGGGAGGGTGAGCTGCCGCCGGAGCTCGAGCCCCTCACGACGAAGCCGCTGCTCGAACTGGTGAACGGTGCCGACGGCATCGACCTCCAGCTCGAGGCGGAGCTCGCGGAGCTGTCGCCGGAGGAGGCGGCGGAGTTCCGGGGCGGCGGCGAGTCCGCGCTCGGCGAGGTCGTGCGCAGGCTCGCGGAGACACTCGACCTGGTCACGTTCTTCACCGCGGGCGACAAGGAGACGCGGGCCTGGACGCTGCGGCGCGGCGAGACCGCGCTCGACGCCGCGGAGACGATCCACTCGGACATCGCGCGCGGCTTCATCCGCTGCGAGGTCGTGCGCTGGGACGACCTCGTCGCAGCCGGCGGCCACGCTGAGGCGGCCCGGGCCGGCAAGCAGCAGCTCGAGGGCAAGACGTACGTCGTCGAGGACGGCGACGTCCTCAACGTGCGCTTCAACGTCTGACCGGATAGGCGCCGGCGGGTCGTACGCCCCGCCGGCATGGGCCGCTCAGCAGCAGCCGGTGCCGCAGCCGCAACAGTCGCAGCAATCGCCGCGCTTCATGGTGACCTCCTTTCATCGATCGACGTCGATACATTATATTGAGAAATGTCGATGAAGGCGTTGCCTGTCCTCTGCTGCGGTCCTGCCACCGAGCCGCTCGATCCGGCGGCGAGCAAGACGCTGGCTGCCCGGTTCCGCGCGCTCTCCGACCCGACGCGTGTGGCGATCGTGAACCGGCTCGCCTCCACGGAGGAGTGCTGCGTCTGCGATCTCACCGCGGCGTTCGACCTTTCGCAACCCACGATCTCCCATCACCTCAAGGTGCTGCGCGACGCGGGACTCGTCGAGTCGAGCCGCCGAGGCACGTGGGCGTACTACCGGCTCGTGCCCGACGCGGTGCGCGAGCTGCGGCATACGCTCGGCGGATGAACCGCGTCCTCTTCGTCGGCGGACATGGTGCTCTCGCCGCCGCTCTCCACGGTGGAGCGTTCGTAGGACAGGTTCCCGACGAGGCCGTGATCGAGGCGATCGAAGATCTCGACCTCCCGTTCCCGCCGCGCATCGACGCGGCCGCGCCGGGTGACGTCGTGGTCGACACCGACGCCTGGAACCTGCCGGATCCGGCGGGGCTCTGCCTCGAGGAGGTGCGCGAGCTGCGCGCCGTGATCGAGCAGCGCGTCTCTAGCCTCCCGCTGTGATCAGCACCACGCCCACGAGCACGAGCAGTACGCCGGCGTCCTGGCTGCGCTGCACCCGCTCCCCGAGCACGAGCCGCGCGAGTAACACGGTTACAACCGGATAGAGCGAGGCGAGCACCGAGACGACGCTGAGCAGGCCGTGCGCCAACGACGCGGCGGCGAAGAGCGCGTTCCCGCCGGTGTCGAGCAGGCCGATCGCGATCAGCCCCGGCCAGTGACCGCGAAGACCGGTCGGGCGAAGCCTCCGGATCAGGACGACGGAGTAGACGAGCGTCACCGACGTGCAGCGGAAGAGGAAGGCCGGCCACAGCCAGTCCTGGGTCGAGGCCGCGTGCATCGGGACGAAATACGCGCCGAACGCGAGCATCGCGACCACTGCCCAGCCGACTCCCGCCGCGACCTGCGTGCGCTGAGGCCGGCGTTCGAGCGAGGCGGCCACGCTGCCTCCGACCGCTGCGACGAAGCCGATTGCCTGGAGACCGCTGACGCGGTCACCCGAGACGGCGACGCCCCAGATCACGGGGATGCCGGCCGAGAGGGCGGCGATCGGCGCCACGATGCTGATCGCCCCGGCCGCCATGCCACGGTAGAACGCGAACAGCCCGACCGTGCCTGCCACGGCCGCGAGCGCCGACCAGGCCACCTCGTCTCCGGGGATCCCCGTTCCGCGAACGGCGACCGCGATGCCGAGCGCGGCGAGGCCGAACGGCTGCGACGCCGCCAGCACCAGCAGGCTTGCCATGACCCGCGCCTTCACACCGCCGAGAAAGTCGCCGACGCCCCAGCTCAGGCTGGCGGCGAGCGCCAGTAGCGCTGCCAAACCTAGGCAGGCACCGGCCGCGTGGCGGCGACGGCGTCGAGCTGGTTCGCGTGGTAGAGGACAGCCGCCTCGGCTGTGCGGGCGGCACGGGCCTCGTGATGGCACGCCACCGCGTGCAAGAGCTCTGCGGGAGCCTCGAGCTTCTCGAGCATCCGCAACCCGAGGTGGACGTGGCCGAGCAGGCGGCCCTCCTCCGTCGGCGCGAAGACGGGCGGCCGGCCGAGCTCGCGCGTGCGGCCGACGTCGTGGACGAGAGCCGCGGCGACCAGCAGGTCGGCGCGCAGCCGCGGATGGATCTGGCTGAGCTCGCGGCAGAGTGTCGCCACGCCGACCGTGTGCTCGAGCAGGCCGCCCGCGTACGAGTGGTGACCGTCCCGAGTCGCCGGATACGCGCGCAGCGGCACGTCTGCGAGCGCCCGCGTGACGACGCCGCGCAGCGCGTCGTCGTGCACCTCTCCGACCAGGAACTCGAGGAAGCCCTCGAGCTCGTCGGCATCCCGGCGCAGGCTCGGCGTCAGCCCCGCAGGATCGACGTCCTCCGCGGGCTCGAGGGTCCGCACCTCCACCTGGAGCTCGTTCCGGAACCGCTCGACGCGACCGAGCACGCGCACTGCGTCGCCCGTCTCGAAGCGGCCGTCGAGCATGTCGACGTCGTTCCAGACCCGCGCGGTGATCCGGCCGCTCGCGTCCACGAGCTCGAGCGCGAGATAGCTCGAGCCGTTGCGCGTGCGCAGCCGTTCCTTGCGCGCCACCGCGTAAATGCCCTCAACCGTGCGGTTTTCCTCGAGTTCCGCGATGGTCGTCACGAGGGGGAGTTTCGCACGGCGGGGGAGCGGGGTACCGGGGCGTGATGGCGGTCGCATTGCGCCAGAGTCGGCGGTTCGACGCCTCGAGCCCCGTCACCCGTTACTGGATCGCCAACTGCGTCGGTTTCTCACTCGCAGGCGGCGGCCGCGGCACGGTCGAGCGAGTCCTCGCGGACGGCGACCCACACGACCCGTCCATGCTCGAAGTCCGGACGAGTTACAGACGGGTGCGGCGCGTGCCGACGTCGGCGGTCATCGCGTGCGTCCCGCAGGAGCAGGTGCTCGTCGTCGACCACCGCCGGCGCTTCGCGCCTGACCGCAAGCGAGACTTGAGCCTGCGCCTCCGTTGGAGCGCCCGCGTGCTGCGGCGAATCGTCGTCGTCACCCTGGGGCTCCTCGCGTCCTTCGCGGTCGAGCTGTTTCAGCTGGGCCGCCGTGCCTGGAGCGAGGGAAGTCCCGTGGTCGCGCGCACGAGCCGGAAGGGCGGTAGCGAAGCAGCGCGGTTGGTACGGTCAGTGCCGTGGCAGTCGTACGGCCGTTCCGCGCGCTCCGCTACGACGCGGCTGTCGGCGGTCCGCTCGAGTCGCTCGCTGCGCCGCCCTACGACGTCATCGGCCCGGCGCAGCGGGAAGAGCTCCGCGGACGAAGCCCGTACAACGTCGTCCACCTGACGCTGCCCGATTCCGAGGAGGAGGCGGCCAGACGCCTCGCGGAGTGGCAGGAGAAGGGTGTGCTCGCTCGGGACGCCGAGCCGGCGTGCTGGTGGCTTGCGCAGGATTACATGGGGCCGGACGGCGTCGCCCGGCGCCGCGAGGGCTTCGTGGCGGTGCTCCGGCTCGAGCCGTACGAGAACCGCGTCGTCCTGCCCCACGAGCGCACGCACGCGGGGCCGAAGGAGGGCCGGTTGCGGCTGCTCCGCGCCACACGCACCCAGCTCGAGCCGCTCTTCTTCCTCTGGGCAGGCACGGTCGAGGTCGACGGTCTCGGCGAGCCAGAGCTGACGGCGGACGAGGGCGGCGTTGTCTCGCGGCTCTGGCGGCTCGACGCGGAGTTCTCCGACGCGCTGATCGAGGAGGTCGCCGACGCCCAGCTCCTGATCGCGGACGGGCATCACCGCTACGAGACGGCCCTCGCGTTTCACGAGGAAGACGGCACCGAGGCGTCGGCGTGGCTCTTGGCGGTGATCGTCCCGACCGGCCAGGAGGGACTGACGATCTTCCCGACGCACCGGGTCGCGCAGAGCGCCGGCGACGCGTCGGGCACCGTGATCAAGCCTCCCCTGGAGAGCCTCCCCGGACCGGTCCTCTACCGCGAGGGCCGCTACGAGCTGCTCTCCCCCAACGGGTTTCTCGACCCGGAGGTCGTCGACAGATTCGGCCCGAGCGGAGTCACGTACACGCCGCACCGCGACGAGGCGGTCGCAACGGTGGATCGCGGTGAGGCGGAGGCTGCCTTTCTGCTGCGCCCGACCGCCATCGAGGACGTCTGGGACGTTGCGCGGCGGGGCGAAGTGATGCCGCAGAAGAGCACGTTCTTCTATCCGAAGCTCACGTCTGGCCTGTTGATCCTGCCGCTTGACTGACTGGCTGGAGCTCTGCCGGGCCGCCGTCGCGGACGTCGACGCCGTGCTCGAGCGCCTGCCCACGCGGGCGGAGCGCGAGCCGATCGTCGGCGCGGGCGAGGGCGGCGACGAGACGACGGCGATCGACGCGGCCGCAGAGGAGGTCATCCTCGCCCGCGTGCGGGAGGCTGCGGGCGCCGTCGTCTCGGAGGAGGTCGGTCGCGTGGGTGGTGCGGGGTTGCCGCTCGTCGTCGTCGACCCGATCGACGGCTCGCTCAACGCCAAGCGCGACATCCCCTTCTTCGCCGTCTCGATCGCCGTCGCGGAAGGGGAGACGATGGACGACGTCGTCTTCGGCTTCGTCCACGACTTCGGGTCTCGCGAGGAGTGGACGGCGACGCGAGGCGAGGGCGCATGGCTCAACGGTCGGCCGCTCGGCGCGGTTCGGCCGAAGAACGAGGTCGAGATCCTGTCCTTCGAGGCGACACGGACGTCGCTCGTCGCGAGGGACGCGCCCAAGGTCGCCGACCTCGCCCACCGGCTGCGGATCATGGGCTCGCTCGCGCTCTCGTTCTGCCACCTCGCCGCCGGCCGCGTCGACGCGGTCTGCTCGCTCAAGCCGGCGCGCTCGGTGGACATCGCCGCGGCGCAGCTCCTCTGCCGCGAACTGGGCCTCGCGGTCGATCTGTTCGACGTCGAGGAGCCGTTCGGGGCCGCTCCGCTCGACCTCGAGCAGCGCTCGCGAGTCGTCGCGGCCGGCTCGGATGCCGTGTGTCAGCGGATCGCCGTCGCGCTCCGGAGCGACGCATAGGACGACGCTGCTCGGGCATACGCGTGACGTATCGCCCAGGAAAGGGGTATGAGAACTCGCTGCCTGATGGCCCCGCTCGTCCGACGGCTTCGTCACGCAGATGGCGCCGACGAAGGACGTCGCCTGGACCGGATCGCGTACGTCAGGAAGGCCGACGTCGATGTCGTGGGCTGAGTGGGTGTTCGAGTAGGGCTCTCCGGCTGGAACTACGCCCACTGGCGGGGCGGTGTCTTCTATCCGCCGCGCCTGCCGGCCTCCCGTTGGCTCGAGTTCTACGCCGAGCGCTTCGACACGGTGGAGGTGAACTCGACCTTCTACCGGCTGCCGCGGGTGGACGCTGTGGCGCGCTGGCTCGAGCAAACGCCCGTGGACTTCCTGTTCTCGGTCAAGGCCTCGCGCTACCTCACGCACATCAAGCGGCTACGCGATCTCGGTCCGGGGCTCGAGCGGTTTCTCGAGCGCCTCGAGCCGCTGCTCGGATCGCCGAAACTCGGGCCGATCCTCTGGCAGCTCCCGCCGACGTTCCGCCGCGACGACGAACGGCTTAGGGACGCGCTCGCCCGGCTGCCTCGTGAGCTGCGCCATTGTGTCGAGTTCCGCGATCCGTCCTGGTTCGTCGAGGACACGTACGCGCTCCTGCGCGAGCATGGAGTCGCGCTCGCGATCGGTGACCGGCCGCAGGTCAACGCCTTTCAGGCGCACGAGCTGACCGCGAGCTGGAGGTATGTCCGCTTCCACGGCGGCACGCGCGGGCGGCGTGGGAACTACTCCGAGACGGAGCTGCGCGAGTGGGCGGGACGGCTACGCGACTGGAGCCGAACGCACGAGGTCTTCGCGTACTTCAACAACGACTGGGAGGGATTCGCGCCCCGGAATGCGGCCCGCCTGCGTCGGCTGCTGGAGAGCTAGCGGCTGACGCGCGCGCTCGCCGCGGAGGTCACCCTCACGCGGCCGGCCGCGTTGGTGGCGGTGACGCGAAGGCGTAGCCGGTGCTTCGCATCGCTCTTCGTCAGCTTGTACTTCGCGTGCGTCGCGTGGCTGATGCTCTTGCAACTCGCGCCGTGCGCGTTGCAGCGCAGCCACTGGTAGCCGAATGCGGGGGAGTACGTCCAGGCGCCGTGATTGCCCGACAGCTTCTTTCCGGCCCGTGCACGGCCCGTGATGTGCGGCGCCTTGGTGGCGGCCGGGACGTCGACCACCACGGCGGTGCCGGCCGATGCTGCGGGCGGCGATGCGCCGTTCACGTTGGCGGCGCGTACCGTCGAGCGCACGACGTGGCCGCCGTCGGCTGTCGTCAGCGTGTACGTCGTCGCGGTGGCGCCGGTGATGTCGACGCAGCTCGTCCCGGTCGAAGAGCAACGCTGCCACTGATAGGAGCGGCCGGCTGTCGCTCCGGCCCACGAGCCCGCTGTCGTAGTGAGCGTTCTGTTCACCACAGCGGTCCCCGTGACGACCGGACGGCTCGAGTTGCGGGCTGTGGGAAGCCAGTAGATCGTGTATGCCGTGTTCGTGTGCATCACCGGCCCGCCCTGGTAGACGAGCGGTCCGCTGCTGAATGTGGCAGGCGTCGCAGGACCACCGAGGTGCTGCATGCAGCCGTCGCCCGCGTTGCTGAACTCCTGCTGCAAGTCGTAATGGTGGCCGTTGATCACCTGGTTGTAGGAGCCCGCGCCCGTCCCCACCTGTGTCCCGAAGCTGTATGCGCAGAGGTCACCGTTCTCACTTCCGTCCGCGGCGACCCACGCCAGGAAGTTGGGATCCGTGAGCGGATCGGTGATCGCCTCGTTGTGCTCGTGGCTGATCGTGTTGATGGTCGTGTCCGCATCCACGTCGTTCGGGAAGCCCTGGACATCCCCGGGGGAAGTCCCGGTGCAGTCCCCCGACGGGCCCATGTACGGCTCGTTCGCGTAGATGACGTCGTCGGCGTTGGAGTCCACGAAGAAGTTGTGGTAGGCGCAGAAGGTGTTCGTCGTGCACTCGGTGCCGAGAGCATCGAAGCACGAGCCCACGCCGTTGGGCGTCATGAGGAAGAACACGTGGTCGAGGCCGCCGCGCCAGCCCTTTGCGGTCAGCACGGTCTGGATCTCGGCCGCGATCTGCTTGTCCGTGATGCAGTACGGGTCGACGCCGTCGTCGCAGCCGTTGGCCGGCAGCGGATCCTTGTCGACGTACGAGCCGCCGAACGTGGACTGGTACTGGATGTGAACGCCGCCTGGGTTGTCGAAGTACTGCGTCGCGACGGAATAGACGTTGTTGGTTCCGCCGCTGTCGTGAGCGACGTCCGCGAAGTACTGGTTGATGAGGGCCTGGTACTTGGCGTCGAACGTGAGGGTGGTGGGGCCGGCCGCTTTGATTGCCTTCGACCTCGAGAACAGCTGCGGAGCCACAGCCGGCGGGCCAGAGCGGGGCACCACGCCGCTGATCCGCCCGCGGTGCGAGCTTGCTGCGCTGCCGCTCGACGCCGTAACGGCGACGAGCAGTGCTGCCAGTGCGAGCAGCGTGATCGAGCGCTTGGCGAATCCCGTCATACCTGGCACAGAGTGCCCGAAAGATCCCATACCTGTACTAGGCCAAATCGGGTCAGCCGGACTCGAGCGCTCGCGCGTCGCGGCTGAGCTTGCGGAGGGTCGTCTGGAACGACCCGACCGAGTTGCCGAGCGTGCCGGCGTCTCCCTGCAGCCGCGACAGCTGCTGCGCGAGATACGCAGTCTGGCTCGCGACGTACCCGGGATCGAGCTGGCTCGCCGGCGTCGTCGTGAGATAGGTGTCGAGCGTCTTCAGCTCGCCGGCGATCCGGGTGGCGGCGGCGGTGAGCGCCCCGGCGTCCGACGAGATCGCTGTGCCGTCTCCGCTCGAGACGTTCGCCTCTTCGGCCACTCTCGCTCCTGCACGGGCGAGGGCCTTCCCCGACGCTGCGGTTGACGCTGCCGCGGCGTGGGCGCTCGCAGCTGCGCCGCGAGCCTCGCCCAGCGATGTCCGCAACGCGCTGATCTTCTGCTCGAGTGTCTGCGCCCGCACGTTCGCCGCCGCGAGCGCGGACTGGGCTGCGGTGTTGCGTTGAGCCTGATGACGCCAGCCGATCGAGAACGCGGCGGCGCTGACGAGCCCGCCGCAGAGGAAGGCGAAGCCCGTGAGCAGCCAGACCGAGCGCGGCAGCTTACGCCCACGACGGCCGAGGCTCGCCGTGGCGAACGGGGCGCGCTCGTCGAGGAGGGGCCAGCTCTTGGACTCCGAAGTCATCGGCGCGCGCTTCGCCGTCCGGCCGCGCCCTCCTGCCGGCGGTCCGTTCGAAGCCCCTGAGCCAGGCGCGTAGGCGCTACGCTCGCCGCGTGGAGGTCAATCGCGACGAGGTCCTGAAGGCGCTCGAGCAGGTGATCGACCCGGAGCTCCGGCGTCCCGTCACCGAGCTCGACATGGTGCGCGACCTGGAGGTGCACGACGGCGTCGTCGCACTCACGATCGTCCTCACCGTCGCCGGCTGCCCGCTGCGCGACTCCTTCGAGCAGCAGGTGGAGCAGGCTCTCGCAGGTGTCGCCGGCGTGACGGGAGCTCAGCTCTCCTTCGACGTCATGACGCCGGAGGAGCGGCAGGTGCTGACGCAGAAGCTGCGCGGCGGCGCACCCGAGCGCGACGGCGTGATCCGGCTGCCGGCCGACTGCCGCGTGCTCGCGGTCGCGAGCGGCAAGGGCGGCGTGGGCAAATCGTCGCTCGCCGCGAATCTCGCGGTTGCCCTCTCCCAGGTCGGCCACCGCGTCGGCGTCCTCGACGCGGACATCTACGGCCACTCGATCCCGCACATCCTCGGGATCCGGCAGCGGCCCATCGCCGTCGACGAGATGATCGTGCCGCCGGTGAAGGACGACCTGAAGCTGATGTCGATCGGCTTCTTCCTCGAGACGAGCAGCGAGCCCGTGATGTGGCGAGGCCCGATGCTGCACAGGGCACTCGAGCAGTTCCTGACGGACGTTCACTGGGGCGAGATCGATGTGCTCGTCGTGGACATGCCTCCCGGCACGGGCGACGTCTCGATCTCGCTCGGCCAGCTCCTTCCGCGCGCCGAGGTCGTCGTGGTGACGACGCCGCAGAAGCTCGCGCAGGACGTTGCCGCGCGCGCCGCTTCGATGGCGCAGAAGACGAACATGCGTCTGCTCGGCGTGGTCGAGAACATGTCCGGAGACGTCTTCGGGAGCGGCGGCGGCGAGGAGCTCGCGGGCGACCTCGGTGTGCCGCTGCTCGGCACCGTGCCGCTCGATCCGGCGTTGCGCGAGCAGGGCGACGCGGGCGCGCCGGTGGTCTCGGCGCAGCCCGAGACGGAGTCCGCACGGGCCATCGTGGCGATCGCTCACGAGCTCGAGGCACTGCGCCGCGCGCCGGGGCCGGGGATCGTCAAGTCCCTGCCGCTGGTTGGATGAGCACGACTCTCGAGATCGTCCAGCAGGCATACGGCCTTGCGCGCCGCGGTGACCATCGCAGCTTGCGGGAGCTGATCGCGAATGACGCGAGCTGGCTCCCGGCGCAGGAGGGTGCCTGGAATCCCTGCCGCGACGCCGACACGATCGTGAAGACGCTGTTGTGGCGTTCGGGGAGCGCGAACAAGCTGAAGCCCGGCGAGGCGATCGAGCTGGGCGACCGCGTGGTGATACAGCTCAAAGGCAAGCGGCTCGATCGGCTCGGAGGCAAGGGATTCGTCCCGAGGCTGTTCCAGCTCGTCGAGGTCCGCGACGGGAGGATCGTGCGGATGCAGGACTACCAGCGGCGGGAGGAGGCCATGGCCGCCGCGGGCCTCCAGCCCTGAGGCGGGTGGCGGACGCCGCCTTCTTCGACCTCGACCGGACGCTACTGCGCCGGTCCTCGGCTCTCGCTCTCGCGGGCTCCTTTCGAGAGCGCGGCTTCATCTCGCGCCGGCAGCTGGCCCAGGCTGCGGCCTGGCAGCTCCTCTTCGTCGCACGGGGCGCGAGCCACGAGGCAGTCCGCCGCGGTGCGGAGGACGGGTTGCGCATCCTCGCCGGCCACCGGCCCCAGGAGCTGCGTGAGCTCGTCGCCGAGGCGTTGGAGCCGGTGCTCCGTCCACTCGTGTATGCGGAGCCGCTGAGCCTCGTCGAGCGCCACCGCGAACGGGGCGAGCGCGTCTTCGTCGTCTCGGCGACCCTGCAGGAGATCGTGGAGGCGATCGCCGACGATCTCGGCTTCGACGGCGCGCTCGGCACGACTTGCGAGGTGAAGGACGGCCGCTACACCGGCCGCGCTCTGCGGGCGCTGCATGCCGAGGCCAAGGCCGACTGCCTGCGCTCGGTTGCCGCGAGCGAGGGCCTCGACCTCTCGGCGTGCACGGCGTACTCCGACAGCCATACCGACCTCCCGTTCCTCGAGGTCGTCGGGCATCCGGTCGCGGTCAATCCGGATCGTCAGCTGCGGCGCGTTGCGAAGGAACGCGGCTGGCCGGTGCTGGAGTTCAGCGGTCGCGCCTACCCGCATGCTCGCCGCCGCGTCTCTCCGGCGCTCGTCGCCGCCGGAGCAGCGGGCGTCGCGGCGCTTCTCGCCACGAGGTCCCGTGGACGCTGACGAGGGCCTGAGCCGGCTGCGCGCGCTCGGCTTCGGCGAGGCCGACGCACAGGAGCTGTGGGCGCACTTCGACTCGGCCGAGCAACGCGGGAAGCAGGGGCACGGCCACGCGCGGATACCGTGGCTCGAGGAGCTCGAAGGCTACGACCCGTCTGCCGAGCCGACGCTGCTCGAGGAGGAGGACGGCTTCCAGCGCTGGCACGGCGGCGGCGCGATCGGCTACCTCGTGCTCGGGCGGGTCGTGCGCGCGCAGCTCGCCTCGCCGCCGGCGCACGGTCGCCTCGTCGTCTGCGAGCGGACGTTCCCCACCGGGATGCTCGGGCACAACGTCCGCCGGCTTGCCGACGGCGGGCTCGTGGGTGTGCTCACTGCGACATCGCCGCGGCGGCTCGCGCATCCGTCAGGCGGGTCCAAGCTGGCCGGGACGAATCCACTTGCGATCGGGATCCCCAGCAGCGAAGGCAGCCCGATCGTCGCCGACGTCTCGATGGGCGCGATCACGTGGGGCGACGTCGTCGCGGGCCTCGCGCAGGAGGACGACCTCGTCCCCTTCGGCGGCGAGCAGGCGCACAAGGCGTTCGCGCTCGCCCTCGGTCTGCAGTTGCTCGTCGACTCGCTCGTGCACGACGAGGGTCACGGGGCCGTCCTCCTCGTCGCGCGGCCGGAGGCAGACCCGGTGCCGGCGCTGCGGGCTCTCGCCGCAGGCGTGCGGCTCCCGGGAGATTCCTTGTAACAGTCTGTTACTTGCTTCGACACGGCCTGTGTGGACCTGTCCGCCACGCAACTGAGAGGGTTGGCCGCGCACGTAGTAACAGACTGTTACTAGGTCGGACCTAGCTCGTTCGGGCCTGGCCGGCGGCCGCCGGCGCCGCTAGCGCGGGAAGCGGGGGTCGTCGCGGATCGAGGCGAAGTCCTCGTCCGTCTGAGCGGCTTTGCGGAACCGTTCGTTCGCCTCGGCGGCGGTGACGAGATGGTCGAGCGCAGCGTCGGTCTTGCCCGCGCGGGCCTCGAGGCAGGCAAGGTTGTAGAGCATCGCCGGGTCGCCGGGCTTCTCCTCGATGCCCTCTCGCATCACCCGCTCGGCCTGCTCCAGGTCGCCCGCCTCGATGTGCGGCATGGCGGCGAAGACGTACTCCCACGCCGATATCTCGTGCGCCTGGCCCGGCTTCCCGCCGACGGCGAGCACCGCGGCGTCGTCGGTCAGCGCGACTCCGCCCCGCTTCAGGGACGGATCCCGGACGAAGACGAGCTGTCCGGAGCCGAGCTCGTGGTCGTTGCCGTCGATCGTGAGTCGCACCCGCCCGCGTAGGACGAGGTAGATCTCCTCGTGCTCGAGCTGCCCCTCGGTGTGCTCCTCGACGACCTGGCCGCTTGCGCCCGGCGTGTACGCGTTCGTGCCGAACGCCTTGATCCCGAAGCGTCTCCGCACCGGTCGCCAGACGAAGCCCTCGGGCATCTCGATCGAGTCGAGCTGGTCGATGTGGACGAGGTTCATGCGAGCAGCTCCTGGAAGCGCGGATCGTCGCGCAGCGGATCGAGGTCGCTGTCGTCGCGGAAGTACCCCGCGGACTCTCCTTCGGTGTCGAGCTCCTTCGCGCGCCGCAGGTGCTCGAGGGCGGCGTCGGCGTTGCCGGCGAGCGACTCGAGACAGCCTGCGTTGTAGTGGACACCCCAGTGGCCGGGCTTCTCCGCGATGGTCGCGTCCACGATCGCCGTCGCATCCTCGACTCGACCGGCCTGCCGGTACGTGTGCGCGAGTGCGAACGAGTCCCAGCCGCCCGAGTCGAACGCCTTCCCGGCCGTGCCGCCGACGGCGAAGACGATCGTGTCGTCCTCCGTCGCCACCGCCGTGCGGAAGACCTCGGGCTGGAGGAAGACGAGGGTGCCGGCCGGGGCCTCCGCCTCCTCCTCGCCGATCGTGAAGCACGCGCGGCCGCGCACGACGACGTACAGCTCCTCGCTGCCGCTGTCTTCCTTGTGCGGCGGGATCAGCTGCCCACCCGCGTCCGCCTTCCATGCGTTGACGCCCGCCGGCCGGAAGCCGAGCACGTGCCGCACCGGGATGAGAGTGCTGCCGCGGTGCGACGCCGTCTCGACCTCGTCGAGAGAGAGGATCTCGTAGCCGTCGCTCATGCGGTGGCTTCGCGCAGCGCGTCGAGGACGACCGGGTCGATCGCGTCGTCGCCGTCCACCCGCTCCTCGAGGTTCTCGACGCCGGCCCACGCGTCGAGCGAGTCGTAGCCGAGTTGCGCGAGCCGCTCGTCGACCTCCGTGCGCAGCTCCCCCTCGAGTGGCAGCCAGTCCTCGCGCGGGCTCAGCCCGAACAGCAGGAAGTGCAGCCCGTAGATCCGGCGCAGCTCCTGGATGGGTCGCTCGTGGTCGTCGACCCGGAGGTCGACGAGGACGTCCGACAGCCCGGCGTAGCCGCCGTCCCTCTGTACGACCAGTAGAGAGGCCGACTGCTGGCCGCGCCCGTCGCCACCCGCAGCCTGCGCCGCCGCGAGACACTCGATCAGCCGTTGCGCGAGCGGCAGCTGCGCGTTCCCCTCGAACGTCGTCGCAAGCGCACCCACGGTTTCCTCGCCGACGAGGATGTTGCCCTGCGCGGCGTAGCCGGGCCCGGTGCGATGTCCGGCCCAGTCGTTGCAGCCCGATCCGGTCCAGCTCGCCGCGACGCCTTGTCCGTCGACGATTCCGAGCTGGCGCTCGTCGCGCCCCTCGTCCTCGGACGTCAGACGTTCGACGACCTCGCTCGCGCCGAGGCCTTCGCGCAGGAGAGCCAGCCCGTTCGGGCCGTAGCTCGGGTTCGCGTACGCCTGCGTCGCGATTGCGCCCACCTCGGGCTCGGCCCACGGCACGACCGAGCCGACGGCGAGGAACTTCGACTGCACGGCAACGCCCCACTGCTTCGCCTCGAGGTCGCAGGCGACGATCGAATACGTCGCGACGACCGGCTCAGCCATACGTCAGCTCGGTCAGGTCGAGCCCGAGCAGGTCGCGGCACTCCTCCGGCACGAGTACCGCCGCCACTTCGGGCCGCGCGAGCGCGGCGCGCACGTCCTCCGGCGACGCGGCGCGCACCACGACGGGGCGGCCCGCCTCGAACGCCGCGGCTATGCCCTGCAGATCGTCGACGCCGTCGAGGACGAGCGCCTCGTGGGCCGGCACCGCGGGATCCCCCTCGACCGCGAGCTCCGGCACGCGTCGGCCGCTTCCGCCCCACCAGCGCTCTCTCATAGCCTGACCGAGTCTCCAGGCTCAAGCTCGTCGACCTGGACGTCCGGTGCGAGCTCACGGAGCTGGGCCGGCGTCCCCTTGAGCGGCGGGAAGGTGCCGTAGTGACAGGGGATGCAGCGCTTCGTGCCGAGAAACTCGAGGGCGAGCGCGGCTTCCTTGGGATCCATGGTGTAGTGGCCGCCGATCGGCAGGATCGCGACGTCCGGGGAGTAGAGCCGCCGGATGATCTGCATGTCACCGAACACGCAGGTGTCGCCGGCGAAGTAGAGCTTCGGCCCGTTCTCGATCGTGGCGACGATCCCGACGGGCTCGCCCATGTACTCGAGGTCGTTGTTCGAGCTCGAGTGATGCGCGTTCGTGAGCGTGAACTTGACGCCGGCGGCCTCGACGGTGCCGCCCTTGTTCGGGTCGAGGACGTTCTCGAGGCCCTGTTTGCCCTGCAGCCAGTCGGCCATCTCGACCGGCGCAATGACGGTGCAGCCGTGCTTCTTCGCGAGCTCGACGGTGTCGCCGAGATGGTCGCCGTGGCCGTGGGTGAGCGCGATCACGTCGATCCGCTCGGGCTCCAGCTCCGACTCCGGACACTTCGGGTTCCCATTCAGGAAGGGGTCGATGTAGATGCGCTTCCCGTCGGGGGTGTCGAAGCGGAAAGTCGCGTGGCCGAGCCAGGTCAAGGTCGTTTCGGGCATGCGTGAGCTCCTTGGAGTGGACGGCGCGAGACTACTGAGGAAGGACCGTCCGATGCGGCCGTGAACCTTTAGCCGTGGGTTCGCGGCTCCTGCCCCTGGTGCTCGCGACGGCTGCGCTTGCGGCCGGGGCCACCGGTCTCGGCGGGCTCGCGCTCTGGCTCGGCCTCCTCGCCGTTCCCGCAGCTGCCTCGTCGGCATTCGTCGCGGTCAGCGACACGCTCGAGGGACGCCCCGCGCTGCTGCGCGCCGTGACGAGCTGCCTGGCGCTCGCCCTCGTCGTCGTGGCCTCGGCGGCCCGACAGAACCCCGCGATCGGGCATGCGTCGTCGCCGCTCGCCACGTGGGGCCTGCTGTTCGCGCTTCTGGCCTACGCAGTGCCTCTCGTAGTCTGGGTGGTCGAGCCGCTGCGCGTGCCGCAGCGGACGCGTCCGCAGCGCCGCCTGCGGCCCGCCGAGGTCGACGAGCTCCTCTCGCGCGCGGCCTAGTCGGGCGGCACCCCCACCCGTGGACGGGCAGGGGTGCCACCACTTTTGCTCGCTCTACCGGCCGAAGCGGAACGCGACCACACGGCGGGCGGACACGCCGGTGAAGACCGCGTTCTCACCCGGCTTCGTCACGCGGATGAACACCGCGAGGAGTCGCTGGTGACGGCCGGCGGGGAACCCGCGCTGCCGCGCCTGCGTCAGCGTGACGGTGCCGTCCGAGGCGGTCGGCGCCTGCGTCGGAGCGAACTGGTTGAAGGGGATCGCGGCCGCGTAGACGGTTGCGCCCTGCACCGGGCGCCCGCCGCACGCAGTGACCTTGACGTGGAGGTGGAGCGTCTGCGTCGAGCGGTTCACAGACGGTGAGACCGAGGCGGAGGTGATCTCCAACCGCCGCGGTGGCGCCACCTGGGTCACCGGCAACGTGCCGGTTCCGTCCGGGCAGCCGCTCGCGGGCACCAGCAGAGTCTGCGCTGAGGTGGCCGTCGTGGCCCCGGAGCCGTTCCGCGCCGTCACGTTCACGCGCAGTGTGTGACCCTGGTCGGCCATCGTCACGGTGTAGATCTTCGCGGTCGCCCCCCCGATCGCGAGGCACGCTGCTCCGCTTGCGTCGCACCGGCTCCACGAGAAATGGAACGAGGTCGGGCTTCCGCTCCATGTTCCTCGAGTCGCAACCAGCGTCTCGCCGACTTGAGCTACCCCGGAGATGGTCGGCGGCTTCTTCGGGGAGGGCTTTGCAGTGCTTGCCGCGGTGCCGCTGCCCGGCTGTCCGAATACGGCGCCGAGCAGTACGCCCGTTCCAACCGCCAGCACCAGTCCCAGTCTTGTTTTCGTCGCGTGACCTCGTAGCATGGCCGGCTCCTTGGGTCGTCGATATGTGCGGAGTCGTACCTGGCCGGCGATCGCGGCGAACGCCGAAACGGCGAAGCCTTGCAGCTTCTTTGCAGAGGGCTTTCAGAGAGGCAACGCGCTCGCCGCGTGCTGCGCGAGGTCGATCAGCGGCTGGACGGCGAAGAGCGAGCCGACAGAGACGACGAACGCCGCGCCGACGGCGACGTGGAGGAGGGTCTCCTTGGCAGGCGCGCCGCCGCTCACCGCGACGCCGCCCGGTCGCAACTGCAGTTCCTCGGGCCCCCGCATGTACATCGCGCGCACGATCCCAAGGTAGTAGTAAAGGCTGACGAGCGTTGCGAGCACGCCGACGATCACGAGCCAGGCCCAGCCGTGGTCGTACGCGGCGGCGAAGACGTAGAACTTGCCGACGAATCCGCCCGTGAGCGGTAGCCCGGCGAAGCCGAACACGAAGAACCACATCGCGACGCCGAGGAACGGCCGTTCCCAGCCGAAGCCGGCGAGGTTGTCGAGCGTGACAGGCACTCCGAGTTCCCGCTCCCGCGCGGCGACGATCGCGAACGAGCCGAACGCCGAGGCCGCATAGGGGATGAGGTAGTACATGAGCGCGCGGCCGCCGAGCGCGCTGCCTGTGCTGAGGCCGATCAGCATGAAGCCGGCCTGCGCGATCGCGGAGTAGGCGAGGATCCGCTTCACGTTCTTCTG
>Ga0308176_10000522_pt1 | contig 24410 bp, 10 predicted proteins | sample PhyCR2_3_FD_203890 | JGI IMG/M metagenome (GOLD analysis project Ga0308176, IMG submission 203890) | Soil microbial communities from UC Gill Tract Community Farm, Albany, California, United States - DLSLS.C.R2 | ecosystem: Environmental > Terrestrial > Soil > Agricultural land | place: USA... | reverse complement strand
GCGCCTCCAGGCCCTCAGGGCCGGTGATGAACACGCTCGCATCCTGGACCGGCTGATCGTAGCGATCGGTCAGCCGGCCCGATAGCTTGCCCTCGGCCAGCGCGACCGCGGAAGCACCACACAAGAGCAACAGCACCACCGGTAGCTTCTTCATGAGAATCGCGCTCGCAAGTTCCGTGCCAGGCCGCGTAGCTACTGGCGCATGTGAATCGTATCGGTTAGGCGACGACTTAATTGGGTTAAGAGAGCCTGGCGCAACATGGGCTGACGCACCAGCGCCACAGCGGTGGACCACCCCATAGGACGCGAACGCGCGCGGCGAGGCCAAAGGCCACGACTGCCCACCCACGTACGCGCGCTCATGGTCCGTCGCCGAGGTGGCACACTCTGAAGTCAACGGGCGGGCAAGTCGCCAGCGGGCAGAACTTCACGACGTACAGCTTGCAGCGTAATCAGCGCGACGCTCGCGAGGTCGTTGCACCAAGGCCGATCACGGCAGGTTGTATGCCGTATGCCGCAAGTAGGAGTTCACCGATCTAGCGATCGGTCTCGGACGGCGCGGTCGTCACCGGCCGCCGCAAGGACCTCCACGAGATCGTACGAAACCCGAAATCCGATCCGGGGCCTGTTTCGACTAACTGTCGCGACCCGAAACAGCGCCCTGCGTCTAGACGGCATATCTCTTTATCACGACATGATTATTTTCACATTTACAACTCGGAGGAGCCATGAGCGAACTTCGCGTGCAAACACCTTCCTACGTGGGCTGCTTGCGTAGGACACCCACACTTGCGGCATTGCTTTGCCTCGGCGGGTGCCTGGAGGTTGGTCCCCAGGACCCGGCGCTGCCCGATCCTTCAGCCAACCCTGTGACGATCACGAACCACGTGCACGCGATGCCGATCCGCGAGCGCGCCGGCCAAGACGCGAGCGCGGCCACGTTCCAGGCTTCGTCGGCACCCACCGGCGCACACTTGACCTACTACGGCGGCAAGGTCATTCAGAACGCGAACGTCGTGCAGGTCCTCTACGGAGGAGGGAGCTATCTTCCCCAGATCACGTCGACGGCCGGCGTGAGCATGGCAAGCACCTATACGCAGATCGTCACGAGCGGCGTGTTTGACTGGCTCAACGAATACAACACCGCCTCGCCGGCCCAGACGATCGGTCGCGGCTCGTTTGCCGGCATGGTTCAGATCGCACCGGCCGCCGCGCGCAATGGCTCGACGATCGTCGACGCGAGCATCCAGGCCGAGCTCGCCGCGCAGATCAACGCCGGCACGCTGCCGGCCGCGACCGACAACAACCTCTACATGGTGCACTTCCCGGCCGGCAAGACGGTAATCAATCCCCAGGGCGAAATATCGTGTGTCGACATCTGTGCCTACCATGGCACGTTCAAGATCGCCGCGCAGAACGTCTACTACGGCGTGCTGCCCGATCTGAACGCCGGCGCCTGCCCGACCGGCTGCGGCGCCGCGCCGACCCTGTTCCAGAACCAGCAATCCGCGGCATCGCACGAGCTCATCGAGGCGATCACCGACGCCGAGGTCGGTTTCTACGCCGGCCTCCAGGCGCCGCTCGCCTGGTACGACGGGAACAACGGCGAGATCGGCGACATCTGCAACCAGCAGCAGTTCACGTTCACCGGCACCGACGGCAACAATTATACGATCCAGAAAGAGTTCTCGAACCTGCAGAATGATTGCATCACGTCGCGCACCCTGCCGATGCCCACGTCCGGCTTGCACCTGTGGCTCCGTGCCGACGCGGACGTCTACAACGGGGCCACGTTGCTCACCAGCACGGGGCTTGCATCGCAGTGGCGCGATCAGAGCGGCAACGGGCGCACCGCCTCGATGGCCACGACCACGCGCCAACCAACGTTCGTCCCCGGTGCGCTCAACGGCCGGCCGGTGATTCGATTCTCTGGTGCGCAGTCGATGAATCTGAACGTTTTTTCACAGCCGACCTTGTTCTCCGTGTTCGTCGTCGGCAAGAACAGCCTGACAAGCGAGTCGTTCAGCATGATCCTCGGGCCCGGTGGCAACTCACCCAACAACCAGCTCCGGTGGAACAATGGGTCGCAGGCGCTGTTCGTGACCCAGAACGCCGGGACGATCGTCACATCACCGATCGGGAATACCCGCGTCTATCACGCTCTGTCGGCCCGCTACGATGGCTCCACGATGACCTTCTATCGCGATGGCAACGCCATGTCGTCGACGAACTTCACGACCACGGCGCCGTGGACGATCGCTTCGGTCGGGTCGTGGTACTCCACGTACTACATGACGGGTGATCTCGCCGAGGTGATCATCTACGATCGCGCGCTGTCCGAGGCCGAACGTGCGTCGGTGAACGCCTACCTGCGAAGCAAGTACAATCTACCGTGATTCGGCGCGAGTCGGCGAGGGCCGACCGGGTAGGTTGCATGAGGAACACGCCTGGAGGCGCTCCGCATCGGGCCGTTGCGGTCGGCGCGTCCACCGCCAGGCGGCCTCTCGTTGCCCCCGGGCGCGCTTGTTGCCCGGTCGATCGACAAGTAATGTCGAGCATGCGGCGCGACCTTCGCCCGCAGCGACCCGCACGCCCGAACCCGCCCGAGGACCGCGCATGGCCACCCGCAATCGCTTCCTGACGACCCACATCGGTAGCCTCCCGCGCAACGAGGAGCTGATGCAGATCATGTTCGCCCGTGAGGACGGCATCCCCCTCGATCAGGCTGCGCTCGAGAACAAGATCAGCGAGGCGGTCGCCAGCGTGGCGGCCCGCCAGATCGAGGCCGGCATCGACATCATCAACGACGGCGAGATGTCCAAGCCGAGCTACGCGACGTATGTGAAGGACCGCCTGAACGGCTTCGGCGGCACCGGCAACAGCTTCAGCTTCGCAGACATCGAGGCGTACCCGAATACCAAGGCGCGCGTGTTCGCCGATCCGGGCCGCAAGCATCGCAAGACGCCGGCGTGCAACGGCCCGGTCAGCATGCGCGACGTCGAGGCGCCGCGCCGCGACGCCCAGCGCCTGAAGGAGGCGCTCCACGGCAGGCAGCCGACCGGCATGTTCCTGAGCTCGGCCTCGCCGGGCGTGACGACGTTCTTCTTTCGCAACGACTTCTATCCGAGCCACGAGGACTACGTCTTCGCGGTCGCCGAGGCGCAGCGCCACGAGTACGAGGCGATCGTGAACGCCGGCATGATGCTGCAGGTGGACTGCCCGGACCTCGCCATGGGCCGGCACACGCAGTTCGCTCACCTCGACGTGAGGGGGTTCCGGGACAAGATGGAGCTGCACATCGAGGCCCTCAACCGGGCGCTCGTCAATATCCCCGCCGACAAGGTGCGCATGCACCTGTGCTGGGGCAACTACCCGGGCCCGCATCACTGCGACGTACCGCTCGCCGACATCGTCGACCTCGTCTGGAAGGCGAAGCCGCACGCCGTGCTGTTCGAGGCGGCCAATCCGCGGCACGCGCACGAGTGGACGGTGTTCGAACAGGTGAAGGTGCCCGAGGGGAAGATCCTGATTCCCGGCGTCATCGAGTGCCAGTCGAACTACATCGAGCATCCGGAGCTCGTCGCGCAGCGGATCGGCCGGTACGCCAACCTGGTCGGCCGCGACAACCTCATGGCCGCCGTGGACTGTGGCTTCAGCATCCACGTGGGCTCCGGGGGCGTCGATCCGGACGTGGTCTGGGCCAAGCTCACCTCCCTGGCGCAAGGCGCGGCGATCGCCACGAAGAAGTTCTGGCCGTGACCGCACGAGGGCCGTGAGCCTGGCGACCGCGGGAGCTCCTGTGATCGAGCGAGGTGAGCGCCGGCGCCAGCAGAGCTCGTTCGGTGGCAGGTGACCCATCGCCGGCCGCCGGGATGCCGGCTTGATCCTGTACCGGTGGGGGAGCGGAAGGGCTAAGCTCGCGCTCCCTCCTGCAGGCGATGGTGACATGACGCTTCCGCTCCTGCCGACCACCGTCGTCGGCTCCTATCCGCAACCCGACTGGTTGATCGATCGCGAGATGCTGTTGACGCAGGGGCCGCCGCGCGTGCGGATGCGCGAGGTGTGGCGGGTCGACGAGCGCTTCCTCGAAGCGGCGCAGGACGATGCGACGCGGCTCGCCATCGACGACATGGAGCGGGCCGGGCTCGACATCGTCTCCGACGGTGAGATCCGGCGCGAGAGCTACTTCAACCGGTTCGCCACGGCGCTGTCGGGCATCGACATCGACCAGCCCGGCATCGTCAAGAACCGCAACGGCAAGGAGACGCCGGTGCCGCGCGTCACCGGGAAGGTGAAGCGGCTGCGCCCGGTCGAGCGGCGCGACGCCGAGTTCCTCCGCCGTCACACCAGCCGCGCGATCAAGATCACGCTGCCGGGCCCGTTCACCATGACCCAGCTTGCCAAGGACGAGCATTACGGCGACGAGCGCGCGCTGGCGATGGACTACGCCGACGCGGTCAACGAGGAGGCGCGCGACCTCAAGGCGGCGGGCGCCGACTTCATCCAGCTCGACGAGCCCTATCTCCAGGCGCACCCCGAGAAGGCCCGGCGCTACGGCATCGAGGCGATCGATCGCGCCCTCGCCGGCATCGCGGGGCCGACGATCGTCCATATGTGCTTCGGCTACGCCTATGTCGTGAAGGAGAAGCCGAGCGGCTACTCGTTCCTGCCCGAGCTCGACAAGTGCCACGCGGCGCAGGTCTCGATCGAGGCCGCGCAGCCCAAGCTCGATCTCTCCATCCTCGCCGCATTGCCCACGAAGACGATGATGGTTGGCGTCATCGACCTCGGCGACGCGGCGATCGAGACGCCGGCGACGATCGCGTCGCGCCTCGGCGAGGCCCTCGCGCACATCGCGCCCGAGCGGCTCGTCGTCGCGCCCGATTGCGGCATGAAGTACCTGTCGCGCGACGTCGCGTTCGGCAAGCTCGCGGCGATGGTCGAGGGCACGCGCCAGGTGCGCGCGCGGCTCTAGCTCCAGCCCGTAGCCGCAGTGAATCGACCCGCCGGTGAACCATCTGTTCTGCGAGGACGCCAACGCGCCGCGCAGCGACGCGGGCTGGGTTCGGCGCGAGATAAATTGCACGGCCGGGTGGTCATGCGCCGGTCGGTCGTGGAGATGGCACGGACCGTGGGTAGCAATACGGCCGTCGACGGACGAGCGACGGGCCCAGACCCGCGGCGCAAGCAAGCGTGTGCGCGGTCTCCTGGACCTGTGCGCGGAGGGCCGCGGTGCACGCAAGCGGCTGACCGGAAGGTCGCGAAGGTAGGGGCCGGTGGCCTGTGTGGCGCCTGGGCACGGGCTCGGTGAGCGGTTCTGCCTCGCCCTGCGCTGGCGAGATCGAAATAGCTCGCAAGTATGCAGACTGCCAGGAGCAGGTGAGTCTATGGCTCTGCCATTTTTGTCGAATATTTACATTGCTCCCACGGCCGGTAACTACGTACGCTTGAGTCGGCGGGATGAGGACGATCAGAAGGCCAGGTCGTTATTCTGTGTTGGCGGTGCTGGGCGGATGGGCCGGCGCCGTGGCCATCGCCTGCGGCTCGAACCAGGCGGCTCCGCAGCGCGTCGAACCTGCCGGATCGGTGCAGGCCGCCGGCGAGTGCCCGCAGGCCGAGTGTCCACCTGCGACCGACGCCAGCGGCAAGCCGTACGTCTATACGAACCCCAAGACGCGCACCGCGACGCCGCTCGAGGGGCCGCCCGGCGTGCTCGCGCCTTGCCCCGACGGGCACTCGCTGCACGGCTACACCGGGCGCTGTCTACGCAACCTCGACAACAGCTGCAGCTGGGAGGTGAAGGAATGTCCGCCGAGCACGCCGAGCGCCCCGAGCGCTGGGAGCGACCGTTGACGGGCGCTCGCCGCAGGCGCGCGAGCCGGTGGGCCGGCCAGCTGGTCTGGCTGTGCATCTTCGCGAGCGCCGGGTGCCACACCGATCCCGATGAGAGGATCGTCCGCGCGCTGATGGGCGCGCTGACCGCGTCGAAGGCGCTCCAGGCCGGGCGCGATCGCCTCGGCCGCCACTTCAGCCACTATATCAATCGCCGCATCAAGTGGCTTGTCGGCGAAAACGCGTCATGGGGCGGCGCCCCCGACACGGTCACGCTGCGCATCAAGAACGAGATCGACGCGCTCGCGACGTACCTCGATCAGAAGCTCGGCCAGCCCGATGGCCCCCCCGGCCCCCTGGGCGGGCCGACCGACCCGTCCGCCACGCCGCACGTGGACCTCGCCGACGTCGCGAAGATCTATGATGACGACGACGCGGCGGCGATCGCCGTTCGTCAGGACGACTTCGTCCGGCGCAGGCGCCTGACCGTCGAGGCGATCGTGTGGCGCGCGGCCGCGCTCCATCACGAGCTGTGGACCAGCGACGACGCGGGCACCGCGGCGACGTTCAACCCGACCGCCGTGGACGAGCTCCTCGACCGGCGGCTGCGCGCCGTCGAGCGCCTGCTCTACACCGACGACTCGGCGCCGGATCGCGGCCAGGCATCCTGGACCTTGACGAGCGCGACCTCGGGCTGGCGCGACCACGCGCGCATCGTGATGTTCGAGTACCCGTTCATCGGCCTCGACCCGGCCGGAGGCGATCCGTTCACGACCGCCGCGGCCGCCGCCGGCATCAGCCTCGACGCGATCCCCGGGTTTCGGCACTTGCCGGCGGAGCTGCGCTACTCGGTCTTCGCGGGGCGCATCCGCCCGCCCGCCGCCGCCAACTGGAAGGTCGCGCCGGACGGCTACAGCTGGGACTTCGTGGCCGGCAGCGACCAGCCGTCGGCCGCGCTGGACAAGCTCATCCCGTCGACCTCACCCGTGGACAGCTCGTTCGGCGACTTCTGGAATCGCAACTGGGTGTTCTGCGATCACATGCTCTGCGTCATCCACCTCGACGCCCTGCGCTTCGGGCTGCGTCGCCGGAACAGCAACTCCGACACCGAGTTCGACGGCCTGGGGGACATGCACCTGACGCCGCTCCTGGGGGACACCGCTGCGTCCAGCCCGAACGGTCTGATCGCGAGCGGCAAGACGTACTTCGTGGGCGATACGTTTCACCCCGGAGATCTCGAGGTCGGCGACCACATCATCTTCTGGAACAACTACTTGTTCCGCTCGATCTTCGCCACCGACTTCGGCCTCGAGAACAGCCTCATCACGGACGTCGATGGCGAGCTGGCCCACTCGAGCTTCGTCGGCCACGGCGAGTCCAACAAGTCGTACGGCGACTTCGCGGATGCGATGCTCGGCGCGCTCAAGGCGCGCTTCAAGTTCTTTCGCGACCAGATCATCGCCAACGGCGGCGTCGATCAGGTGCTGTCGTCGCAGCGCTACAAGTACCAGCTGATCCCGTGGTCGCCGTACGGCGAGATCTTCCACGCCGCGGACGCGGCGCAGCTTCAGGTCTCCAGCGCGTGGTGGGTTCGCATCCGGCTCGAGGACACCGGCGCCAGCGGGAAGCCGCCGCTCAAGCTCGCCGAGGCCCTGCTCGCGTTCCCCAACTCGGTCGCGATCAACACGGCCAAGCAAACCCCGCCGGAGGTCGACATCCCCGATCACGCCTCCGACTGGCGCGAGTCGATCTATCTCCCGCTGTCGGTCCCCAACGGCCGTCGCGGAGGCTGGCCGGCCTACTTCCAGGCGCGCGAGGCCGGCCAGATCACGAGCCACGATGTCGCGCTCGACGACGTGAAAGTCGACGGCAGCTGGGCGCCCGGCCTCTACTTCCACGGCCCCGGCACCAAGGTGCCCGTGATCCGGCCCAAGGTGCGGCCGTGACCACCGGCGATACGCTCACGCGTGCCGCGCAGCAGATCGCGCGGGCGGCGCACCACCTCGTGCTGCCGCTCGGGACCACCGATCCCTCCGGCGCGGCGGTCCACGCGTTCGTGGCCCGCCTCGGCTGGACGCTCCCCCCGGGGCCGCCGCCGCCCTCGATCCTGGCGCTCGAGACGACCGCCGCGCGGATGTCGACCGACCTCGGCAAGCTCGAGGCCGTGCTCGCGGCGGGTCACGACGAGGCCGCGATCCTGGCGGCGCTCGCCGCCGTGTTCGTCGATGTCGGCCAGCTCTCCGAGGAGCTCGCCGCGCTCGGCGGCAAGCTCGCCACCGAGCTCCCGCCCGCGTTCCTCGCCGCGACCCACTTCGATCAAGCCTTCGTGCCCCGCCTGCTCGACGCGCTGATCATCCAGCAGCTGTACGCGGGGGTCTCGGTGGGAGCGCGCCTGCTCCGCCTGATCGGGCTCGTCGAGATCTCGCCGCAGCCCGCGGACCCGGCCGTCTTTCAGCCCGCGTTCACGCTGTATCGCGTGCACTGGGAGCGGATCGGGCAGCTGTTCCAGCACCCGGAGCAGATCCTCCACGACGTCTACGGCTGGGGCACGCCCGAGCTCACGCTCGCGCCGCTGTTCGACGCGCTGCAGTCCCTCGCGCATGCGCTCAAGGGGCCCGGCACGTTCGACTATCCGACGACCAGCATGCTCCAGGCGCTCGCCCCCGGCGCCGACCTCACGAGCCAGCGCATCGAGCGGATCTACGAGGTCCCGCTCGTCGATCTGACGGCCGGCAAGATCATCGTCGCGGTGACGGCGCTGCCGAAGCTGTCGCCCGGCGAGCTCCAGGGCCTGGCCGTCGCGCTGCTCGCGACCGGGAGCGTGAGCGGGCTCGAGATCCCGATCTCGGATCACGTCAGCCTGGTGCTCGACGGCTCGCTCGACGCCACCGCCGGGATCGCCGTGGCCCTGCGCCCCGACCGGCCGCCGTCGGTGATCGCCAACTACGACGTCGCCGGCTCGCCGCTCACCGCGGGCGACCTCGCGCTGACGCTCGACTACGCGCGCCAGCCCTCCGAGGATCCGCTGACGCTCTTGTCGTTCAGCGACGGCTCGCTGGTCGATCTCCGGGAGGCCTCGTTCGGGGTCAGCGCCGGCGCGGCCGGCGGACAGTTCGACATCGGCATCAAGGCGGGCGTCAAGGGCGGCCGGATCCTCATCAGCGCGAAGGGCAGCGACAGCTTCCTCGCGACCCTCTTGCCGCAGGACGGCATCGCGCTCACGTTCGACTTCTCGATCGCGTGGTCCAAGCTGCACGGCGTGGCGTTCTCGGGCGCGGCGGGGCTGGAGACCACGTTCGCGCTCGATCTGACGCTGGGGCCGATCGACGTCACGGCGCTGCACGTCATCCTCGGCATCGACGGCGACGGCCTGGCGCTCGAGGCCAGCGTCACCGCCGACGGCGCGATCGGGCCGATCTCGGCGTCGATCGATCGCATCGGCCTTACCGCCGACCTGGCGTTCCACAGCGGCAACCTCGGGCCGGTCGACCTGGCGCTCGCGTTCAAGCCACCGAGCGGCCTGGGCATCGCGATCGACGCCGGGCCGATCAGCGGCGGCGGCTACATCTACTTCGATCCGCCCAACGGCCGCTACGCCGGCGTGCTGGCGCTGTCGCTCTACAGCATCCAGGTCAAGGCGATCGGCCTGCTCGACACCAAGCTCCCCGGCGGCGAGCCGGGCTATTCGTTCCTCGTCATCATCAGCGTCGAGTTCACGCCGATCCAGCTCGGGTTCGGCTTCACGCTGAACGGCGTCGGCGGGCTGTGCGGCATCAACCGCGACTTCGTCAGCGAGGCGCTGCAGGCGGGCCTGCGCGCGCACAGCCTCGATCACATCCTGTTCCCCAAGGATCCGATCAAGAACGCGCCGGCGATCATCAGCGACCTGCGCACGATCTTCCCGCCGGCCGAGGGCCGCTACGTGTTCGGGCCCATGGTCGAGATCGGCTGGGGGGGCGGGCTGAACCTGGTCACCGCCGAGCTCGGGATCCTGCTGGTGCTGCCGTCGCCGGTCGTGATCGCGATCCTCGGCCAGCTGAACGTGATGCTGCCGAACCCCGACGCGGCGATCGTCGAGCTGCATCTCGACGTGCTGGGCGTCATCGACTTCGGCAAGAAGCTGTTCTCGCTCGACGCGACGCTGCACGACTCGCGCGTGGTGGTGTTCACGATCTACGGCGACATGGCGATGCGCCTTGGCTGGGGCGACCACCCCAGCTTCGCGCTGTCGATCGGCGGGCTCAACCCGCACTTCCAGCCGCCGGACAACTTCCCGCAGCTGAGGCGGCTGACGATCGCGCTGTCGGCGTCGGACGCGCTGCGGCTGTCGATCCAGTCGTACTTCGCGATCACGTCGAACTCGTTCCAGTTCGGCGCCAGGGCCGAGCTCTACGCCGGCGTGAGCTCGTTCAACGTCTACGGCTGGCTCGGCTTCGACGCGCTGTTCGTGTTCACGCCGTTCTCGTTCGTCGTCGACTTCACCGCCGGCCTGGCGCTGCGCTCGGGCGAGACGACGTTGTTCGGCATCTCGGTCGACGGCTCGCTCTCGGGCCCGACGCCCTGGCACGTCGACGGCAACGCCCACATCAGCATCCTGTTCTTCGAGATCAGCGTGCACGTGAGCGTGACCTGGGGCGACAGCCGTCAGGTCGAGGCCCCGCCGGTCGACGCCTGGCCGCCGCTCCAGGCGGCGATCCGGAACCTCCAGAACTGGTCGGGCTCGCTGCCGTCGGAGATCCCCTCGCCGGTGACGCTCGCGACGCCCAAGGCGGACCCCGCGCAGATCTACGTCGATCCCAACGGCGTGCTGACGCTGCGCGAGCGCGTGCTGCCGCTCGACCAGCAGCTCACCAAGTTCGGCGAGGCGGTGCCCGGGCCGCAGACGACGTTCTCGCTCGACGACGTCCAGCTGGGCGGCTTCTCGGTCGGCTTCGCGCGGGTGACGGACAAGTTCGCGCCGGCGCAGTTCGAGCAGATGTCGGATCAGGACAAGCTGTCGCGGCCGTCGTTCGACGACGGCGTCGCCGGGTTCTCGGTCGGCGCGGGGCAGCTGACGTTCGGGCAACAGTTCGGGCTCGACCTGCAGTACGCCGACATCTACGTCGACGATCTGCACGCGCCGCGGATCAAGACCTGGTTCCGCCCGGGCCTCGTGCAGCAGCTCGCGTGGGCGGCCGGCAACGCCGCGGCGGGGTCGGCGCTGCGCGCGGCGGCGATGGGCAAGTTCGCGCCGCCCAGGACCGCGGCGCCGCTGGTGACGCTCGGGGCGGAGCAGTTCGTCGTGGCCTCGACGAGCGATCTCGCGCAGCGCCGCGACATCACCGCGCCGGTCAGCAAGGGCCAAGCTTTTCGCGCGCTGGCCGCGCACCTGGCGCAAAACCCGAACGAGCGCGGCGATCTCCAGGTCGTCCCGCTCCATGAGCTGGCCGCATGAGCGATCTCGGCAAGTACACGTTCCTGCCGTGGCTGCGCCAGGGCATCTCGACGCAGATCTCCCAGACCGACGGCATGGCCGTGACCGGGCACGCCAGCGTGCAGGCGACGGTGGTGATCGGCGGGGGCCCCGAATCGGCGCCGGTGCCGGTGAGCATCGCGCTGCTCGGCCCCGGCGACGTGCGCGCGTTCGATCCGCGCGCGATCACGCGCCACTGGCCGCGCCCCGATGTCTTCGAGGTCGAGCCCAACTACTTCCCGCTGCTCGAGCTGTTCCCCGCCGACGTCGCCTGGCGGTTCACGCCGGCCAAGGCCAACGCGCAGGATCGGCTGCGCCCCTGGCTCGGCCTGATCGCGCTGCGCGACGACGAGATCGACACGTTCCGCGGCCCGGTCGCGGATCTGCCGGTCGCGGTCGTCACGACGAAGCCGGGCACGCCGCTGCCGCCGGTCGATCAGCTGTGGGCGTGGGCGCACGTCCACGTCGACGCCGCCGACAACATCGATCTCGGCACGCTGAATGGCCTGCTCGACAACGCCTCGCACCAGGTAGTGGCGCGGCTGCTGTGCCCACGGCGGCTCGATCCGCGCACGGCCTACACCGCGTTCCTCGTGCCGGCGCTCGAGGCGGCGCGGCTGGCGGCGCTGGGCCAGGCGGTGCCCCCCGCGCTCGATGTCTCGCAGCCGGCGTGGAAGAACGACGGCAGCGCGGTCCAGCTGCCGGTGTTCTATTCGTGGCGGTTCCAGACCAGCGACACCGGCGACTTCGAGTCGCTGGCGCGGCGCATCGTGGCCATGCCGCTGCCGGCGACGGTCGGTGAGCGGCCGATGGACGTCTCGCAGCCGGGCATGGGCCTGCCCCCGGCGGCGTCGGGGCCGCTCGCCGTCGAGAGCGCGCTCAAGGCCCTCGACGCGCAGCCGACGCCGTGGGACGCCTCCGAGCGGCTCAGCTGGACCCAGGCGCTCGCCGCGCTGCTCGATCTGCCCGATCAGCGCCTGCAGCAAGCGGGCGCGCCGCGCACGCTGGTGCCGCCTTTGTACGGCCGCTGGTACGCCGCGCAGACCACGCTCGACGCCGCAGGGCAGCCGCCGTGGTTCGAAGATCTGAACGCCGATCCGCGGACGCGCGTCGCCGCGGCGACGGGCTGGCAGGTCGTGCAGAACGAGCAGCAGCTGCTGCTCGCCGGCGCCTGGGCGCAGGTCGACGCCGTGCGCGCGGCCAACACGCTGCTGCGCCAGGCCCAGCTGGCCCGCGAGGCGGCGATCCGGCTGTACGCACGCCACGTGCTCGTGCGGTCGGTGCCGTCGCTGGCGCTGTTCACGCAGGCGCTGCACCCGCGCGTGCTGGTGGCGCTGCCGTCGTTGCCGAGGCCCATCACGGTGCGCGCGCTCGTCCAGCAGAGCCCGCTGCGCGCCGGCGTGCTGCACCCCGCGTTCAGGAAGCTGGCGCGCCCGCTCGGGCCGGTCGGCGTGCGCCAGGGCCGCGCCTTCGGCAAGGCGCCGCCGGCGATCATCGATCGCGTCAACACGGGCGCGCTGCCGATCGCGCCGCCGCCCCCGACGCCGACGGACATCGTCACGCCGGCCCGGGCGGGGACGCAGCTCGCGCCGCCGTGGCTGACGCCGCACCTCGCCGACTGGCTGAGCAAGATCCCACACTCGCTCTGGTTCGTGATCGAGCTGCTGCTCGAAGCGATCCTGGCGGTGTGGCCGCAGTTCCTCGATCCGCCGCTGCGCCAGGAGCTGGTGCAGTTCCTGACCGAGGTGCAGACCGCGCTCAAGCTGGGCGGCTCGCCGGCGGACGACCTCAAGCGGCGGATCGCCGCGCGCGACGGGACGCTCACGCCCGCGCAGATCCACGCGGCGCCGCCGCGGCCCGGCTTCGTGGCGCAGGCGCTACAGCCCGACGGCACGATCGCGCCGCTGCCGCCGTCGAGCGCGCCCGAGGATCCGCGGTTCCGCACCGCCGTCGCCGCGGCGTTCGGCGACGTCAACGCGGCGCCCGCGCCGGGCGAGACGCTCTACCCGCTCGACCTCGCCCGGACCGCGCAGGTGCTGCAGCAGGCGATCGATCCGGTGGTGACGATCGGCGCGACCTTCCGCGAACGCCTCGGCATCCTCACACCCTGGAACCCGCCCGATCCGCTCGATCCGGTGATGGCGGCCCCGACGTTTTCGCAGCCGATGTACAGGCCGCTGTACGACATCTCGCCCGACTGGATCCTGTCGGGGTTCGGCGCGCTGCCGAGCGACATCGCCTCGCTGGCGCACCCCAACGAGCGCTTCATCGAGAGCTACATGGTCGGCGCCAACGACGAGCTCGGGCGCACGCTGCTGTTCAACGAGTATCCGACCGATCAGCGCGGATCGTACTTCCGCCAGTTCTGGGATGTCACGGGTGCGCCGGACCCCGAGCCGGACATCAACCCGCTGGCGGCGTGGCCCAGGACGTCGCCGCTCGGCGGCAACTCGACGCGGCCCGGCATCGACTCGTACCTCGTGCTGATCGTGCGCGCCGAGCTGTTGCGGCGCTATCCCAACACGATCATCTACGCGGTGCAGGCCATGTGGAACGCCGACGGCACGCGTTCGATCGCCACCGGGGCCGCCGGCACGCCGGTCGAGCTGCACCCCGAGTTTCGCGGCTCGCTCGGCACCGGCGCCGGGTTCTGGGGCTTTGCGCTCACCACGGCCGACGCGCGCGGCTCGGAGTCGCCGTCGGGTCCGGCGGGCTGGTACTTCGCGCTGCAGGAGCACTCGTCGGAGCCGCGCTTCGGGCTCGAGCCGGCGGGCGCGAGCTACGCCACCGCGCCGGGCTCGTGGCAAGCGCTCGCCTGGTCGGATCTGGCGGCGAACGCCAGCGCGCTGGCCCAGGTGCAATACATCGATCTCGGCGCCGCGCTGCCCAAGGTCGGCGCCGTCAACGACGCCAAGCACGCGCGCTGGCACGTGGGCGACGGCGCGCGCGCGTCGGACCTGGCGTACATCACCTATCGCGAGCCGGTGCGCCTGCTGGTGCACGCGTCGCGCATGATCCCCAAGGACGCGTGAGCCATGGCCTCCACCACGCCGACGACGCCCGATCGCACCCCCGTTGACCAGGCGCGCCAGGCCTTCGAGCAGGCACGCCAGGAGCGCCTGCAAGCGCAGGCCGAGCTCGCGGCCAGGCAGGCGACGCTCACGCAGCTGTCGCGCACGCTCGCGGCCGGCGATCCGAAGCTTGGGGCCGCGCGCGACGCCGTCTCGCGGCAGGCGAGCGCCGTCACGGCGGCGCGTGGCGCGGAGAAATCGGCGGTCACCGGCGTCTCCGCGGCGCTGGCGGCGTTCCTGGCCACCGACATCTCGGCCGACGTGGCGCGGCTCGACGCGCGTCACCCCATCGTGCTCTTGCCGCTGCGGCTCGAGACCCGGTTCTCGGCCGGCAGCGCCCGGACGCCGGATCGCCCGCGCATCGCCGCCGCCACCGGCGACGCGCCCGAGCTCCTGGTGCGCGTTTATCCCGACGATATCGCCGCCGACGCGCACGAGCCGGAGCTGTCGGCCGACGAGCAGGCCGCGGGCAGCGCTTACTGGGCGGCGGCACAGCCGGGCGGCGAGCAGCTGGCGGCGTGGCAGGCCCTGGTGCAGAAGTTCCCGGCGCCGCGCGCGGCGTGGATCGTGCGCGTCACCGCCCCCGGCGCCAAGCCGCCGCCCAGCTTCGACAAGCCGACCGGCTGGTCGCGCGCCGTCGAGGCCCGGCTCTTGCCCGATCGGTTCATGGTGATCGCCACGCGCGGCGGCGTCACGCGCCAGGCGGTGGGCGCGCCCATCGTCGAGCCGCTGGCGCTCAGCGTCGGACCCGATACGCTCGACGCCGATCAGTCGCCGATCGGCCCCGATGGCAAGTTCAAGATCGACGACGCCGTCCAGTGGACCATCGACTTCGACCTCGCGGTGGCGAGCGGCATGGCGATCCGCCTGCCGATCGACGCCGAGGATCTCGCGCAGGGCTTCGATCGCGTCGTCGTGGTCGGCGTGAAGACCTCGCTCGACGAGGTGGCCACGAGCCAGCGGCTCGGCGCGCTCCTGGACGCGCACCACTACACCGACGGGCTCGCGTTCGTCCGCCAGGGCACGCCGACGAGCAACGCGCTCGGCACGCCGGCCGGGTATCCGCCGGCCGACCCGAACCACGCGCGCAGCTTCGCCGTCGAGCGCGGCCAGCCGCTCGACGCCACGAGCGGCTCGGCGGCGCAGCTGATGACGCTGGCGCTCGGCCTGCCGCGCGGGCTGTTCGGCCACGTCGAGGGCGCCGATCTGGTCGAACTCGGGCCGGCGCAGAACATGAACCGCGTGCTCTACTCGTCGACGCTGGGCTACTTCCTCGATCAGATCCTGTCGCCGCTGGTCTTGCCCGACGCGGTCAACGAGGTCGGCCAGTATGTCTCCCAGTGGCTCGTGCCGCGCGGCCTGTGCTCGGCGTTCCGCGTCGGCCGCGTGCCCTACGGCATCCTGCCGGTGACGTCGATCGCGCGCTGGCAGGAGGCGCGCGGGGCCTCGCCGGTGCATCAGCGCATCGCGCAGCTGGTGCAGAAGCTGCGCCCGTGGTTCGTGAGCTTGTCGGGGCAGGCGCCGCACATCGGCGCCACCCGCGATCCCGATCAGGATCTGCTCGACGTGCTCGCGATGGACGCGAGCGCGCGCGAGGTCCGGGTGCGGCGCGTGCTCGGCAACGGCACCTGGCTCAACCTGCTCATGCTGTTCGACTGGCCCGACGCCGTCTGGGACCAGGTCCACCAGTCGATCGGCGCCGGCGTGCTCGGCGCCCTCGGGTTGCCGGCCGGATCTCATCCGCGCGTGCTCGACCTGAACTTCTCCGCCAGCGCGCATCAGTACAACGGGCAGCTCGTCGACACGGTGGCGCTGTCGGAGACCGACCCGCTCGGCGCGCGCGACTACCTCAGCTGGATCAAGGGCGCGACGATCGACCAGCTCCACCTCGAGGCGCTGCCCCAGGCGCTGCCCCAGGCGGTCAAGCAGGTGCTGCTCTATCGCTTCCTGCGCCACGGCGCGCTCGCCGAATACCACTGGTGGGGCAACTTGCTGCTGGCCAAATATGCGGCCACGCCGGTCGCGGCGTGGCAGGAGCCGGAGCTGGTCCAGATCGTGCCCGGCACCGAGACCGCGGCGACGCCGTGGCAGCGGCTCGCCAGCCCGGTCACGCTGCCGGTGATCGGCGTGATCGATCTGGCCGCGTTGTTCGACGGCGACTATGAGGCCCAGCTGCGCGCGCTCACCGGCGTGGGCGACTTTCGCGACGCGCTCGGCGCGCTGGCGCCGCTGCCGACGGCGGAGCTGGAGCGGTTGTTCACCGAGTCGCTCGACGCCGTGTCGCACCGGCTCGACGCGTGGATCACCTCGCTGGCGACCCAGCGCCTCGTGCAGCTGCGCGAGCAGCGCGACCTCGCGCCGGGCTGCCACGTCGGCGCCTACGGCTGGGTCGAGCAGCTGAGGCCGGAGGCCACGCCGACCGTCGTCATCGGCGGCCAGACGCTGCGCACGACACCGGGCGGCTACGTGCAGGCCCCGTCGATGGCCCACGCGGCGACCGCGGCCGTGCTGCGCAACGCCTACCTCACGCACCTCGGCGAGCCCGCGGCGCCCTACACCGTCGATCTGTCGTCGGCGCAGGTCCGCATGGGCCGGTTCCTGCTCGACAGCGTGCGCAACGGGCAGCCGATCGGCGCCGTGCTCGGCTACCTCGTCGAGCGCGCGCTGCACGACGCCCACGCCGAGTCGCTCATCGATCCGATCCGCCAGGTCGCGCCGCTCGTGGCCGGAAAGATCGAGCCCACGAGCGATCCGATCGAGACCGTGGCGGCGCGCAACGTCGTCGACGGCCTGGCGCTGCGCACGAAGTGGAAGGCCGGCACGCTGTTCGGTCCGGGCGGGCTGGCTCCCGCGATCGCGCATCGCGACGTGCTCGAGCAGGAGCTCGCGCAGCTCGATCGCAACGTCGACGCGGTGGCCGATCTGCTGCTCGCCGAGTCGGTGCACCAGGTCGTGATCGGATCGACCTCGGCGAGCGGCGCGGGGCTCGACGCGCTGGCGCAGGGCGTGCGGCCGCCCGATCCGGAGGTCGCGCGCGCCCCGACGGGCGGGACCACGCTGACCCACCGCCTCGCCGTCGTGCTCGGCGCGACGCCCCCGCCGCTCGCCCCCGGGTGGCCGGCGACGCCGACGCCGCGCGCCGCCTGCGAGCCGCGCCTCGACGCCTGGGTCGGCGCGCTGCTCGGCGATCCGCGCCACGTGGTGTGCCGCGTGCAATACCCCGATCGCTCGATACCGCCGGTCACCAGGACGGTGAACATGACGCTGGACCAGCTCGCGCTGCGCCCGCTCGACGTGCTGGCGCTGGCCAAGGCCGTGGCCGCCACTTCGGCGGCGAGCGAGCTCGATCGCCGCGTGCTCCATGCCGCGTTCGGCGACACGGTGCCGGCCGACGCCGCACCAGGCGCGTCGTTCTCCATCGTCTACGCGCCCGATCCGGCGTGGAACCGCGCCACCACGCGCAGCGTCCCCGAGCTCGTCGATCTGGCCAACGCGATCCTGCGGCTGGTCGGCGGCATGCGGCCGCTCGCGCCCGTCGACGTGCTGCATCCGGCCAACGCGGCGGCGGTGAGCGACGCGCAGATCCTGCACGGCGAAGCGCAAGCGCGCGTCCAGACGGCGCTCACATCGGTCGGAGGCGTCGCCACGGCGCTCGCGGCCGCGATCGCCGCCGTTCCGGTGACCACGCCGCCCACGCCGCCGACACAAGCGCAGGCGCAGGCCCTCCGCGCCCAGCTACGCGACGCCTCGCAGTTCGGCATCGCGGCCGCGTTCCCCGCGTTCGAGGCCGGCGCCCAGGAGGGCGGCGTCAGCCCGATCTCGCTCGTCGATCAGGCGACCAGCGTCCTGAGCGAGCTGCAATCGCGGCTGGGGCAAGCCGCGGCCAGGGCGGGCGACGAGATCGCGCAGGCGCAGGCGGTCTTCGGGCGCGACTTCCGGCTGCTCGTCGGGCTGCAGTTCCCGTCCGCGACGGCGAGCGGCGCCGAGCTGGCCCAGGCGGTAGCCTACGGCCCGACGATGCTCGGCGGCGATCCGCGTGCGGTCGAGCGCTGGCTCACCGGTGCGACCCGCGTGCGCGAGGCGCTGGGGCGCTGGCGTATGGTGCGCGTCCTGGCCGAGGCGAGCGGCGCCGGCTTCGCCGCCTGGAACGTGGCCCAGCTGCCGCACGACCCGACGGCGTCGTGGGTGGCGCTACCGCCCGCGCCCGGCGAGGTGCGCGCCGCGGGCAAGCTGTCGCTCGTGCTGCACGCTCCGTCGGGTACGCCCGATCTGACCCGGCCGAGCTATGGCCTGTTCCTCGACGAATGGGTCGAGACGATCCCCAACGCGAAGGAGCACACGGGCATCGCGTTTCGCCACGAGGACACCGCGGGCGAGGCGCCGCAGACCATCCTCGTCGCCGTGCCGCCGGCGCTCGAGCCCACCTGGAGCCTCGACGCGCTGCTGGCGATCGTCAACGAGACGCTCGACAACGCGAAGCTTCGCGCGCTCGACCTGCAGGCGCTCGACTTCCTGGCGCAGATCATTCCCGGCATCTACCTCGCCGCGAACGCCGGTGACGACACGATCGCGACGATGCTGGCGACCAAGCTCGACTTCCACATCGAACAGAGGGTGACCTAGATGGCGTCGATCACGTGGTGGAATCGCGTCGAGCCGCGGCCGCGCACCAGCGACATCGTCTCGCCGCTGCAGGCGAGGATCCGCGACCCGCTGTGGCTCCTGACCCGGCAGTGGCAGCTGGGCGAGTTCCTCGGCGTCGACTCGGGCTCGCCGGCGTGGGTGCAGCTGACCGAGCGCATCGGCGCGATGACCACCCGGGTGCAGGGCGATGGTACGGTCACGCCGCTCGAGGCCGCGCCGCTCGAGCAGCAGCTGGAGGGCGAGCCGTTCACCCCCGATCTGGCCACGCGCATCGAGCTGGGCCAGGTGCTGGCGCGCGTGCTCGACGACGCCGGCGCCGATCCCGCGCCGTTCCGCGCCGCGTATCCCATCGCGGCGGCCGTGACCTACGACGCCGACCCCGCCGAGGCCCAGCTGCGCCGCGTGTGTGCCGGGCGCAGCATCGACGGCGTGGCGGCGTACGCGGCGATCAAGGCCGGCGATCCGTCGGTGCCGAGCGCGCCCGCCGCGGCGCTGCAGGCGTTCGTGGCCTGGGTCGAGGCCACGCTCGGCCCGATCGGCAGCGTCGAGGACGCCGCCGCGTGGCAGCCGGCGCGGCTCGAGTATGCGGCGCGCGTCGAGGCCACGACCTACGCGGGCACGGCGAGGCTCGGCGTCTCGCCGGGCGACGACGGCCTCATCGACTGGGCGGCGTTCGACGTGGCGTCGACGGCGGAGGCGCCCACGCTGCCGGCCACCGTGCGCACCATCGTACCGGCGCACGTGCGCTTCAAGGGCATGCCGAACGCGCGGTTCTGGGACTTCGAGAACGGCACGATCGACTTCGGCGACCTGAAGCCGGACAAGCGCGACCTGGCGCGGCTGGCGCTGATGGACTTCATGCTGGTCCACGCCAACGACTGGTTCATGCTGCCGGTCGACATGCCGGTGGGCGGCACCTATCAGCTCGACTCGCTGATCGTGCACGACGTGTTCGGCGTCGATACGCTGATCCCGCGCGCCGATCAGGAAGCGCTCGGGCCCGGCACCTGGACCATGTTCTCGACGACGCTCGCCGGCACGGCGCAGACCGCCGGCTGGTTCCTCTTGCCGCCGACGGCGGGCGCGGCGCTGCAGGCGGGGCGCGTGCTCGAAGAAGTCCGGTTCGCCCGCGACGAGATGGCCAACATGGTGTGGGCGATCGAGAACACGCTCGAGAACGCGGCGGGCGAGCCCTGGCCGCAGCACGAGCGCGACGCGGCGGCAAACCCGATCACGACCCCGCCGGCGACGTCGAACCCGGTGCCGCTCGCGTTTCGCATCGAGTCGCACGTGCCGAGCTACTGGATCCCGTTCCTGCCGGTGTCGCTCGATCCGGTCAACGGCGTGGTCGCGCTCGAGCTGGCCGAGGCGATCGCAGAGGACGGGCATACCCCGATCCCGCCGCGCGGGCGCATCTTGCAGCCGACGGGGATCCCCGCGGCGCAGCCGTACCAGATCCCCGAGGAGGAAGTGCCGCGCAACGGCATCAAGGTCCAGCGCCTCGCCGCGCGCAGCCGCTGGAGCGACGGATCGACCCGGCTGTGGCAGCTGCGGCGCGTCCAGCCGGGGACCGGCGAGGCGCAGAGCGCCCTGCGCTTCGATCAGCCGCTGCCGAACCCCTAAGCCCGGCGTGCGGCCCGCAGTGTCGCCAGAGCACGCTTCAGTCGAGCGAGTTGCCAATTCGGCAGCATGCCAGCCAATGCGGTGCAAACTGGCAAGCGGAGACTGCCGGCAGCGGCCTAACTGCGCGAGCCGGTGACACCCGCGCCGGCATGTCCGCTGCACCACTCGGGAGGATGCGCCGATGGGCGTCGTACATCGTAGGTGTGATCGCGGTCGCGCTGCTCACGCTGGTCAGCGGCGATAGCGTGACCCTCGAGGCCGCGCCGTTCGTCCCGGTCGTGGCGCCGCCGATGGTCGCGGCGCCGAAGCCGGCGGCCCCCAGCGCGTCGTTGCCGATCGCGGGCTGGATCATCGACGACGCCGGCGCCCCGATCGCCGGCGTGAACGTCACCCGGCGCGATGCCAGCGGCGCGATCGAGGCGAGCGCGGTGAGCGAGCCGACCGGAGCCTTCCGGCTGCCGCCGCCTTCCACGCCCAGGCAGCAGCTGATGCTCGACGGACCGGACGTGTTCCCTGCGGAGCTGGCGGTGCGCGCCGGCGGGCCGGAGCCGCGCATCCTGCTCGCGCGACGCGTGCACCTCGAGGTGCGCGTGACCGCCGATGGCGCGCCGGTCGCGGGAGCCCTTGTCGAGATCAGCGACGGCAGCGGGCCGGCGCTCACGACCGTCACCAGCGATCGCGAGGGCATCGCACGATCTGGCGACCTCTTGCCCGGCCCGTACGAGCTGTGGGCGCGGCGCGAGGCGAGCATCTCGCCACTGGTCCGGCTCGCCGATGCCGCGAGCGCGCACGACGTCGTGCTCGCGCTCGCCCCGGCGGAGACCGTGCACGGTCAGGTCACCGCGGACGGCCCGCTACCCGCGGGCGGCACCGTGCAGCTCGCGCCGCTCGACGTCGATCACGCGACGCGCGTCGCGACGCTCGACGCCGGGGGCCGGTTCACGCTGCAAGGCCTGCCGCGCGGCCGGTGGCGCGTCGAGGTCAGCGTGCCGGATCACGTGTCCGACGGCGATCGCGTGCTCGACGTGAAGGGCCCGGCCGACGAGCTCGCGCTGCGCGTCGCACGCGCCGGGCTCACCAGCGGCAGCGTCGTCGATCCGGCGGGCGCGCCGGTCGCGGGCGCGACGATCGTGCTGCGCCAGCAGGGCGTGACCACCTCGGCGGTGCGCTCGGTCGAGGATCGCCCGGCGCTCGCGTCCACACGGCTGCGCTGGGTCCACCCGCTCGCCGGGCCGCGCCAGATGCCGGTGATCGGGCCGGCCCGGTTCGGCGCGTCGCGGCCGGGCAACCGCGCCGCCGAGTGCGGCCTCGGCCACTGCGGCGTCGACATCGGCAGCAAGCGGGGCACGATCGTCCACGCGGCCGCCGACGGCGAGGTCGTCGCGGCGTACACCGAGATCCGCGGCGAGGCCGGCCGGTTCGTCGCGATCGATCATGCCGGCGGCCTGCGCACGTACTACATGCACCTCGATCAGCTGCGCCCCGGGCTCGAGGTCCATCACAAGGTTCACGCGGGCGATCCGCTGGGCACGATCGGCACGACCGGCTTCGCGCTCGAGAACCCGCACCTGCACTTCGCGCTGACCCAGGAGCACCACGGGCGCGCCTGGTATATCGATCCCGAGCCGGTGCTCCGCCACGCGGTGGTGCTCGCGACCGCGCGCTCGCTCGACCCCATCGATCCGAGCCGGTCGCTCGCCGAGCCGGTGCTGCCGGTGATCGCGCCGGTGATCGCGGCCGCGCCGCACGAGGTCGCGGCAGATCCGGTACCGGCGCGCACGTTGGTCTCCGATGCCAAGGGGCTGTTCCGGCTCGACGGCGTCGCGCCTGGTTCGTACGTCGCGGTCGCGTTCGCCGAGGGGTTCGCCCCGGTCGCGAGCGCGCCCTTCGTGGTGCGCAGCGGCGCCGAGACCGAGGGGATCGCGATCACGCTGCGGCCCGGCGTGCTCGTGGGCGGCCACGTCACCGGTCGCGACGGCCCGCTCGATGGCGCGCTGGTCGTGGCCACGACGGGCTTCGGCGAGACCGTGCACAAGGTCGCGATGACCTACACCACGCGCACCGGCGAGTTCGCGCTGCGCTCGCTCACCGGCAAGGTGACGCTGACCGTGAGCGCGGCCGGCTACGGCGACGTCGGCCGCACGATCACGCTGGACGATCCGACGCCCACCCGCGCGCACCCGCCCGAAGACTTCGCGCTCGTGATCGAGGACGGCCAGCTGCGCGGCCAGGTGCTCGCGCCCGACGGCGGCGTCGCCGGCGCCGTCTCGGTGCGCGTGCTCGAGGGCCCCTCGCGCCGCGGCACGATCAGCGATCCGCGCGGCGAGTTCGCGCTCGATCGCGTCGCGAGCGGCAGCTACGTCGTCGAGCTCACCTCCGCCGACTATCCGCCGCTGCGCGCCAGGCTCGAGACCGGCAAGTGGAAGGAGCTGCGCTTTGCGCCGGGTGGCGGCGTGCGCATCCTGCTCGCCGACGCGCGCTCCCGGGCACCGCTCGCAGCCTCCCGTGTCGAGGCGACCGGCCCCGGCGGCCAGACCGCGATCCGGGCGACCGATCCGCAAGGCCTCGCCGAGCTGCGCGGGCTCGCCGCGGGTGAGTGGAGCGTGCAGGTCCGCGCTCCCGGCTACACGGCGGGCCGCGCCGCGGTCACGATCGGCGCGACGCGCGTGTTGCCCGAGCTGCGGCTCGACCTTGCGCGCAGCGCGATCGCCGGGGGCGTCGTCCGCGATCGCTACGGCCGCCGGGTCGCCGGTGCGCGGGTCTCGATCGGCGGGGCTTCGGCGCGCACCGACGCCGACGGCAACTTCCGGATCGCCGACGCCCCCGCCGGCCCCGGCGTGCTCGAGGCCGAGTCCGAAGGCGCGCGGGGCGCGCTGCGCATCGAGCTCGCGCCCGGTGACGAGCGCATGACGCTGAACGTCGAGCTTGCCCGGTGATCGCGGGCAAGCCCTACGATCGGGTCGGCCGCGATCATGAGTCCTGGTACCCCGCCGCAGTGGATTTGACTGATTGGTTTACCAACTCATCCCGCGAGGACGACAACGCGCCGCGCAGCGACGCGGGCTGGGTTCGGCGCGAGATAAATTGCACGGCCGGGCAGTAGCACGTCGGCGGGTCGTGGAGATGGCGCAGCGCGTGGGTCGCAATACGGTGGTCGACGGACGAGCGACGGGCCCAGACCCGCGGCGCAAGCAAGCGTGTGCGCGGTCTCCAGGAACTGCGCGCGGGAGTAGAACGCGAACGACGTATTTTCATAGCAGGTGGGCATGGGTTTGCAGACCCGCGTTGCCAGCGCGCGTGTTCACGTTCTTCCGCAAGCTTCGAATCGGTCAGAACTTCTGCGGTGAGGTCCTAGGACGGTTTCGCCTGGCGTAGCGGGCCCGCGGGCTCGCCCGCATGATCCTCGCGCCGGGGCCTGGACGAGAACTTGGACAGGGCGCTCGTCATGGCGGCGCGATCCTCGAGGCTCGCCGGCATCGTCGTCGGGCCGCTGCCTCGTGCCAGGCGCATCGCCGCCGACTCGCGGTACTCGCGAGCCTCGGCCAGCTTGGTGAAGGCAATCGCGAGCCCGCGCTGCTCCGCGAACGCCTCGAGCTCGGCGAGATCGACGCGGAAGAACTCCTTGCGCAGGTTGACCAGGTTCACGCTGCGATCCTTGAACCTCTGGTGGAACGCCGCTTCGAGCGCGGGGGCATCCTCGGAATAGACCATCGCGTGGACGTCGAACGGGAACGGCACGGAGGCGGCCCCGAGCTCTCGCACACGGTCCATTGGCTCGAGCCGGCGCG
>Ga0308176_10000521_pt1 | contig 24427 bp, 24 predicted proteins | sample PhyCR2_3_FD_203890 | JGI IMG/M metagenome (GOLD analysis project Ga0308176, IMG submission 203890) | Soil microbial communities from UC Gill Tract Community Farm, Albany, California, United States - DLSLS.C.R2 | ecosystem: Environmental > Terrestrial > Soil > Agricultural land | place: USA... | reverse complement strand
AAAAATCAGTGCTTCGCCGGCGCCTTCCGAATGGGCTAGGAACGGTTAACATGTCAATAAGAAGGCTACCCCCGGAACTCATCAATCGCATCGCCGCCGGCGAGGTGGTCGAGCGGCCAGCGAGCGCGGTCAAGGAACTCGTTGAAAATGCGCTCGATGCCGGCGCCAGTCAGGTCTCGGTTCGGCTCCATGCGGGTGGGCTCGAACTGATCGAAGTGGCCGACGACGGCTGCGGAATGGCGCCGGACGAGATGATTCTGGCGCTCGAGCGGCACGCGACTTCGAAGCTAGATGGCGATGCGATCGACCGGGTGACCAGCTTCGGCTTTCGAGGCGAGGCGCTGCCTTCGATAGCGAGTGTGTCGAGGCTGACGCTCGAAAGCCGGGTGCGAGGCGCCGACGGCTGGCGAATCGAAATCGACCATGGTGAAAAAATCGCAGAGGGGCCGGCCGCACTCCCGCCGGGCACGCGGATCAAGGTGGAAGGACTCTTCGACAAGGTGCCGGCGCGGCGCAAGTTCCTCCGCAGCGCGCGCGCCGAATATGCGGCGTGCCTCGACGCGGTGAAGCGCCTCGCGATGGCGCGAAGCGATGTCGGATTCACGCTTGATCACGACGGGCGGCGGATCCTGACCCTGGCGTCTGCCGATGCGCCGGTGCGCGTGGCCGAGCTTCTGACCCACGAGCTCGATCGGCATGGGATCGGCATCGACTGCGCCCGCGAGGGAATGCGGCTCACGGGCGTAATCAGCCTCCCCACCTTCAACCGCGGCGTAGCGGACCAGCAGTTTCTGTTCGTGAACTCTAGACCCGTGAAGGACCGGCTGCTCGTCGGCGCGTTGCGAGCCGCCTATCGCGACCTCATCGCCCGCGATCGCCATCCGATCGCGGCATTGTTCCTCGAAGTCCCGCTCGAAGAAGTCGACGTCAACGTCCACCCCGCCAAGACAGAGGTCCGCTTCCGCGATCCGTCGGCCGTCCGCGGCCTGATTATCGGCGGCCTTCGCCGCGCGCTTGATGAGGAGACCCAGCGAAGCGCGGCGAGGGAGCAGGCGGCTGCGCCCGTCATGTGGACGACGAGCGCGACCCACGATTCGTCGCTCGACCGTCACGCCCGCGAAAGCGGGGTGCCCGCTGTTCTTGAACAGAGCGGGATTGACCTGTGGTCGTCTTCGGCTCCCGCTGTCGCGGGAATGACGACCGTGGCCGAAGGCCAGCGCCTCTTCGCCGAAGCGCCCGCCGCGCGCGCGGAGCCGGCTGTCGAGCCCGTGCCAAGCTATCCGCTTGGCGTCGCTCGTGGTCAGGTCGCAGCCACCTATATCGTCGCCGAAGCCAAGGACGGGCTGGTGATCGTCGACCAGCATGCCGCGCACGAGCGGCTGGTGCTCGAACGGATGCGCGCGGCGCGGGAGGGCGGATCGGTCGCGCGCCAGTCGCTGCTTATCCCCGAAGTCGTCGAGCTCGACGAGCCCGATTGCGACCGGCTGGAAGGCGCTGCGGCCGACCTCGCCGACATGGGGCTGGAGATCGAGCGGTTCGGGCCAACTTCGATGCTGGTTCGCGCAGTCCCCGCCGCGCTCGGCAAGGCCGATGCCGCGCGCCTGCTGGCTGACCTCGCGGGCGAAATCGCCGAACTCGGTGGACCGCTGAGCCTCCGCGACAAGCTGGACCACGTCGCCGCGACCATTGCCTGCCACGGTTCCGTCCGAGCGGGCAGAGTGCTCTCCGTCGCCGAGATGAACGCGCTGCTTCGTGAAATGGAGGTCACCCCGCGCTCCGGCCAGTGCAACCACGGCCGCCCCACCTGGGTGAAGCTCGGCCACGGCGAGATCGAGAAATTGTTCGGAAGAAAATGAGCAATGTCTAAGCGCCTAGAATCGCTCCGACGCTAGTTCAGTCCGTTCCTCAGCTGTCAGCGGGAGACCGGCTGCCGTTTGCGCCTGCTTGCGCGCTTCTTCTGCGTCTCCCGAGCGGGCAAGCGCTTCGGCCCACTTGAAGTGATTACGCCCCCAGTTCGGCGCCAGCTCATCGGCACCCTCGAACTTCGATTCGGCAGCTCTCGAATCGCCCTTGACCAGCAGCGCTTCTCCCCACATCTCGGGCGAATCCGCATCGCGCGGGCTCTTTGCTTCAGCGATCTTGAGCAAGGCGATCGCACCATCCGCATTGTTGCGATTGAGCCGGCTGCGTGCCCATTCGTTGTAGGCGAAAGGCAGGGACGGGGCTTGACGGATGCCCTCGGCAAACCAGCGGTCTGCCGCGGCCCAGTCCTGCTGTTGCGCAGCAATCATCCCGCGAACGCGCACGCACAAATAGCAGTCCAAAGGAGTCTTCTGGATCAGTGCGCTGGCGCCGGCCGCGTCTCCGGAGCGCGCGAGCGCCTCCGCTTCCAGAGGCCAGATCCAAACTTGCTGCATCAACCCGTAGATCGGCCTGGCGGTTTTTCCTGCTTCGAGCGTTCCGTCCATCTTCCGCGCGTCCTGAAGTGCGACTGGCCAACGACCGATTTCCGCTGCGATCCAGTAGCGCGGCAAAGCGAGGAAGGCTCCTTGCGCGATGTCCCATGGCATTGCGTCGTCCGAAGGCGGCGCCTGAACCAGTGCGCGCTGCGCGGCGGGCAGGTCGTGGCCCAATGCGTAAGCCGTCGCCGCGACCGCCGGCGAAAGTTGCGCCACTTTACCGTATCCGGATGCCTCCGCCGGAAAATCGCGCGCGGTTTGCATCCATTCGCTGCCCGCCGCCTCGTAGTCGGGCCGCACGAAGTCGAGCCACGCGCGGGCCATGAGCCTGTTCGCCTGGAAGAAGAAGTCGCTCGTGTCGGGAAGACGCTTTCGAGATTCAATCTCGAGCGCCTTGGACACGTCCAGATCAGCCTCCTCGTGACCGCTCCAAACCTGTGTGTTGACCATGGCGATATGGTCGTTGAGATCGGATCCCGCGCCGTAACCCATCCCTCGCGACGCGTAGGTTCGAGCGGCCGCCATATTGCCGCGATCGTTCAGCTCGATCAGCGCCCACTTGGCATAGGCCCAGCCGCGCTCGCTTTCGGGTCCGTTGATCGCCAGATCCGAGATCACCTTGAGCGCTTCAGCCGATCGCCCAGCGCCGTCGAGATATTCGGCATAACGGTACGGCTGGTTGGCGCCATAGACCGCCTCGGCGGATTTCTGGGCGAGGTCGTCGAACGATGTGAGCGGCCCCGTGAATGTCTGGGGCGGCGCGTCTCCCAGCCGTGCGGTTAGTGAGATGCCGCCCGGCACCAGGGTAACCTCGCCGGTGACATGGCTGACGTTGCCGAGACGCTCGCGAAGGAGCTTGTCGAACTCGGAGAAGGTGAGGCCCGTATCCGGAATCTCGACCTTGAAATCGGAACCCCAGTTGCTTTCGTACGACTGCGGCGGCCGGTCCGAATCCGCGGTTGCTCGTTGCAGCTCCTGCAGCTTGTCGAGGAACCGGCTGGCTGCGACCTCCCCGGTGAGGCCGGTTCGCGCGAGGTCCGGAGGCACGGAGAAAGCGTCGATTGCCAAGCCATGAGCTTCGTGCGCCTGCCACGCCAGCACCGCGACAAGCAGCACGATCGCGGCACCCACGATCGCCGTCAGCACTTGCAGAAGCGCCTTCATCCAGTCGCTGAATCTTCCCCAGCGCAGACGTGAGAGGACGAGGTGATGCTGCGCCTGAAGACCGTCGATCTGCAGGTCGACGAGACGGCCCTGCTTCTCGAGGAATGCCTCGGTCTTTTCATCCAGTCGGCGTCCACGCGGCGGCCGCCCCAACGCCACAGCCGCAGCTACGGCATCGAGCTGGTCGAAACCCTTTTCGGTTTCAAACGCAGGCTCCCCGCGCTCGTCCATGCCGGCTCCCCCACTGAGATTGCGAGGAGTCTACGCGCTTCTAGCAGTAGCAGCCAACGTTCATTCTTATGCCGTCGGCGCAGGCGATAGGCGGTCGCATGATGACCGCGGTGAGCTTGATCTGGCTAAGATCGTCCGCGAGTAATTTGCCAGAAACCATTGGCCTGCTATTGCCCCGACAGGGAATGGGGTCTCCCTTATAACCGCCGACCGGCTGATGGCTCCTGCTGGCGCATTCGTGCTGCAGTAGGAGGTTTATGCTTACCCTGATCGTCTTCATCGGCGCCGGAATCGGCGGGGCCATGCGCCACGGAGTCAACGTCGCCGCGGCCCGGCTGTTCGGCTTCGGCTTTCCGTTCGGAACGCTGATCGTGAACGTGAGCGGCTCATTCGTCATGGGACTGTTCGCGGGGTATTTTGCCTACCGGGCCGGCGTGCCGCAGCATGTCCGACTCTTCCTGACGACTGGAATTCTCGGAGGCTTCACGACCTTCTCGACTTTCTCGCTCGACGCTGCAGTGCTGATTGAGCGGCACGCATACGGTGCCGCCGTCGGATACATGGTGGGATCCGTCGCGGCGGCGCTCGCCGGATTGTTCTTCGGTCTGGCGGTGTTTAGGAGCGCCGGGCACTTGCCCTAAGAACAGAAGCCATGAACATCGACCTCATTCCCATAGGCGACGATCCGCCCAACACCGTCAACGTCATCATCGAGGTGCCGGTCGGCGGCGAGCCGGTAAAGTACGAGTTCGACAAAAAGTCGGGCGCCTTGTTCGTTGACCGGATTCTGCACACGCCGATGCGCTATCCGGCGAACTACGGGTTCGTCCCGCACACGCTGTCACCAGACGGCGATCCGATCGACGCGCTAGTGATTGCGCGCTCCTCGTTCGTCCCTGGTTGCGTCGTGCGGGCGCGTCCGATCGGTGTCCTTTTCCTCGAAGATGAGCATGGCGGCGACGAGAAGCTGATCTGCGTGCCCGTGGACTCCACCTTCCCTTATTATTCCGACGTCGGCGAGCGGCAGGACCTGCCGTCGATCATCTTTCAGCAGATCGAGCATTTCTTCACCCATTACAAAGACCTGGAGCCGGACAAATGGGTTCGAGTCGGGCGCTGGGGTCATGCCGAGGAAGCGAAGCGCGTTCTGATGGAAGCCATCGCGCGCGCGGACGAAATGACCCCCGAGCACGTCTGAGCGCCGGGACTTTCCGAGACGTTTCTGCTACAAGCTGCGCTTCCCCGGCAAGGAGGCGCGCCATGGCAACCCAGGATCGCATCTATTTCGCCCAGCGCGCGGCGGAGGAGCAGGAGCTGGCGATCTCATCCGATGACCCGGGCGTTGCCGAAGCTCATCGCAAGCTCCAGCGCGCCTATCTCGAACGCGCAAGCGTTGGCGAGCGGCCTGCAATGCAGCTGCCGACCCAGCCGATCGGCTAAGCTTGGTCCTTGGCGCTCAATCGCCTGTAGGTCTGGTTAAGGAGGGTCGAACGCGCCTCCTCGCGGGCCTTCTCCAGCCGCTCGTAACCGCTCGATTCCTCATTTCGAAGCTCTTCGGCGAAGCGCCCAGCGCGAACCTCGGCAAGGATTTGCACCATTCGCTGGCGCACGCCTTCATCGACGATCCGCTTGCCGCCAAGCAGCGCGCCGAGCTCCGCGGTGTTCGAGATCGCCTCACGCATTCCGGCGATCCCGCGCGCTTCGATCAGGTCGGCGATGAGCTTCAGCTCGCCGACGCATTCCAGATAGGCGAGCTCGGGCGAGACTCCTCCAGCGACCAATGTGTCGAAGCCGGCGATCAACAGCTCCGGGACGGCGCCCCAGACGACCGCCTGCTCGTTGAACAGATCGGCTTCGGCCTCCTCGGCAAAAGTAGAGGCAATCAGGCCGGCGCGGCCGCAGCCAATCGCGCGGCCGTAGGCGCGGGCGATTCCAGAAGCATTTCCGGTGGCGTCCTGAGCAACCGCCCAGACGGCAATCATGCCCTTGCCCTGTTGGTAGAGCGTACGAAGCGCCGTACCCGGGCCCTTGGGCGCAACCATGAAGACGTCGAGATCGCGTCGCGGTTCTACGAAGCCGAAACGCACAGAGAGGCCATGGCTGAAGCCGAGAGCGGCGCCTTGATGGAGGAGCGGTTCGATCTCCCGATAAAGAGCGGCGTGAATCTCGTCCGGCGCGAGCATCATCACCGCGTCGGCGGAAGCAACGGCCTTTTCCAGAAGATCGGTCTCAAGGCCGGCGCTCTCGGCTTCGATCGCGCTTCCCGAGTTTCCGCGAAGCCCGACCACGACGTCGATTCCGCTGTCCTTGAGATTTAGCGCCTGCGCGCGCCCTTGGTTGCCATATCCGAGAATGGCGATGCGCTTGCCCGCGAGTGGCGAAGGATCGATGTCGGGGTCGCGAAGCAAATCCATAGGCCGCCCGCCTAGCTTTTCGCCTCGAGGAGAGCCAGCGCTTCGCCCAGCCGCTCCACGTCGAGCGCTTCCTGGAAGCGCGGCCAATCGGGCGGCGGCTGGTGCGCGAACCAGGTATATTGCCGCTTGGCGTAGCGCCGCGTCGCCTGCTGTCCGGCCGTAACCGCTTCGTCCAGCGAGGCCTCGCCGAGGAGATAAGCCGAAAGCTCCGCGACGCCGATGGCCCGCATCACAGGGAGGTTGGGATTGAGTTTGCGAGCAAGGAGCGCCTCGACCTCGCTCACGGCGCCCTGATCGATCATATGTGCGAAGCGCTCATCACAGCGGGCGTAGATCCACTTTCGTGGGGGCAAGAGGATAAGCGGACGTAATGCGATTTCGTCGGCAATGCCGCCCTCGCGCTGCTCCTGCCATTCGGCCAGCGTTCGGCCCGTCGAGAGGATCACTTCCAGCGCGCGGTTGATTCGGGTTGTGTCTCCGCGGTTGAGCCGCGCCGCCGTGTCCGGGTCCAGCTTCTCCAGCTTTGCGCGATTCTCATCGACCGCGGTCTCACGCACGCGCGCACGAACTTCTGAATCTATCGCGGGCACTGGCGCGATGCCGTCGAGGATGGTTCTCAGATACAGACCCGTGCCGCCGACCAGTATAGGAGTCCGGCTCTTGGCGTGGATTTCGTCGATCTCGCGGCGAGCCATTTGCGCCCAGTCGGCCGCCGAGCAGGGGAGGGCGCCATCCTGCACGCCGTAAAGGCGGTGTTCGGCTTTCTGCCGCGCGTCCTCAGTCGGCGCCGCGCTGAGGACGCGAAGATCGCGATAAATTTGAGCGCTGTCGGCGTTGACGATCACGCCTCCGATTTGCTGAGCAAGGGCAAGCGCCAGAGCAGACTTGCCGCTCGCGGTCGGTCCGGCGATGACGACGAGTGGAGGCTTGGACGAAGGCATGGGCGTAGCGACGCTGATAGCAGCGGGACGGCTCGATGACAGGCTGGTCGATCGCGCGCTGGGCCTTCTGCGCGAAATCGATCCGGCGGCCGCCTTCCTCCACTGGATCGACGAGGGCGACGCCGCCGATCTCCGCTTCAATGGGGATTCGAAGGGTGCGCGCTGGGCGCTGGACCAGATCGATTGCGTCGATGTTGTCGTGCAGCCGGACGAGCCACGCTGGAAACACCTGCTGGTGGCGGACATGGATTCCACCATCATCGGGCAGGAATGCATCGACGAGCTCGCCGATTATGTCGGCCTCAAGGAGAAGGTCGCTCGGATCACCGAGCGTGCCATGCAGGGCGAGCTCGATTTTCCGGGAGCACTGCGCGAGCGGGTCCGCCTTCTCGCCGGACTGGACCAGCGAGAGCTTAAGCGCTGCCTCAGCGAGCGCGTCGAGGTGACGGCGGGGGCCGAGACGCTAGTTCAGACGATGCGCGCTGGCGGGTCCAGCTGTCTTCTCGTGTCGGGCGGTTTTTTGTCGTTCGCCGAGCCGGTCGCCAGCGCGGTGGGGTTCGACCGCGTCAGGGCCAATCGGCTCGTCTTCACGGGCGGAAAGCTCAGCGGGGAAGTGGGCGATCCGATCGTCGACGCAATGGCCAAGAGGGAGGCGCTGATCGAAGCGCGTGAGCAACTCAGTCTGGTCCAAGAAGATGTACTCGCCATCGGCGACGGAGCGAACGACAAGCTGATGATTCAGGAGGCGGGGCTGGGCGTCGCGTTCCGAGGCAAGCCAGCGCTCGTCGAGGTCGCCGACGCCGAGCTTAAGCACCACGGTCTCGACGCGCTGCTCTGGGTGCAGGGCGTGCGCCGCCGCGACTGGTTCAGAGGCTGATTATTTGGCGGGAACCGGGAAACAGGCAACTCCCACCGCTTTGCAGGCGGACTCGGCTGCGCCTTTGCTCCCGAACGGACCAACCTGAAGCCGGGTAACCGATCCCACAGCAATATAGAATGGCTTCCGGCCGGCAAGCGCGCCATTGCCTGAAACCTTTCGATAGAGCGTCTCGGCATTTCCGCGCTGCGAGAAAGCGCCGAGCTGGATGCGCCAGCCTCCGGTCGCCGGCACAGCGGCTGCGCTGGCGGGTACTGGCTTCGGCTCCGTCTTGGGTTCTGTCTTCGTCGGTGCTTGCCTGGGCGACTTGGCTGCGGCGGTTTCGATCGGCTTCGCGGCGGCCTTCTTGGGACCCGAGGTTGGAGCAGGCGCGCCCTTCGCTAGCTGGCGAGCCATTTCCACCCCGCGTTTCCGGTCCGAGAGCGGAATGACTTGGTCGAGCTGTTTCAGCGTTTCCTCGGCCGGTTCGAGGCCCTGCGCGGCCGCCCGGCTGACATAGGCATAACCGAGTATCGGGTCCTGCGTAACGCTGTCCCCATTCACGAGGGCAGTCCCGTAGACCAGCAGAGCCCGCGGCTCACCTTGGTCGGCGGCCTTCTTAAGCCACTTCAGGGCTTCGGGCTGGTCACCGTTTTGGAAGAGAAGCAGGCCAAGCGTGGTCTCCGCGTCGACATGTCCCTGGCCTGCGGCGCGTTCGAACCACGTCTTTGCCGCGGCTAGGTTGATTGGAACGCCGCGCCCGAGGCGGTAAGCCTGACCGAGATTGAATTGGGCATCGGCGTCGCCTTTCTCGGCAAGCGGCCTCCAGATCGCTACCGCGCCCGAATAATCCGACCGTTGCCAGGCTTCGATGCCTGACTTTACGGACTGGGCCGAAACGGACGCACCCGCCCAAAATAAGAGCGCTCCGGCAACTAAGTATTTGCGATTCACGACCAATCCCACCCCGAGCGAAGCTTAGCCTACCCTCCGCGATCCGCAAGCAGCGCCGCGATGCCGTTAACCAGATTTTAGAGCCTCAGGTGTCACTCCCCCACTGAATTGACGTCATTCACGCGAGGGGAAAAGCATGCGCGTCTTGGCTATGGCATCGCAGAAGGGCGGATCGGGCAAGACAACCCTTTCCGGTCACCTTGCGGTGCAGGCGCAAATGTCGGGGGCCGGGCCGGTCTGCCTGATCGACATCGACCCGCAGGGGAGCCTTGCCGACTGGTGGAACGAGCGCGAAGCCGACATGCCGGCTTTTGCGCAGACCACCGTTGCCCGCCTCGCTTCGGACCTCGAGGTTCTTCGTCAGCAAGGTTTCCGGCTTGCAGTGATCGACACCCCTCCGGCGATCACAATGGCGATCCAGAGCGTTATCGCGGTTGCCGAGCTCATCGTCATCCCGACCCGTCCCAGCCCGCACGACCTCCGCGCTGTTGGTGCCACGGTCGACCTCTGCGACCGCGCCGGCAAGCCGTTGATCTTCGTCGTCAATGCAGCGACGCCCAAGGCCAAGATCACCTACGAAGCCGCGGTCGCGTTGTCGCAGCACGGGACCGTCGCTCCCGTCACGCTTCACCACCGCACCGATTTCGCTGCCTCGATGATCGACGGGCGCACGGTTATGGAGATCGATCCGCAGGGCCGCTCCGCCAGGGAAGTCGGTGAACTGTGGGAGTATATCTCCGACCGACTCGAGAAGAATTTCCGCCGGACCGTGTTCGCTGCGCCAGGTGCATCGCCCGGAGTGGCGCCGGCCAGTCCGCGTCCTGTCGGCGGTTTCGGCCGCCGCGTCGTCGGTCAGTAAGGGGGCGAATCGGTGGCTGAAGCCAAGCCTTTCGCCTCTCTCTCTTCCGGCCTTCTCGCCCGCAAGGGCGCGGCTCGCCCCGCCATGCGTCCGCAGGGCTTTGGCCAGGGCGGTCACGGTCTCGAGGATCTCGGCTGGAACGACATGGGTTTCGAGCCGCCCAAGGCGGCCGAAGTGCCGCGCGATGAGGATCACGATGCCTTCGGCGACGATGCCGTCGAGCATCCGCGGGCCCATCCGACGGGGCTGACCCCTGTCCAGTCGCCGGTTCATCACCAGCAGGCCGAAATCGCCGATCGTCTCGGCGCCGAGGAAGCTGACGAAGAAGAAGAGATCGACGAGACCGCCGAGCTTTACGACCCTGAGGCTGTCGAACCCGATGATGAAGTCGAGCCCCAAATCGAGCTCGAGACAGAAGATGAGATGGCTCCGGTGGCCGCTCCGGCGCCCATCGTCGTTGCTACAAAACCAGTTCCGGCTCCGGCTCCGCGCCGTTCGCCGCGTCCGCGTTCCGCACCAGGCAGCAAGGGGAAAGCTGCCTTCACGCTCCGGCTCGATCCGGCGCGTCACCTGAAGCTCCGGCTGGCCTGTGCCGTCGGTGGCCGTTCGGCGCAGCAGTTCGTGACTGACGCGCTCGATCAGCTGCTCGATCGCATGCCGGAGCTCGATGCAATGGCCGAGAAGGCAAAACGCAAGGGGTAAGAATCATGACCACTCCGCTCCGCTTCGGCTCAGCCGTGTCGGCAATCGCGCTCGCTACGATGATCGCCGGCTGCGCAACGACGCAACCCAAGACCCATTTCGGGGGCAAGGCGGCGGATGAGAATGTGGGACTCGCCACCCGTGCGATGGCCGCGCTCAATTCGAACAAGATCCCAGAGGCCATCGATTACGCCGAGCGGGCTGTGGCCCAGAACCCCGATGACGCTGGCTTCCGGGCTTTGCTCGGCAACGCCTATTTCGCGGGTGGTCGTTTCAACTCGGCCGAAGCTGCGTTCAAGGATTCGCTGACGCTCTACTCGAACCAGCCCAGCGTCATCCTCAAGCTCGCCCTCGTCGATACCGCGCTTGGCAAGAAGGATGACGCGGTAGCGTTGTTGCAGGCCGGCCGTTCCGCGCTCGACGCTTCGAACTATGGCCTCGCGCTCGCTCTTGCGGGCCAGCCCGACCAGGCGATTCCCGTGCTCGAGGCCGCGGCTCGCGCGAAGGGCGCGGATGCGACGGTTCGCCAAAATCTGGCGCTCGCCCACGCGCTCGCGGGCGATTGGACCGAGGCCCGGACTATCGCCGCGCAGGACGTGCCCGGAGACAAGCTCGACGCTAGAATCCATCAGTGGATGCAGCTCGCCCAGCCCGCGAAGCCCTCCGACCAGGTGACCGCCTTCATGGGCGTTACTCCGGCCGCAACCGATCCGGGCCAGCCGGTCCGCCTCGCCCTTCGCAAGACCGATACGATGGTGGCGGAGGCAGCTCCGGCCTCGCAGCCTCAGCCGCACGTCACCGAAGCCGCTCCGGCGCCCGCGCCGGCTGCAGTCCAGGCTGTTGCCCCTGAGGAACCGGCACCGCAAATGGTGGCCGCTGTCGCGCCCCCGGCGATGCCAGCTCCGCAGCCGGCGGTGGCCGAAGCTCCGGCTCCGAGCCCCGTCACGATGTTGGCCGTCGCCGCCCACGAGGTGTCTTCGGCGGTCGAATCGTTCATCACGAAGAAACCGGCGCCTCTCGCGCGCCCTGCCAAGGCGCACCGCGCCGTTGCAGCCCAACGTCCGCTGGCTCACGGCGATTCAGTCGTCCAGCTTGGGTCCTACCGCACCCCCCAACAGGTTGCGGCCGGATGGGCTCATCTGACGCAGCGCTACCCTGCTTTGCGGGGCTACTTGCCGCTGAAGGCGCGGTTCGATTCGCCAAACGGAACCTACTGGCGCCTGTCGATCCAGGGCTTCAGCAGCCAGCGGGAGGCGATCGACCGCTGCCAGATTCTGAAGAGCCGTGGCGGCGCATGCTTCGTCCGCGGCGTGGCCGGCGACGCGCCGGTTCAAATCGCTTCGCGTTAAGCCAGCAGCAGCTCCAGACAGGCCATCCGGACCGCGACGCCCATCGCCACCTGCATGGTGATCAGCGAGCGGTCGGGATCGTCGGCGATTGCGCCGTCGATCTCCACTCCGCGGTTCATCGGACCTGGATGCATCACGACCGCTCCAGGCGCAGCGCGAGCAAGCCGCTCCGAGGTAAGGCCATAGCGGCGAAGAAATTCGCCTGGGGCATCACCCAGATCCGCTTCGAGTCGCTCGCGCTGAACGCGAAGCATCATCACCACGTCGGCACCCTCGATCGCCTCATCGACTGACAGATGGGGCGCTCCATCGGGCATCAGTTCGGCCGGCCCGGCTAATCGAACTTCCGCGCCGAGCCGCGATAGCAACCTGCTGTTCGAACGGGCGACCCGGCTGTGCTTGATATCGCCACAAATCGCGATCTTCAGGTCCTCAATGCGGCCGAGGCGGCGTCGGATCGTCGCTGCGTCGAGCAGGGCTTGGGTCGGGTGCTCGTTGGTGCCATCGCCGGCATTGATCACCGGCGCGTCCATGATTTCAGCGACCGCAGCGGGAGCGCCGTTGTTGCCGTGACGGATGACGAGAAGGTCGGGACTCATCGCATTCAGCGTCTTTGCGGTATCGTCGAGGCTCTCGCCCTTCTTCACGGACGACTGCTCGACGGGCATCGTAATCACCGACGCGCCCAATCGGTGCGACGCGGTGGCAAAGCTCATCAGTGTGCGCGTCGAATTTTCGTAAAAGAGGTTGAAGACGAGCTTTCCATTGAGGGTGGTGGAATCGGCAGTGGGGTTGGCGCCGAAGAAATGGTCCGCCCGGTCGAGGATGGCGCGGACCTGCTCATCGGTCAGCGAGTCGATGGAAAGAAGGTCCACGAGCGCTTCGCCTAACTGCCGTTGCCAAGATTGGCCAGCGCGTCGATCGCGCCTTGCAGGATGTGCGCGGCAGCCAGTGCGTCGACCTTCTCGGCGCGTTTTGCGCGGCTGACGTCGGCTTCGATCATCGCCCGCTCGACGGCTTGCGTGGACCAGCGCTCGTCCCACAGCAGGATGGGAAGCCCCAGCGGCGCCAGGTTGCGCGCGAAAGCTCGGACCGATTGGGTACGTGGGGAATTGCTGCCGTCCATGTTAAGCGGAAGGCCCACGATTAACCCAAGCGCCTGCTCGTGATCGATAATTCGACGAAGGCTGGCCAGGTCTTGCGTGAACTTGGACCGGCGAATGGTCTCCGACGGGCCCGCAAAGTGCCAGCCGGCATCGCAGATTGCGATGCCGATCGTCTTGGTGCCGACGTCGAGACCGAGGAGCTTGCCGCCATCGGGGAGTGCGGCCGCGAAGTCGGATGTGTCCGAGGTCGTCACTCCAGCCATGCGGCTAACCTCCGATCGGAGTCGTGACGAATCGCACCCCAAAACAAGGCGTAGTCATAGACGTGGTAGTTGTTACCGGGGAGGACGAACGACCCCATCGCCGGGATCTGACCGTCGAGCTTCAAAAGTCCTTCCTCACAATGAGCGCCGACGATTCCTGGTTCGAGAGTCGCGGATTTTAGATCGGCCGAAGGCACAAGCGCGCCGGGGTTTGAGCTCGCGGGCCCGGCGCCGTTCTGGGTTCCCGTTATCGGGTTGACGCAGAGAATCCTTTTGGGCCGACGTTCGTCACCATTGAGCCCGCGAGTGCGCTTCCACTCGTCGAGAATTAGCGACGGGTTCGCCGGGTCGCCGAAGGTCATCCACGAAAGGATGCATCCCGTCTCGTCGGCCGAGCGGCAAGCGGGAAAGCCGAGCTGGGGAAGATCGCTGGCTGTATCGATGGGCCAACCGACGACATAGGCAGCGACCAAACGATGCCCCAGCTGCGCCTGGTGTTCGCGGAGGAGGCGCATGAGGTGCAGTGCACCCTGACTGTGGCCGGCTAGGATGATCGGGCGGTTTCCGGCTTCCTTCAGGAACTCGTCGAACGCTGCGACAACGTCCCGGTAAGCGAAGTCGAGCGCACTTTCCGCATCAGAGCTGTCGAGCAGGAATGCGCCATAAGCCGCCTGGCGATACCGCGGCGCCCAGATCTGTCCGACTTCGTTGAAGGCACTTGCCTGACTTTGAACGAAAAGGCTGCTCCGAAAGGCCGTATCGCCGCCAACGCGCAAAGGCGCATTCCAGCGGTCGTTCTGCAAATAGGTCGTCGGGTGAATGAAGAATACTGCCGCCTTGCCGAGGCGTGACGAGGAAGCGCCTTTTGGAATCCAAAGCGCCGGATCGTTCGGGATGCCAGGCCGCGCGATCCAGCTCGACGCCTGGGTGTAATCTGGCCCGCTGCCCGCCTCAGCCGCCTCAAAATGGCCCTTCGGCGTTGCTTCCTTCAGCAGCACGTTGCCGCCCCATTGGAAGATCGCGAACCCCGCCGCGACGACGATCAGGGTTAGGAAAAAGATCACGGCGAGGAAGCGGCGCGCGCACATTGGTGGCGGCACTATTGCGCAGCCGGACGACGGGCAAGAGAGGTCGCCATTGCGGATGGCGCGTGGTTCGGTCCACAGTTGCGATGCGATTCTGGAAGGGGGCGGGAATGAAGGTGCTTCTGTTGAACGCCGCGGCTGCCGCAATGGCGCTGATCGCGGCGCAGGCTCAGGCGCAATCGAGCGGTGAGATCACGCTCTATGGACGCGGACAATATGCCGGTCCGCGCCTCATCCTGGATGGGCCGGCGCGTGCAATGACTTTGCCGTTCACCGTCAAGAGCATCCAGGTGCCGGAGGGCTCAAGCTGGGAATTGTGCTCCGGAAACACCTTCTCTGGCTGCCGGCGCTTCAGCACGTCGGTGCCTGCCATGGCGATGACCGTCCGCTCCGCGCGACCGGTCGGCCAGGCCGTGACCGTCCGCGGCGGCACCATCACACCCGAGGGCAGATTTGAGCCTGCTCCTCCCGCACCGTCGCTTCGGGGCATGGCGAGCGAGTATTTCGTGGCGCCCCAGAAAAGCGGCAATCGCATCGAGGTGAAGCCCGGGACGAAGGAAGAGGCTTCCCGGCGGGCGACCGAATATTGCAAGTCGATCGGGTGGGGGTCGTCGGCTTATGCCGGCCTCCAAGCCACGAACGGCAGCTCCTATCTCGTCGATGTCCTGTGCGTGCGCTAGCGGCGTGGAGCGCCTAAGTCCCTGTAACTTGCCGCTCCTTGGCGCCACGGCTATCCGCGCCGCATGTCCGTTTCCACTGAACAGGTGCGTCACATCGCCAAGCTCGCCCGCATTGCGATGAGCGACGAGGAGATCGAGCGCCTGGCCCCCGAGCTCAACAATATTCTCGGCTGGGTTGAACAGCTTGGCGAGGTGAACACCGAGGGAGTCGAACCGCTGACCGCAGTCATCGACCAAAAGCTGCGGCTCCGTGACGACGTCGTCACGGAAGGAAATATCCGCGACGAGGTCCTCGCCAACGCGCCCGAGGCGCAGCACGGCTTTTTCGCGGTGCCGAAGGTGATCGAGTGACCGACCTCACCTCCCGGACGATTGCCGATCTGCGCGACGGGTTTCGCTCGGGCGAATTCACCGCGCGCGAAATTGCTGAAAGCTTCAACGCGGCGGTCGCGGCAGCGAAGCTTCTCAATGCTTATACGGTGGAAACTCCAGACGATGCGCTTGCGGCCGCCGACGCCGCGGACAAAGCACGGGTCTCTGGAGAGCTCGGTTCGCTCGCCGGCATTCCGCTTGGCATCAAAGACCTGTTTGCGACCCAGGGTGTGGACACCACCGCGGGAAGCCGAATCCTCAAGGGGTTCAAACCGCCATACGAAAGCACCGTCTCCGCGAATCTTCGCGAGGCAGGCGCGGGAATGCTCGGCAAGCTCAATATGGACGAGTTCGCCATGGGCTCGTCCAACGAGACCAGCGCCTACGGCCCGGTGATCAGCCCGTGGAGGCGAAAGGGCAGCAACGTGGGTCTTACGCCGGGTGGCTCATCGGGCGGCTCGGCTGCGTCGGTGGCGGCTGGTATTGCCGCGGGAGCGACCGGCACGGATACCGGTGGCTCGATCCGCCAGCCCGCTGCCTTCGCCGGCATCTGCGGGATCAAGCCGACTTACGGCCGCTGCTCGCGGTGGGGGATCGTGTCATTCGCAAGCTCGCTCGATCAGGCCGGGCCGATGGCGAAGACGGTCCGCGATTGTGCGATCCTGCTCGAGGCGATGGCGGGATTCGACCCGAAGGATTCGACGTCGCTCGACCTTCCGGTGCCCAAGTGGGAAGCTGGATTATCCAGCGATCTCAAGGGCAAGCTGGTCGGAATTCCAAAGGAATATCGGATTGATGGCGTTCCGCCCGAGATCAACGCGCTTTGGGATCGCGGAATCGAATGGCTGAAGGATGCGGGAGCTACTCCGGTCGAAATCAGCCTGCCGCATACCAAGTACGCGCTGCCGACCTATTACATTATCGCTCCAGCGGAAGCCTCGTCCAACCTCGCCCGGTATGACGGGGTTCGCTACGGGCTTCGCGTCAGCGGTAGCGATGGGCTCGACGGCATGTATTCGGCGACTCGCGCGGAAGGGTTCGGCGCGGAAGTGAAGCGCCGGATCATGATCGGCACCTATGTGCTTTCAGCCGGATTCTACGACGCCTATTTCACCAAGGCGCAGAAGGTGCGTGCCTTGATCAAACGGGACTTCCGCAAGGCATTTGAAGAGTGCGATGTCATCCTGACGCCGACTGCACCATCGGCGGCTTTCGGGATCGGCGAAACGACCGATCCGCTGGCGATGTACCTCAACGACGTGTTCGCGGTGCCCGCCAGCCTTGCGGGCCTTCCGGCGATGAGTGTTCCGGGCGGCCTCGATGAGCAAGGCCTTCCGCTCGGACTTCACCTCATCGGCAACGAGCTCGACGAACAGATGGTGCTGAACGCCGGCCTAGCGATTGAGCAGCGCGCTGGCTTCACCGCGCGGCCGGAGAAATGGTGGTGAGCTCAGAGATGGGCTCGCTGGGGCGTCTCGCCTGGCGGTCGATTCAGCTCATCATGAAGGGAATTGAGGCGATCGGCGGGGATCTCCATCCCCTGACGAGCGTGCGCGGCCGGCCCGCTGGCATGCGCATCCTCTGGTCGCGCGATGAGGACGGTCTTCTTCGCGGCGGAATCAAGCGCTTCAATGTCGAAGGAACCGAGTTCCGCTTCTTCTTCAACGAGGAGCTCGATGGAATTCAGCGCTTTCATCGTCGCGGTACGATCTACGAAGCAGAGGAGCTCACGCTCATCGCCGAAAACTACAAGGGTGGCGTCTTCGTCGACGTAGGGGCAAATATCGGAAATCATTCGATTTACGCGGCGAAGCTCCTTCACGCTCCAAAGGTTGTTGCCTTCGAGCCTGTCGCGCTTTCCGCGGATCTTTTCGAAATCAACGTTGCTTTGAATGGCTGCGGCGATCGCGTCGTGCTCCACCGGGTCGGACTGTCTGACCAACCCTGCCGCGCCAGCCCTGTCATAATCCAGCATAACCTCGGCGGCACGCGGCTCGCCCAGGGAGACGGACCGATCGAAATCGTCAGAGGTGACGATATTCTCGAGTCCGAGGCGGTTTCCTTCATCAAGATCGACACCGAGGGATATGAGCTGAAGGTGCTCGCCGGACTGAAGCAGGTGATTGCGAAATGCCAGCCAACGCTGTTCGTTGAGGTGGAAAATGCTCAGATCACAGCGTTCCGCGACTTTTGCGATGCGAGCGGTTACAGCATTTCGGGCGAGCGCAGACGTTACGAGGGCTGCACCAATTTCCTCGCACAGCCGAAATGAAGGTTCGGAATGAACGAAGCATTTAGAATCGAAGGCGAAACGGGCCAGTGGGAGGTCGTGGTCGGCCTTGAGGTCCACGCACAGATCACGGCGACCGCCTCCAAGCTCTTTTCGGGCGCGGCGACCGCGTTCGGGGCTGAGCCGAACACCCAGGTGAGCCTGGTCGACGCGGCGATGCCTGGGATGCTTCCGGTGCCGAACCGCGAATGCATCCGCCAGGCCGTGCGCACCGGGATGGCGATCGACGCGAAGATCAACAAATGGTCGCGGTTCGACCGGAAGAATTACTTCTACGCCGACCTTCCGCAGGGATATCAGATCAGCCAGCTCTATCATCCGCTGGTCGGAGAGGGTGAGCTCGAGATCCTAGTCGATGAAAAGGACGAGGGATCCGCCAAGACCGTCGGCATCGAGCGAATCCACGTCGAGCAGGATGCGGGCAAGCTGATGCACGATCAGCATGCGACGATGAGCTATGTCGATCTTAACCGCTGCGGCGTCGCGTTGATGGAAATCGTGTCGCGCCCCGACATGCGTTCTCCCGCCGAAGCAGGGGCTTACCTCAGGAAGTTGCGATCGATCCTGCGCTATGTGGGTTCGTGCGATGGCAATATGGAGGAGGGCTCGATGCGCGCCGACGTCAACGTCAGCGTGAGGAAGCCAGGAGGCGAATTCGGCACCCGAACCGAGACGAAGAATGTCAATTCGGTGCGCTTCGTCATGGCCGTTGTTGAACATGAGGCCAAGCGCCAGGTGGAGCTAATCGAAAGCGGCGGAGTGGTCGCTCAGGAAACGCGCCTGTTCGACCCTGACAAGGGCGTAACGCGTTCGCTGCGATCTAAGGAAGATGCGCACGATTACCGCTACTTCCCCGATCCGGACCTGCTGCCGCTGGAGCTCGACGATGCCTTCCTGGAGGAATGCAGGTCGACGCTTCCGGAGCTGCCCGACGTCAAGCGCAAACGGTACGAAGGTCTCGGCATAACTGCTTACAACGCCGCCGTTTTGACCGCCGAGGCCGAGACTGCGCGCTGGTTCGATTCCCTGCTCGATTCGGGTGCGGAGCCCAAGCAGGGCGCGAACTGGGTGGTCGCCGAGCTGTTCGGTGCGCTCAACCGCCGCGGCGAGGGCATTGAAAATAGCCCAATCTCGCCGCAGCAGGCCGCCGAGCTGCTGGGGCTGGTAGCGGACGGGACGATCAGCGGCACCATCGCCAAACAGGTGTTTGAGATTATGCTCGAGACGGGGCAGGGCGCCGGTGCGGTCGTCGAGGAGCGCGGGCTCAAACAGACCAGCGACACCGGCGCGATCGACGCCGAGATCGACAAGGTCCTCGCCGCGAACGCCGAGAAGGTGGCGGAATATAAAGCGGGCAAGGAGCAGCTGTTCGGCTTCTTCGTCGGTCAGACGATGAAGGCGATGCAGGGCAAGGGGAACCCGAAGCTCGTCAACGAACGGCTGCGAGCCAAGTTGGATTGACTGTACTCTGGCGAAGGCCGGAGCCCAGGCGGCGCTCCAGGGCCTTTGTCTGACTCGACTGGACCCCGGCCTTCGCCGGGGTACAAGTGGCAAATGCACAAGCTCCTGATCGCCGCAGCAGCAGCGGCCCTCCTCCCATTTCCGGCGATCGCCCAGGCTCCGCCGCCGCCAAAGCTCCTCGTCGTCATTTCGGTCGACCAGTTTTCGGCGAATCTGTTCGATGAGTATCGGCCGCAGTTCACGGGTGGCCTGGCGCGCCTCGCCTCGGGAACGGTGTTCGACAAGGCTTATCAGAGCCACGCGAACACGGAGACCTGTCCCGGTCATTCGACCATCCTCACCGGCGACCATCCGGCGCGCACGGGCATCATCGGAAACACCTGGTTCGATCAGTCGGTCCCTCGCGAGGACAAGTGGGTTTATTGCGCTGAGGACGAGCGAACACCGGGCAGCTCCTCCACCCATTACAAGGTCTCGCCGCTGCATTTGATGGTGCCGACCCTCGGCGACCTCATGAAGGCGCGCTGGCCAGGGAGCCGCAATGTCGCCGTCTCCGGCAAGGACCGCGCAGCGGTGATGATGAGCGGGCACAAGGCCGACCAGCGCTGGTACTGGGACGGCAAGCAATTCACGACCGACCTCAGCGGCACGCCGATTCCGCAGGTGGTTCCGAAGGTGAACTCGGCCATTGCTGTCGCTCTGGCGCAGGCGCGCCCGCCGCTTCAGCCGCCTCCTTATTGTCAGTCCAAGGCCCGCGCCATTCCAGTCGAAGGGGGAGGAAAGCCGGTCGGGAATGGCCAGTTCGCGCGTGCCGCGGGCGACGCATCGGCCCTTCGCGCATCGCCTGAAATGGACGGCGACATGCTGGCACTCGCGGGAGGCCTGGTCGACGAGATGCAGCTTGGCCGGCGGGCGGCTCCGGACGTGCTTTCGATCAGCCTCTCGGCGACCGATTATGTCGGGCACGAATACGGCACCGAAGGCGAAGAAATGTGCCTTCAGCTCTTCGAGCTCGATCGGGAAATCGGGGATTTCCTGACATTCCTGGACAACCGGGGCATCGATTATGCGGTGACCTTGACCGCTGATCATGGAGGAAAGGACATTCCCGAGCGGGAGCGGCTGGCCGGAGTCACCGATGCAGCGCGGGCAGTTCCGTCGCTAAGCGCGTCGGTCATCGGCAGGCAATTGACGGCGCAGCTCGGAATCGCAGGGCCAGGCCTCTCTGGTGGAAGCTTTGGCGACATCTATCTCGATCGCTCTCTTCCTCCAGCCGACCGTCAACGGCTGCTCGACTCGGCCATTGCGGCCTACCGGGCGCAGCCGCAAGTCGAAGCGGTCTTCACCGCAGCGGAAATCGCCGCGACTCCGTTGCCGACCGCCTCTTCCGATCAATGGAATCTCATCGAGCGCGTCCGTGAGAGCTACTATCCCGGCCGTTCGGGCGACCTCTATGTGATCCTCAAAAAGGACGTGACTCCGATTGCGGACACTAGCCACGGCTTCGTCGCGACCCATGGCAGTCCGTGGGATTACGACCGCCGCGTGCCGATCCTCTTCTGGCGCCCGGGATTCAGAGGCGCCACGGTGATTGCGCCGGCGGACACGGTCGACATCATGCCGACGCTCGCCGCGCTGATCGATCTTCCGCTAGCTCCTGGATCAATCGATGGCCATTGCCTCGATGGAACGCCCGCCGTTTGTCCGCGCTAAGCATTTAGAAACACGCGACTTATAATTCCGCCGCAGTTGAGGCATGAATCACGGCAACAGCTGTGGGAGGGCGGATGCGCGTGCTGCGTCGATGGGGTGCCGCGTTGGCGGCCTGCCTTGCGCTCGGCGCCTGCGTCCAGACGCGGCAATATGCCGATCTCCAGTTCACGCCGCCTCAGGGAGATTACAGGCTGCTCGTGCTTCGTCCCGACGTAACGGTCGGGTCACTGACCACCGGCGGAATGGTCGAGCCCAGAGCGGATTGGACCGAGCAAGCGCGAAGCAACATCATTGCAGCCCTCAGGGCGCAGCAGGCGGCGCGCGGCGGCAAGCTGACCATCGTCGAGCATCGCAACGAACTTCCGGGAGTGGCCGAGCAGGAGCTTGCCGACGTCGAGCGGCTAAACTTCGTCGTCGACGAGTCGATCGTCGAGCATAAGTATCTTGGCGATTACCTTCCGACCAAGCGCCGCACCGGCCTCGACTGGACTCTTGGCGAGGACGCGGTGCGGCTGGGTCAGAAGGGCGGCTACGATTATGCCCTCTTCCTCCATGCCGAGGACGAGGTCGCGTCCAGGGGACGCATCGCACTTGGCGTCATCGGGCTTGCCGGCTGTATCGTCGGCTTCTGCGCTCCGAACGTCGGCGGCGCCGAGCAGCTGGATTATGCCTCGCTGGTCGACCTCAGGACGGGCGATGTCGTGTGGTTCAACGTCGTCGATGCCGCCAGCCAGGTACCTGGGATCAAGTTCGGCGACCTCAGGACTCCGGAAGGTGCGGCCCAGATGGTCGAGCGGCTTCTCGGAAGGATGAAACCTGGCGCAGCGGTGCGCCAGGCTGAGACTAAACGCTGATGTGCGTCCGCTGCCTCGACATAAGCCGGCGATCGCTCCTGGTTGGGGCCGGCGTTGGCGCGGCAGTCCTTCGTGCGGGCGTGGCGGCGGCGCGGATACGTCCGGCCGACATGGTCCCGCTGGTCGGGCCGGGGTTCAAGCCGACCGACGATGATGAGCAGGGCCTGTGGCACGATATGGCGCGGGTCGAGGAGGAGATTGCCGACTCCAATCTGCTCGTCACCGATCCAAAGCTAACAGGCTACCTGCGAGACCTCATCGGCACCGTCGGCGGATCGGCGGCGAAGGATTTTCGAATCTATCTGATGCGGATTCCCGACTTCAACGCGATGATGTTTCCTACCGGTTTCGCGGTGGTCTTTTCCGGCTTGCTCCTCCGCATGCGCAACGAGGCGCAGCTCGCCGGAGTCATCGCGCACGAATCGGGCCATTTCCTGAGGCGGCACGAGATCCGCTCGTGGCGCGACCAGCGGCGCAAGACCGACATCTTCTCGATCGGCGCGATGCTCGCCGGGATCGGCGGCGCCGGCGCCGGTGTTTATCTCGGCAACTATGTCCAGCTGGCGCAACTCGGGACGCTGCTTTCGCTCTTCAAATATAGCCGCGAGATGGAGGCGGAAGCCGATGCGATGGGCGCGAAGCTGATCGCTGAGGCTGGCTATGACCCGATGGAGATGTCGACGATCTGGCTTCAGCTGATCGGCGAGGAGCAAGCCAGTGCCGCTTATCGCGGCAAACACCGGACCAAAGGCTCGATGTTCGACACGCACCCGTCGGACGACGCCCGGATGGCCGACCTCAAGGCCGACGCGCTCGAGCTGCGGGTGGCAGGACGCGCCTACGATAACCACCGCGTCCGCTATCTGCAGACGATCGGGCCGATCCGGCAGATGCTGCTCGACGACCAGATCAAACTCAACAACCCGGGCGCGAGCGAATATCTGATCCAGACGCTCGCCCAGGATGGTTGGAATGGGCTGCTGCGCTTTTACGAGGGCGAGGTGTGGCGATTGAGGAATCGCACCGGCGACGACGCTCGCGCGGCGCAGAGCTATGCCGCGGCGGTCGTTTATCCCGATGCTCCCGCGGACGCCTGGCGATGGCATGGAATCTCGTTGCTGAAGGAAGGCCGGAACGGCGAGGCCAAGGCAGCTTTCGGCAAATATCTCCTGATGAAGCCCAATGCTCCGGACGCGTCCTGGGTGCGGCAGATGATAGGTTGAGGACCTGCACGTGAAGCGTTCGACCCTGGCCGTATTGCTGATCGCCGTATGCAGCTTGTCGGCCTGCTCGACTCTCGGCGGCGACGGATTCGGCTTCAGCGACTATGCGGCAGTCAACGTCCGCCGCGTGAAGGTCGGCAACGGCAATATGACCGTCATGCCCTCGCGGCCGTGGAATCGGCATCGCCCACAATTGTTTGCTGACGTCGCCGCCGTCGAGGACTGGACCCAGAACGGACCGCTGCTGGACGATGTCACCTTCATCACGGGCTTGAGAAGCGGGCGCTCGATGGTCCGGCAGCGGCGGAGCGCGGATGAGCAGGTTCCGAACTTCCGCGCCGATATGACGCCGCCCGAGATCGCGGCAATGCTTGAGAGCCTTTACCGCGTCCGTGGAGGAGCGGTCGATTTCCACACCCTGTCGATTGAGCCGCGCGCGTTCCTGGGCGCGAACGGATTCCAGTTCGATTATCAGCACCTCGATGACGATGAGCTGTGGCGAAAGGGGCGCGTGGTCGGCGCAGTCGTGAACGGCGAGCTTTATCTCGTGATGTTCGATGCGGCCCGATCGCATTATTACGACGCGGGGCTGCGGGATTTCGAAGCGATTGTTCGTTCGGCCGAGCTCCAGCGCTAGCCGGCCGGTCGCGACTCCCCGGAACTCACGATTTCCTCGAACCGCCCGATTTCAACGAGGCGCCCCCGATCGAGGCGCGCGACAAGGTCGCAGTTCCGAATCGTCGACGCTCGGTGTGCGACAATGACGATCGTTCGGCCCTCCCTTCGAAGCGCCTCAAGTGAGGCGATGACCGCGGCTTCTGTCTCGTCGTCCAGAGCGCTGGTCGCCTCATCCAGGATCATCACCGGCGCGCCCTTGTAAATCGCCCGCGCCAAGCCGAGACGCTGGCGCTGGCCGCCAGATAGGCGCACTCCACGCTCGCCGACGGTGGTTTCGTAGCCTGCCGGAAGGGACAGGACGAAGTCGTGGAGCTGAGCCTTTTTCGCCGCCTCCATGATCTGCTTACGATCGGGCGGAATGTCCGGAAGGCCGAGGGCGATGTTGCGCGCGATGGTCGAATCCGCAAGGAAGATCGACTGTGGCACGTGGGCGATGGTTCGGTGCCACCGACGCTTATTGGTAGCCCCGAGCGTCACGTCATCGATCAGGATTCGGCCTTGTTCAGGCTCGAGAAGTCCCATGAGGACGTCGAGCAAGCTACTTTTTCCGCTTCCCGTGGGTCCGATCAGGGCGAGCATCGCGCCACGGGGGATTGTCAAGCTTACGTCCTCGAGTGCGGGACGGTCTCGCGTTGCGTAGGAGAAGTGCACCTTTTCGAGCGTGATGTCCCGCCGGAATTCGAACGGCGCGGCCAGTTCGCCGCCTGGTTCCTCTACCGGCAAGGCGAGCAACTCGATGATCTGGCGAAAGGTCGAACGCTGACCTTCGAGCG
>Ga0308176_10000520_pt1 | contig 24446 bp, 23 predicted proteins | sample PhyCR2_3_FD_203890 | JGI IMG/M metagenome (GOLD analysis project Ga0308176, IMG submission 203890) | Soil microbial communities from UC Gill Tract Community Farm, Albany, California, United States - DLSLS.C.R2 | ecosystem: Environmental > Terrestrial > Soil > Agricultural land | place: USA... | reverse complement strand
GAAACTGCGTCAGTCTACGTACGCCCGCAGCACTGATGACCATCCGTGACGGGCTGGTACGTCGCCGTGCACGGTACCCGTCCGGGGTGGGGCGGTTCGAGCGGCTCAGCGCGGCAACGCCCGCAGTGCCGCGCCGAGGTCGGTCACCTCGGTGACCCGCATGCCGTCCGGCAGCGGACCGGGGTCGGGCGGCACCAGCGCCGCGGTGAAGCCGAGCCGGGCCGCCTCGGCCAGTCGCCGGCCCACCGCGCCGACCCGGCGCACCTCCCCGGACAGGCCGACCTCGCCGAGCACCACGGTGGCCGGCGGGATCGGCGCGTCCCGGGCGGCGGAGGCGACCGCGAGCGCCAGCGCCAGGTCGGCTGCGGGCTCGGTCACCCGCACCCCGCCGACCGTGGCGGAGAACACGTCGTCGGCGCCGAGCCGGACCCGGCCGCGCCGCTCCAGCACGGCCAGCACCATGGCCACCCGGGCCGAGTCGAGCCCGCTGACCGCCCGCCGCGGGGTGGCCAGCGTCGAGCGGGCCACCAGCGCCTGCACCTCGGCCAGCAGCGGCCGGCGACCCTCGACGGTGACCGTCACGCAGGTGCCCGGCACCGGCTCGGTCCGCCGGGACAGGAACAGCCCGGACGGGTCGGGCAGGCCCTCGATGCCGCCGTCGGTGAGCTCGAAGCAGCCGACCTCGTCGGCCGGGCCGAACCGGTTCTTCGTGGCCCGCACCAGTCGGAGGGTCGAGTGCCGGTCGCCCTCGAACTGCAGCACCACGTCGACCAGGTGCTCCAGCACGCGCGGCCCGGCGATCGCGCCGTCCTTGGTCACGTGACCGACCAGGACCGTGGCCATGTTGCGCGACTTGGCCGCGGCGATCAGCGCGGCCGCGACGGCCCGCACCTGGGTGACCCCACCGGCGCTGCCCTCCGCGGCCGGCGAGGCGATCGTCTGCACCGAGTCGACCACGAGCAGGCCGGGGTCGACGGTCTCGACGTGGCCGAGCAGCGCGGCCAGGTCGGTCTCCGCCGCCAGGTAGAGCCGGGGGTGCAGCGCGCCGGTGCGCTCGGCCCGCAGCCGCACCTGCGCGGCCGACTCCTCGCCGGTGACGACCAGCGCGGTGCCGCCGGCCGCGTAGTGCCTGGCCACGTCGAGCAGCAGGGTGGACTTGCCGACCCCCGGCTCACCGGCCAGCAGCAGCACGGCGCCCGGCACCAGGCCGCCGCCGAGCACCCGGTCGAGCTCGCCCACCCCGGTCGGCCGGGCCCTGGCCGCCTCGACGTCGATCTCGGCGATCGGCCGCGCCGGCGTGGTGACCGCCCCCGCGGTGACGGCGGCGGTCAGCGGGCGCAGCGCGACGGGGGCGGCGCCGACCTCGGCCACGGAGCCCCACGCCTGGCACTCCGGGCAGCGGCCCACCCAGCGCGGCGGGGTGTGCCCGCACTCCGCGCACCGGTAGGCCGGTCGGTCCCTGGTCTTCGCCACCCGGCGAACCGTAGTCGGGTGCTACGACAGAACCGGCTCAGCCCTCGCTCTCGCCCCCCGGCTCGACCGAGACGGTCGGCGGCGGCGGCAGCTGGGTCTCGGGCGTGCCGACCGCGATCGTCATCGTCACCGAGCCCGCCCGCTGGAACGTCAGCGTGACGGGGAGGTTCTGCCCGGGCCGCAGCTGCCTGGTCAACCCGGTCAGCATGATCCGCGGCCCGTCCTCCCGGAACGAGACGTAGCTGTTCGGCGGGATCTGGATCTGCGCGTTCTCCGGCGTCGGCGAGGGGGTCGGGGAGGAAGTCGGGGACGGGGACGCGGACTCGCCCGGGCTCGCCGACGGCGTGGCAGTGCCGGACGCGGTGTCCGACGGGGTCGCGGTCGGGCTGGCCGACTCCGACGGGGACCCGGTCGGCTCCGGCGTCGCGCTGCCGGTCGCCTCGGCCGAACCGCCCGCGCTGATCGTCACGTCCGTCGCCACCGGGCTGGACACCGAGACGAGCGAGTCGGGGGCGACGCCGCCGTTCACGACGACCATCCGCAGCCGGGCGTCGGAGCCGCGCTCGTATACGCCGCCGGCCGGGTAGTCCAGCGCGACGTTGCGGATCGCGAGCGACCCGACCTGTGCCAGCTGGCCGTCGACGGTCGGGCTCATCTGCGCGGTCTGGGCGACCTGACCCGACGCGCAGGCGGACAGCGCGAGGCCACCGGCCACGACCAGCCCGGCCAGCACGGACCGGGACGTTGAGCGGTTCACGGCCACCGGCCTCCTGTCGTACGCCGAACGTCGGGGTGGTCAGCGTAGTGCCCCGGCGCCAGGGCCTCCCGCGCAGGTCAGCGCAAGCCGCGACCGGAGGCGAGCAGCAGCGCCACGTCGACCGCCGCGACCACCAGCACGCCGAGGAACGCCGCCCGGGATCCCGGCCCCCGCCCGAGCACGCCGGCACCGACGGCGGCGGCGACGGCGACCGCGACCGCGGCGACCCCGAGGGCGCCCGGCGGGCCGGGCGGGCCGACCGCGAGCACCAGGGACGCCGCGGCGAGCAGCGTCCCGGCGGCGATCCGCGAGCCGGTCGCTCCGAGCCGGTGCGGCAGCCCGCGTACGCCGGTGCTGAGGTCGTCGTCGATGTCCGGCAGCACGTTGGCGAAGTGCGCGCCGGCACCGAGCAACGCGCCGGCCGCGACCAGCCAGCCGTACACCGGATGGCCGGGCAGTCCGGCGGTGATGAACGCGGGCAGCAGCCCGAACGAGATCACGTACGGCAGCACGGACAGCACGGTCGCCTTGAGCCAGAGGTTGTACGACCAAGCCGAGGCGACGGCGATCAGGTGGAGGCTGCCGGCGAACCAGCCGGACAGCAGCGAGAGCGGCAGCACGGCCACGGCGGCGACGGCGGCCGCGGTCCGCACCGTGGTCGGCGCGAGCGTCCCGGCGGCGACCGGCTTGTCCGCCCGGTGCACCCGGACGTCACGGTCGCGGTCCAGGTAGTCGTTCATCCAGCCGATCGAGAGCTGGCCGGCCAGCACGGCGGCGGCGACCGCGACCGTGCCGGCGACCCCCCGCCCGACGGCCGCGGCCAGCGCCGCGGACACCGCGGTCACGGCCGCGGTCGGCTCGGGGTGGCAGGCCCGGACCAGCGCGCGGACTGTCCCCACGGCGCCTACGGTAGAGACGCCGGTCAGCTCGCGGAGGCGGCCTTCGGGGCGAGCGTGGACAGGTCGCGCTCCACCTCGCTCAGGACCGGCTGCGGCAGCACATCGGTGACCTGCCCGCCGGCGCCGACGAACACCAGGACCGGACCGCCGGCGACGCGTGTGCCGTCCTTCTCCGCGTGGTACTTCTCGGCGACCACGCCGGTGCGGTCGACCAGCCGGGTGGCGGTGCCGTCGATCAGCCCGCGCGGCAGTCGCGGCAGCGACCGGTCGACCAGGAAGAACCGCAGGTTGTGCTTGTGCACCGCGGTGCCGACCGCGGCCAGCGCGGCGTCGCAGTTGCAGCCGTTGGGCGCGAGCGCGAAGACCGCGGGTCGGTAGTCGCGGATCTGGCGGGTGGTGCCGTCGACCAGCTCGACGGGCGTGTCGGGCAGCCGGTCGGTGGCCTGTGCGGCGCCCGGCGGCGTGACGCCGCCGGTGGTGCGTCGTGGCTGGAACATCACCAGCAGCCCAGCGACGCCGGCGATCAGCAGCAGGGCCACGAGGAGCAGCGGCCCGCCGTTGCGCCCCGAACCGGTCAGCCGGCGCAGCCTGGCCCGCCGGCGTCGCGCCCGGCGCTCCCGGTGCAGCGCGCGGACGTCCGCGTCCAGCTCGCTGATGTCGTCCGGGATGACGATCCGGTCGACCCAGGAGGGTCCGCCGGCCCCGCCGGAGCGGTCGTCCTCGTCGTCACGGCGCACTGGTCCACTCTCCGCTCGCACCGCGATGGGCGCAACGTACCGGCTCGCCCCGATGTCGGTGAGGAACGGATCGGGCGCTACGCCGAACGGGGTGCGCCAGCACGTGGATCCACGCTTGTCAACCCCCGGCCTGCCCCAGCGTGTGGGTCTGACCTGCGGAAACGGCCAGTCCAGAGGGTGAGCTCGGCTTCCGATCGTGTTATTCTGGAAGGAGCGAAAGGGGTCACACACACATGGTTTTCAAGGTCGGCGAGACCGTCGTCTACCCGCACCACGGGGCAGCTGTCATCGAGGCCATCAGGACCCGCGTCATCAAGGGCGAGGAAAAGATCTATCTGGTGCTGAAGGTTGCCCAGGGCGATCTGACCATCGAGGTTCCTTCCGCGAACGCCGAGATCGTCGGCGTGCGTGACGTAGTGGGCCAGGAAGGCCTCGACCGCGTGTTCGAGGTCCTCCGTGCACCACACACGGAGGAGCCGACCAACTGGTCCCGGCGATACAAGGCCAATCTCGAGAAGCTCGCCTCCGGCGACGTGAACAAGGTGGCCGAGGTCGTCCGGGATCTGTGGCGGCGTGACCGGGAGCGTGGCCTGTCCGCGGGGGAGAAGCGCATGCTCTCCAAGGCCCGGCAGATCCTCGTCAGCGAGCTCGCGCTCGCCGAGGGGACCAACGAAGACAAGGCCGAGGTGCTGCTCGACGAGGTCCTCGCCTCCTGAGTGGTTCATGACCGTCACCGGCGTCGTCCTCGTCTCCGGTGACGATATCGAGTCGGCTCGGCTCGATGGCACGACGTTGATCGACCACGTCGCTTCCGTGTTGCGCGGGAGCGGCGTGGTCGATGTCGTTTCGGTGCTGCCGCCCGGCTCCCCGGTGTCCTTCCCGGACGGTACGGAGATCGTCGTGCTGCACGACCCGCACGTGCCGCTGGCGCCCGCGTCCCTGGTGGTGGCGGTGGTGGCCGCGGTCCGGGCCGGGGCTGACGCGGCGGTGCCGGTGGTCGAGGTGACCGAGACGGTCAAGGAGGTCGACGCCGGCGGGCGGATCGTCCGTACGGTGCCGCGCGACGAGCTGGTGCAGCTGCAGCATCCGCGGGCGGTGCGTGCGTCCGCCCTGCGTCCGGACCGGTCGGTCGCGCCGGGTGCCCGTACGGTCACGGTGCCGGGGGCGGCGGACGCCTTCCCGGTGCGCGACCGGCTCGACCTCGAGCTGGCCGCGGCCGTGCTCGCCACTAGGACCGCAGCAGCCGCTCGGCCAGGGCCAGGTCCGGGCGGTAGGTGATCTTGACGTTGCGCGGGTCGCCGGGGATGCAGTGCACCGGGATGCCGGCGTAGCGCTCCACGCAGGCGGCGGTGTCGGTGCCGGTGAAGCAGTCCGCGTCCGCCCTCGAATACGCGGCCAGCAGCAGGTCGGCCCGGAACGCCTGCGGGGTCTGCACCCGCACCAGCGTGCCGGCTAGCGGGGTCAGGTCATGGTCGGACACCCCGGTCAGTGGTACGCCGGGCACCGCTGCGCCGTGCTCGCGGGCGGCGGCGAGAGCGTCCGCGATCAGCCGCTGGCTGACGACGGGGCGGGCGCCGTCGTGGATGGCGACCACGTCGAGCTGACCCGCCTCGATCGCGGGCGCCAGCACCCGCAGCGCCGACCACTCCGAGTCGTGCCGGGTGGCGCCGCCGTCGACGATCTCCACCGGCCGGCCGACCGCGTGCACCGCCTCCACCGCCTGCTCGGCGTGGCCGTGGTCGGCCGGGCGGGTCACGAGCACGAGCCGGCCGATCCCCGGCGCCCGCGCGAACGCTGCGAGCGACCAGGACAGCAGCGGCCGGCCGGCGAGCGGGAGGTAGACCTTGTTGCCGTCGGCGCCGAGCCGGCTGCCGGAGCCGCCGGCGAGCACCACGGCGGCGGCGGTCGGCATCCCTGCATTCTGGCCGGATACGGTGCCACGCGTGCGAGTGGGCATCGGCGTGGACGTGCACCCGCTGGACGCCGGGCGGCCGTGCTGGCTGGCCGGGCTGCTCTGGGAGGGCGCGGACGGCTGCGCCGGCCACTCCGACGGCGACGTCGCCGCCCACGCCGCCTGCGACGCGCTGCTGTCGGCCGCGGGCTTGGGCGACCTCGGTTCGGTGTTCGGCACGTCGGACCCGCGGTGGTCCGGGGCGTCCGGGGTCGCGCTGCTGGCCGAGACCGTGCGGTTGGTCGCCGCGGCCGGGCTGCGGCCGGGGAACGTGGCCGTCCAGGTGGTGGGGGAGACGCCGCGGATCGGGCCGCGGCGGGCGGAGGCGGAGGCGGCGCTGACCGCGGCGGTCGGCGCGCCGGTGTCTGTGGCGGCGACCAGCACGGACGGCCTCGGCCTCACCGGCCGCGGTGAGGGCCGGGCGGCCATCGCCACCGCGCTCGTACTTCCGGCCTGACCTGCTCTAGTCTGCTCGGCCGTGATGGGGCGCGGGCCGGCCGCCGCCGTGGACGCGCTGTCCGCGGCGGTGGGTGCGCAGCCCGGTCGCGCCGACCTCTGGAGCGAACTGGCGACCGCTCTGGTCGCGGCCGGGCGGGCGCCGGAGGCCTGGGACGCGGCGGTGCGGGCGGTCGAGCTCGCGCCGCGGTCGGCGGCGTCCCACCGCGCAATCGGTTCGGTCGCCGCGGCCCTGGGCGACCCGGCCCAGGCGGAGGCGGCGTACCGGCATGCCGCGCTGCTCGATCCCGGCGGCGCGCCTGGCTCGGGCGGCAGGCGGGCGGACGCGGCGTACCGGCATGCCGCGCTGCTCGATCCCGGCGGCGCGCCTGACTCGGGCGGCGGGCGGCACGCATCGGAACGCGCCGACGCGCTCGCCGCCTGGATGGCCGCCCAGATCGCCGGTGGTGGGCGCCGCGCCGCCGAGCCGGCGGTGCCGGCGGCGAACGGATCCCGGCACGCGGCCCCCGAGGACCCCCCGAGCGGCCGGCACGGCGTCCCCTCTCCGCCGGGCGGAGACTCCGGGTGGTCGGTCGCCCCTCAGCCGGCCACCGGCCGCCGTCGCGCGCCCGAGGACACCGAGTCGTCACCGCAGCCGTCCGGCGGTCGCCGCCGCGCCCCCGAGGACGGCCCTCCCACCGCGGCGTGGATGACCGCCCCCGCGCCCGGCACAGACGGTGGGGCGGCGACGGCCGTGTGGCCGGCGGGGACCGCGGCGGCGAGCGGCGGAGCGGTGGGGGACGTGCGGCGGCCGGCAGCGGCGGGCCTGCCGGGGTGGCTCGGTCCGTCCGGACGGCGTGACAGTGCCGCGCCCACCGGAGCGACCAGGATCGCCGACCCGACAGCCTGGCGCCGCGGCCTGATCAGGGTCGTCCGGATCGAGTGGCTGGTCGCGATCGCCTGCTTCCTCGGCCTGGCCTACGCCCGCACCACCCCGTACACCGCTGGCCTGCTCGCCGGCGCCCTCGTCGTCGTCGGCGCGTACGGCCGCGTCCGGTGGCGCCCGCTCGCCCGCCTCCGACCGCCGGAACCCGACCGCATCCCCACCTACGCCGCCGTCGCCGCCATGGCGACCGCGGTCGTGATCATCCCGGCCGCGATGGCCGGCGCGCTCACGCTCGCCCGCCTCGCCGCCGTCGCAGCCGTGACCTCGGCCACAGTCGCCGCCGCACTCCTCGCCCGCCTCGTGGGTAGGGACGTCACGTCCTAGTTGCGCTGCGAAGGAGTTGTTCGATGCCCGTCGTCCTGTCCGACACCGCTCGTCGCCTGCTCGACGGCAGGACCTACGTCACGCTCTCGACCGTCAACCCCGACGGGAGCCCGCAGGCGTCGGTCGTCTGGGCCAAGCGCGACGGCGACGACGTGCTGATCTCGACCACGGCCGCCCGGCAGAAGGCCCGCAACCTGAGCAAGGACCCCCGCGTCTCGGTGACGTTCTTCGACCCGGACGAGCCGTTCGTCTACGCGGAGATCCGCGGCGACGCGACGGTGTCCGAGGACGGCGGCCGGGAGCTGATCGACGAGCTGTCGGTGAAGTACACCGGCGACGCATACCCGGCCGAGCCCGAGGGCACCGTCCGCGCCGTGATCCGGGTGACCCCGGGCCGCGTGCTCGGCCGCTGATCCTCGGTCTCCATCGCGGTCAGCCGCTCCCGGAGCCGGGCCAGCGCGCGGCTCCGGGTGGTCCGCACGGTGACCTCGCTGATCCCGAGCAGGTCCGCGACCTCGTCGTCCGGCCGGTCGTCGAGCACGGTCAGCGCGATCACCCGCCGCTGCCGCGCGGTCAGCGCCCGCATCGCATCGGCGAGCGCGAGCCGGTCCAGCACCGACTCGTCGGGGGCCGGCCGCGGCTGGTCCGGCAGCTCGGCCAGCACGACCTCGCGGGAGGTACGCCGCCACCGGCTCACGCACTCGTTCCCGACGGCCCGCCGAAGGTACGCGCCCGGCGTTGCCATCTCGTCCACGTCCTTGCCGCCCCGCAGCACCCGGACGACCACGTCGTGGACCACGTCCTCGGCGTCGGCGCCGCCGGCGCCGAGCCGCGACCGGGCGGTACGGACCAGCTCACCCCGGTGGGTGCCGAGCACGCCGGCCCAGCCGTCGGGGCGGGTCTCCAGCATGGCGGTCATCGCACTCTCCCGGGTTGGGCAACATCGGACAGGATCGACACTGCCGCCACCGGAAGGGGGCCAGAAGGGGGGTTACCCCCCTGCACGCACCCGCGTACGCGGGGGAGGGTGGCCGCCGTGGACGTCACCGTCGCCAGCCGGACCGGGCGCAGCCGTCCGGCCAGCGAGGACCGCTGGGTCGCGGTGACCGGGGCGGCGGGACTGCTGCTCGCGGTCGCCGACGGGATGGGCGGGACGATCGCCGGCGGACCCGCCGCGGACGCCGCACTCGCCGGGCTCGTCGAGGCGCTGGCCGTGACCACTCTCGCCGGCGCGCCGGGGGTGACCCGCCGGCCCGTCGCGCCGGCCGTGACCACTCCCGCCGTGGCGCCGGCCGGGACCACTCCCGCCGTAGCGCCGGCCGGGACCACTCCCGCCGTAGCGCCGGCTGTGACCACACCGGCCGGCGCGCCGGCCGTGACCACTCCCGCCGTAGCGCCGGCTGTGACCACACCGGCCGGCGCGCCGGCCGTGACCACTCCCGCCGGCTCGCCGGCCGTCGTCCCCGCGGAGGCTCCGACCGTCCGGTCCGGCCCCGCCCGCGGTCGGCTCGCGGAGTCCGGTGCCGCCCAGCCCGACGGCCGGACGACCCCGATGGCCATCGTCGCTCCGGATCCGGGACCAGACCTGGCCGCCGCGATCGCCGCGGCGCACGAGCGGGTACGCGGTCTCGCCACCGACGGGATGCCGGTCCCGCTGCGCCCCGGCACGACGCTCACCGCCGCCCTCGTGACCGGCCGCCGGCTGCGGTTGGCGCACCTCGGTGACTCGTCCTGCTGGCTGCTGCGCAAGGGTCGGCTACGCCGCCTGACCGAGGAGCACACCCACGCGGCGCAGCTCGTCGCGGCGGGCGCGGTGCAGCCCGGCTCGGTGGCGCAGCGCCGGCTCGACGGCATGCTGACCCGGTTCGCCGGCATGCCCGGCTCGGCCTGCCCGCAGCTGGTCACCGTACGGTTGCGGGCAGGCGACCGGCTCCTCGTCGCGACCGACGGGGTGACCCGGGCGCTGACCGTGCCGGCCCTGGCCACGCTCCTCGGCCGGCCCGGGGTCACGGCAACCGACCTGGTGGACGCGGCGTCCGACGCCGGAGGGAGGGACGACGCGACCGCCCTGCTGGCGGCGCTGCCCGGGGGCGTACCGGGCGACGTGGACACCACCCGACCGGATCTGAATACTCGGTATGTGGCGGAGGGGGCACGATGAGCGGCACTGCCCGGGACCCGGCCCTGCCGGCGCGGACCGTGCCCCTGGACCCCGGCGAGATCATCGGCGAGGCGCCCGACTCCCGCTGGCGCGTGGTGCGCCACGTCGCCGACGGTGGCTTCTCCTCGGTGTACGAGGTGCGCCCGGCCAGCCCCGAGACGCTCGACCGGCAGGGCGCTGCACCGCGGGCGCTCAAGTGCGTCTGGGGCACCCCGGCCGAGCTGACCGCGATGAACGACGAGGCGGCCAAGACGCAGCTCGTCGACGGTCACCCGAACGTGCTCACCCTGGTCACCAGCTTCCGGTTCGAGCGCAGCACCGCCCCGCACCACCACGTCGGGCTGGTGCTGGAGCTCGCAGACGAGGACCTGCCTACGTTCGCGGCCCGGGTACGGCTGGACGAGCGGGCCTGGGCCGCGGTATTCGAGCAGGTCGCCGCGGGGCTGGAGCACATCCACGCGCGCCGGGTCGTGCACGGTGACATCAAGCCGACCAACGTGCTGCGGATCGGTGCGCGCTTCGCGGTCGCCGACTTCGGGGTGTCGGCACCGCTGGAGTCGACCCGGTCGGCCGGCATCGGGCTCGCGCGGACGATCGCGTTCTGGCCGCCGGAGTCGGCCACCCAGGGCGTGCTGCAAGCCGACGGCGTACGCCGGCCGCCGGTCGAGGGCTGGCGGGCCAGCCAGCTGGGCGACGTCTGGGCGCTCGCGGTGAGCGCGCACCGGATGCTCACCGGCCGCCACATCACCGCGGGCACCACGCCGGAGCAGCAGTACGAGCTGGTCTGCCTGGGCCGGTACGCGGTCGACCGGCGGCTCGGGCCGGGCTGGCAGCGGCTGCTGGAGGACTGCCTGGTGCAGGACCCGCGGCAGCGCCGCGTGACGACGCCGGCGCAGTTCCGGCAGCGCGCGGCCGAGCTGGCGGTGCCGCCGGCGTACGCGGGAGTGCCGTGGCCGGCCGGGTCGCCGCGGCTGGCCGCGCTGGTGGACCTCGACCCGGCCGCCGGCGGGCCGTTGCTGGCGCTGTCGGTGGACCGGCCCGGGGGGCGGGTGTCCGGCGAGCTGGTGCCGGCGGGCGGGGTGCTCCCGGCTGCCCTGCTCCACCTCACCGAGGACGTTCTCCCCACCCTCGCCGCCCGTCCCGTCACCGCCGCCACCTCCAACGGCATCGCCGCCAACGCCGCGGTCGCTCCCGGTCCCGGCCCGGCCGCTCGGCTCCCCAACGGCGCCCCGGCATTCTTCCCGGACGGCGCCGGGGCGCCTGTCCCGAACGGCGCAACCCCGCACAACGCGGCCCTGAACAACGCGGCCCTGAACGGCGCGGCCCTGAACGGCGCGGCCCTGAATGGCGCGGCCCTGAACGGCGCGGCCCTGAACGGCGCGGCCCCGAATGGCGCGACCCCGAATGGCGCGGCCCCGAATGGCGCGACGACCGCGTACGGCGCGGTTCGGAACGGGGCGGCCGATCCCGCCGCCACGCAGATCGTCACGCTGGCCCAGCTGGAGCGGACCCGGCAGCAGACCGCGGCCATTTCCGCCCAGCGCGACCGCCTCGCTGCCCAGCGCGACGAGGTCGCCGCCGACCGCGACCGCCTGCGCCGCGAGCATGCCGAGCTCGCCCGCCGGCTCGACCGGCTGGAGCGCGAGGCCGGCCTGCGCCGCCCGCCGGTGGCCGAGCGCGAGCGGACCGCGATCCTCGCCCCGGCCCGGCGCGAGCCAACCCTCACCATGGCCCCGGTCCGCCGGGAGCCGACCAAGACCTACGAGCCGCGCCCGGCCACGCCGCAGCCCAGACCGTCCACATCGGACAAGCCGTGGGTCCCGGCGGCACCGTCCACTCCGGACCCGAAGCCGAGCGCGATCGCGACCGCCGGCGGCCGGCTAGCCCGCCGGCTCGGGCGGATGCTGCGCCGGCTGATCATGCTGGTCGTCGTGCTCGGCATCCTGTCCGTGCTCGCCCTGGTCGGCGTCTCGGCGCTGTTCAACACCACGCCGGACAAGGTGATGAACCGCGTCGTCGTGATCCTCGACCAGGTCCACGGCGCGGGTTCATGACCGCACCCCCACCGGGCCTGGTGCGGGCCAGGGTGCTGTGCCCGGGCGGGCGCCAGGTGCCGCTCGGCCCGGGCGAGTCCGTCTCGTTCGGACGGTCGGCCCCGCGCCCGGCCGCCGACCTCACGGTCAGCGACAGCCCGCGGGTGAGCCGGCGGGCCGGCACCTTCGACGTGACGCCGTTCGGCGTGCTGCTCACCAACACCGGCTCCAACCCGCTGTTCGTCGACGAGGCCTCGGTCCGGCACACGGTCCGCCCGGGCCAGGCGCACCTGGTCACCGACGGCCGGGTCAGGGTCGGCTTCGCCGGCACCGACGACGGGATGGAGCTCGAGGTGTCCGGCACGGTCAAGCCGGGCGACATCCCCGGCGCCGACGAGGCGACGGCCGAGCGGACCCGCCCGGCCTGGTCGCTGCTGGAGGGCACGGCCTACTTCGCCTGCCTCGTCGCGCTCTGCGAGCCCACCCTGCGCCACCCGGACAGCCCGTGGATCCCGACCAGCCAGCAGGTCGCCGACCGCCTCTACGAGCGGGGCATGATCCCGGAACGGCGTACCGCCGACTGGGTCGACCGCCGCCTCGACGACGTGCGGGCCAAGCTGCCGGTGGGCGAGCGGCCCTGGTCGGCGGTGCGGGCGCGCAACGCCAGCACCGCCGAGCAGCAGCAGGCCCTGGCCCGGGAGCGGTCCGGTGCGCCGCGTCGCGGCGGCCGCAAGGAGCAGCTGGTGGAGTTCGCGGTCTCCTCGGGCATCGTCACGCTGGCGACGGTGCAACGGCTGCTGGGCTGACGGTCAGGCCGACTCGCGCCGGAACGTCCGCGTCCCGAACCAGAATCCCAGCAGCACCAGGGCCGCGGTCACGCCAAGCCCCCACCACGCGGTGCCGCCGGAGAAGTCGCCGCGGAAGAACGCCCGCACGCCGTCCACGACGTGCTTGAGCGGGTTGATGTCCGACAGCTTCTCCAGCCAGGCCGGCGCCAGCGTCATCGGCAGCAGGATCCCGGACAGCAGCAGCACCGGCATCGCGACCGCGTTGAGCAGCGGGGCGAGCGCGTCCTCGCTCTTGAGCGTCAGCGCCACCGCGTACGACACGGCCGAGAACGCGGCGCCGAGCAGGGCGACCACAGCGAGCCCGATCAGCACGCCACCGACCGGTGCCCGCAGCCCCAGTGGCAGCGCGACCAAGGTCAGCAGGATCGCCTGCACCAGCAGCACGACCACGTCCCGGCCGACCCGGCCCATCAGGAGCGCGGTCCGCGGCGCCGGCGTGACCCGCTGGGTCTCGATGACGCCGGCCCGGTATTCGGCGATCAGCCCGAAGCCGACGAAGAGCGCGCCGAAGATGCCGAGCTGCACGAGGATCCCCGGCACGAACAGCCGGTAGGCGTTGCCGGTGCCGAGCTGGGAGGCCAGCGGCTTGAGCAGCGGCCCGAACAGCACCAGGTAGAGGATCGGCTGGGCGAGCCCGATGATCACCCAGGTCGGGTTGCGCAGCGAGAGTCGCATGGCCCGGCGGAAGATGACGAGGGTCTCGTTCACCGGGCACCCACCAGCTCTCCCTCGGCGGGCATCTCGGCGTCCCGCAGCGAGCGTCCGGTCAGCGACAGGAACACGTCGTCCAGCGTCGGCCGGCGGACCTCGACCGCGGCCAACGGGACGCCGGCCCGGTCCAGCTCACGCAGCAGACCCGGCAGCGCCGAGGCCCCGTTGGGCACCCGGACGTGCACGACGTCGCCGTCCACCCCCGGCTCGTCGGCGTCCGGCAGCGCGGCGGCCAGCCTGGTCGCCGCCGGCACCTGCGCCGGGTCGGCCAGCCGCAGCAGCACCGCGTCGCCGGACACCCGCCGCTTGAGCTCGTCGGGCGTGCCCGCCGCGACGATCTCGCCGTGGTCGATGACCAGGATGCGGTCGCAGAGCACGTCGGCCTCCTCCAGGTAGTGCGTGGTGAGGAAGACCGTGACCCCGGCCCTGTCCCGCAGGTCCGAGACGTGCACCCAGAGGTTGGCCCGGGACTGCGGGTCGAGGCCGGTGGTCGGCTCGTCCAGGAACACCAGCGGCGGCTGGTGGACGAGGCCCTTGGCGATGTCGAGCCGGCGGCGCTGGCCGCCGGACAGGCTCTCCACCTTCCGGGTCCAGACGCCCTCCAGGTCGAGCCGGGCGAACAGCTCCTCGCCGCGGGCGCGCGCCACCGCGGTCGGGATCCCGTACAGCGCGGCGTGGTCGGTCAGCTCCTCACCGACCCGCGCGATCGGCAGGGACGAGCCGCTCTGCGGCACGTAGCCGATGTTGCGGCGGACGCCGACCGGATCGGTGCGCAGGTCGTGGCCGGCTACCGACGCCTCGCCGGCTGTCGGTTCCAGCAGTGTGGTGAGCATCCGCAGCGTGGTGGTCTTGCCGGCGCCGTTCGGGCCGAGGAAGCCGACCACCTCACCGGCCTGGACGTCGATGTCGACGTCACGGACGGCGTGCACTTCCTTGGCACCGCGGCCCCGGCCGCGGAACGTTTCGTACCAGTCCTTGGGCATGAATCACGCCGACCACTATTCAAGCTTGAATAGTGGTCCGTCAAGTCAGTTAACGCGGGGGTCTCCCTGAGTGGGCTTGTCCAGCGGGCCGTACCAGTGCCCGTCGACCGGTCCGGACGCCGCACCCGGCTCGCCGGCGAACCGGTAGTGGCCGGCCTCGATCCGCTCCTTGGCCGCCCGCACCCAGCTCAGCTCGCCCGTCAGGTGGGCGATGCCGAGGTCGATCAGCTCGACCGTGTGCGGCGGCACCCGGCGCTGTTCGAGCAGCATCCGGCTGCGCGCCTCCATCGACCGGACCCGCAGCGCGATTGCCGCCTCCCGGCCCTCCAGCGCCTCCACCGCCTGCTTGCGGGTCAACATCGTCACGAAGCACAGCCCGGCCGGCAGCAGGTAGGGGTCGCGCTCGGCGATGTCCCACAGCGCCGAGGTGAGCAGGCCGAGGAACGCGGTCTCGCCGTCCGCGGTGAGCCGGTAGGCCACCCGGGCCGGGCCCTTGCCGACGTCAGCCGTGTCGACCTCCTCGAGCAGGCCGTCCCGGGTCAGCGTGCGCAGCATGTTGTAGATCGAGCCGGGGTTGATCGCGGCCCAGTTCTCCACGTCCCAGCTCAGCAGTTCCCGGCGGACCAGGTAGCCGTGCGCGGGCTGGAAGATCCGGACCGCCCCGAGCACCAGCAGGCGGGTGGCGCTCATGGCGTCGGGCTCGCGACCCGTACGGCCGGCTCGTGCGTGACCGGGAAGCTCACCGAGCTGGCGATGAAGCAGTCCCGGTGCGCCCGCTCGTGCAGCTCGGCGCAGGCCGCCGCCATGTCCGGCTCGGCCACGGTGACGACCGGTCGCAGCACGACTCCGGCCATCCGCCCGCCGGTGCCCTCGGTGTGCAGGGTGCCGCTGGCCGCGTCGGCGTAGTCGACCACGACCACACCGCTGTCCGCGGCCGCGTGCAGGAAGGCCAGCAGGTGGCACTGGGACAGCGCGGCGACCAGCAGCTCCTCCGGGTTCCACCGGTCGGCGTCGCCGCGGAAGTGCGGGTCGGACGAGCCGGCCAGCGCGGGCTTGCCCTCGGCTCTGACCTCGCAGGTCCGCCGGTACGACCGGTAGGTCGTCGTGCCCGAGCCGGTGTTGCCGGTCCAGGTCAACTCGGTCGCGTAGTGGTGCGTGCCGGGCATGGGCTCCTCCGTTCCGCTTCCAGCATGCACCCCCCGTATCCTCGTACGGGTGAGCTTGGCGCTGTACGACACGGGCACCCGGTCGGTGCGGGAATTCGTCCCGCTAGAAGACGGCAAGGTGTCGGTCTATTACTGCGGCGCCACCGTGCAGGCGGCGCCGCACATCGGCCACCTGCGCTCCGGTATCGCGGTGGACGTGCTGCGCCGCTGGCTGGAGCACTCGGGCTCGATGGTGACGATGGCCCGCAACGTCACCGACATCGACGACAAGATCATCGCGAGCGGCGCGGCCGAGGGCGTGCCCTGGTGGCAGGTCTCCTACCGCAACGAGCGAGCGTTCACCGCCGCGTACGACGTGCTCGGCGTGCTGCCGCCGACGATCGAGCCGCGGGCGACCGGGCACATCCCGGAGATGATCGTCCTCATGCGACGGCTGATCGAGTCGGGGCATGCCTACGCGGCCGGCGGCGACGTCTACTTCTCGGTCCGGACGTGGCCGTCGTACGGGCGGCTGTCGGGTCAGCACGTCGAGGCGATGCAGCAGGGCGAGCCGACCGGAGCCAAGCGCGACCCGGTCGACTTCGCGCTGTGGAAGGGCGCCAAGCCGGACGAGCCGGCCTGGGAGACGCCGTGGGGACCGGGCCGGCCGGGCTGGCACCTCGAGTGCTCGGCGATGTCGACGAAGTATCTGGGGCCGACCTTCGACATCCACGGCGGCGGGCTCGACCTGATCTTCCCGCACCACGAGAACGAGCTGGCCCAGTCGACCGCGGTCGGCGACGGCTTCGCCCGCTACTGGTTCCACAATGGACTGCTCACGCTTGCCGGCGAGAAGATGTCGAAGTCGCTGGGCAACTCGCTGCTCGTGGTCGAGCTGCTGCGGCGCTGGCGGCCGGTGGAGCTGCGCTACTACCTGACCTCGGCCCACTACCGGTCCGCGATGGACTACTCGGAGGAGGCCGTCGCCGAGGCCGCCGCGGCGTACCGGCGGGTGGAGGGGTTCCTCACCCGCGCGGCCGAGCTGATCGGTGAGGGGCCGGCGACCGAGGTGCCGGCCGCGTTCGCGGCGGCGATGGACGACGACCTGTCGGTGCCGCAGGCGCTCGCGGTCGTGCACGGATCGGTCCGGGAGGGCAACGCCGCGCTGGCGGCCGGCGACAAGGCCGCGGTGGCGGAGAAATACGGCGAGGTGCGGGCGATGCTCGGCGTGCTCGGCGTTGACCCGCTCGCGGCGCCGTGGCGGGACGACCGTGGCGCCGACCTCGAGCCGGTGGTCGACGCGCTGGTCCGGGTTGCGCTGGAGCAGCGGCAGGAGGCCCGGGCGCGCAAGGACTACCCGGCCGCGGACGCGATCCGGGACCGGCTCTCGGCCGCCGGCATCGCGGTCGAGGACACCCCGTCCGGACCGCGCTGGACGCTGGAGTCCTAGGGCATGTCTCCCACCTGCCTGGCGGCGCCGGCGGCGCCCGGACGACGACCGGCCGCGTTGTCGGGGATCGACCGATACAACCCCGGTATCGGCCGACCCCTCCGCCGTGCCGGACGTCGCCTGGACGCCGCCGGCATCCACCGCCAGTGGGGAGACACGCCCTGATGGCCGGCAACTCCCAGCGGCGCGGCGCCCGCCGCGGCACCGGCAGCAAGAAGGGCGCGGTCGTCGGCTCCGGCGGCCAGCGCCGGCGTGGTCTCGAGGGTCGCGGGCCGACCCCGCCGGCCGAGCTGCGCAAGGGTCACCCGGCCGCGCGCCGGGCCGCCGCGGCGGCGAAGAACGCGGCCCGCAAGCCGGGCCGGGCCCGCGGCGAGTCGCCCGAGCTGCTGGTCGGCCGCAACCCGGTGGTCGAGGCGCTTCGCGCGCAGATCCCGACCACCGCGCTCTACGTCGCCGTCGGTCTCGAGCCGGACGAGCGGGTGGCCGAGGCCGTGCAGCGGGCCGCCGACCGGGGCGTGCCGGTGCTCGAGGTCGGCCGGGCCGAGCTGGACCGGATGACCGGCGGCGTGTTGCACCAGGGGATCGGCCTGCAGGTCCCGCCGTACCGGTACGCGGAGCTGGACGACGTGCTCACCCGGGCGATCGAGGCACCGTCGGCGGCGTTGCTGGTCGCGCTGGACGGGGTGACCGACCCGCGCAACCTGGGCGCGGTGGTCCGGTCGGCGGCGGCGTTCGGCGCCCAGGGCGTGATCGTGCCGGAACGGCGGTCCACCCCGATGACCGCGACGGCCTGGCGCACCAGCGCCGGAGCGGCCGCCCGGCTGCCGGTGGCCAGGGTGACCAACCTGGTCCGGGCGCTGCGGTCGGCGAAGCAGGCCGGGCTGTTCGTGCTCGGGCTCGACGCCGACGGCGAGGTCGCGCTGGACGACCTCGAGGCGGCGGTGGACCCGCTGGTGGTCGTGGTCGGCTCGGAGGGCCGCGGGCTGTCCCGGTTGGTCGGCGAGACCTGCGACCTGCGGGTGTCGATCCCGATGACGGCGGCGACCGAGTCGCTCAACGCCGGTGTCGCCGCCGCCGTCACGCTCGCCGAGATCGCCCGCCGCCGCCGCAGCCGTTAGCCGGCCGGCGGAGGAGCGGTCGAGTCGCGGACGACGAGGCGGGGGCGGAAGACGCTGCCGGCCCTGACCCTGGTCGGGCCGTTCTCCATGTCCGCCAGCAGCCCGTCCACGGCCGCGCGGGCGATCTCCGGGATCGGCTGGGCCAGCGTGGTCAGCGCGGGCGTGCAGTATGCGGCCAGCGGGATGTCGTCGAACCCGACCACGGACAGGTCCTGCGGAACCAGCAGCCCGCGTCGCCTCGCCTCGCTGATCGCGCCGAGCGCCATCAGGTCGGACGAGCAGATCACCCCGGTCGGCCGCGGCCCGTCGAGCAACCGACCCATCGCGCTCGCCCCACCAGCCGGCCCGTACGGGGCGTGCTCGATCAGCTCGACGCCGTGCGGCAGGCCGGCCTCCTCCAGCGCCACCGCCCAGCCGGTCGCCTTGAGCCGGGCCGGCATCGACCGCGTCGGGCCGGACACGAAGCCGATCGTGCGGTGCCCGAGCTCGGCCAGGTGCCGGGCGGCGAGGTAGCCGGCGGCCTGCTCGTCCACCCCGACGTCGGGCACCTCGAGCGACGGCATCCCGCCGTTGACGAACACCATGTGCACCCCCTCGGCCTTCAGCTGCCGGTAGTGGTCGTGCGAGGCCCGCACGTCGGTCGCCTCCGGCGAGACGAACACCATTCCCTCCACCCCGCGGGCGAGCAGCATCCGGACGTACTCCTCCTCCCGGATGGAGGCGGATCGGGTGTTGCACAGCACGGTGGAATAGCCGCGGCCGGCGGCCCGCGTCTCCAGCGCCTCGGCGAACGCGGGAAAGACCGGGTTGGACAGTTCCGGGATGAGCAGGCCGAGGACGCCGGTCCGCTGCAGCGCGCCCAGCCCGCGCGGGCTGTACGGCTTCTCTGCGAGCACTCGCAAGACCTTGCGCCGGGTCTCCTCGTTGACGCCGGCCCGGCGGTTGAGCACGCGGCTGACCGTCGAGATGCTGACCCCGGCCGCCTCAGCGATCTCCGCCAGTCCCGGCACCTTCTGCCCTCCTGACCTGCGCGTGCGCCACACTTTGCAGGATGCCGGCAAGGTCTTGCAAGGCCGCCGGTCCGCTCCGGTCGGGTACGCCCGGAACGTACAGAGCGTGTCCTGGTCACGGGTTGGTGAACGCCTTAGGGTGAGCGCGAGGATTCCGACCGCCGCGGCGCGCGTCGGGCAGGGCACCACCGGATGGAGAGGGCACGTTCAATGGCCGAAGTGCAGTATGTGGGGGCGTCGCGGATCTATCCGGGTAACCCGGTGCCCGCGGTGAACCACCTTGACCTGGACGTCACCGACGGCGAGTTCATGGTTCTCGTGGGTCCGTCCGGGTCGGGGAAGTCCACGGCCCTGCGGATGCTCGCCGGCCTCGAGGACGTCGACGAGGGCGAGATCCGGATCTCCGGCAAGGACGTCTCGAACAAGCCGCCGAAGGACCGGGACATCGCGATGGTGTTCCAGAACTACGCCCTCTACCCGCACATGACCGTGGCCGACAACATGGGCTTCGCCCTGAAGCTCAAGGGAGTCAACAAGTCGGAGCGGGACGCGAAGGTCCTCGAGGCGGCGAAGCTGCTCGACCTCGAGCGGTTCCTCGACCGCAAGCCGAAGGCACTGTCAGGTGGTCAGCGGCAGCGGGTGGCGATGGGCCGGGCGATCGTCCGGTCGCCTGCGGTGTTCCTCATGGACGAGCCGCTGTCCAACCTCGACGCGAAGCTCCGGGTGGAGACGCGCGCCAACATCGCCGCACTGCAGGCCCGGCTGGGCACGACGACGATCTACGTCACGCACGACCAGATCGAGGCGATGACGATGGGGCACCGGGTCGCGGTGCTCAAGGACGGGATCCTGCAGCAGGTGGACACTCCGCGAGTCCTGTACGACCGGCCCGGGAACTCGTTCGTGGCCGGGTTCATCGGGTCGCCGGCGATGAACCTCAAGACGGTGCCCCTGGTCGAGGGCGGGGCCAAGCTCGGCGGTCTGGTGGTGCCGCTGCGGCGAGAGGTCGCCTCGGCCGCGGCCGCCGCCGGCCTGTCGTCGGTGACGCTGGGGATCCGGCCGGAGGCGTTCAACGTGGCAACCGATGGCCAGCCGAGCCTGGACCTGCGGGTGGACATCGCCGAGGAGCTCGGCGCCGACGCGTACGTGTACGGCACCATGCAACTCGACTCCGGTGACGAGCAGTTCGTCGTCCGGGTCGACAGCAAGCACGTTCCGCAGATGGGCCAGACGCTCCCGCTCACCGTGATGGCAGGCTCGGAACACGCCTTCCACCCGGAGACCGGCGAGCGGCTCGGCGACTAGCTTCCGGCGTGGGCCGGCACCCCGCGCGGGTGGCGGCCCCCGGGCGGGTGAGCGGGGGCGATACAGGTCGCGCAGCAGCGCGATCTCGGCGCCGTGGTGGATCTGCTCTTCCAGCAGGATGCTCAGCGTCCGCCCGGCCGGCAGCGGGTCACCCACCGGGTTGGGCCGCACCTCGTTGAGGTCGAGTGGCCCTGCCGTCTCGAGCCACTCCTCGATCGGCTGCCGGCTGTCGGCCCAGTAGCGGATCGCGTCCGGAGCCGTTCCCGGCACGGGCAGGTCGGGGAACATCCGCTCGCCGGAGCCGTACGCGTGCTCCCAGCGGATCCAGTTCCCGTTGGCCAGGTGCACCAGCCGCCAGGCGATCGTGGTGACCGGCGCCGGCGCCGGTGGCGGGAACGAGTAGTCGATCTGCCAGCCGCTGGGCGCCGCCGGGTCGGGCCGCACCGACCACGCCGGCTGCGCCGGCTCCCAGAAGAACTCCTCGTCGGTGAGCCCGTGCATGCGCTTGGCCAGCCGCCCCGACGAGCTGATCCAGAGCTCGCGCAGCGCCCCCACGGCGTCCATCGGACGTTCCTACTCCGTGGCGGCCGCGCGGGCCAGGTCTCAGCTGAGACGGCGGGCGACCAGGACCGTGTCGGCGACGGTGACGCCGTGGTGCTCGGCCTCGTGGTCAAGGGCCGGCCGCCGCCGGGTCGCCGCGGTGACGACCTCCCACTCGGCCGGCTCGAGGCTCGCGGCCACCTCGCCGGCGGTGAAGAACCGTTCCGGCGCGTGCGGCCGGTGCGCGCCGGACTCGAGGTCGCTCACGTCGTGCCCGACCAGCAGCAGCCGTCCGCCCGGTGCGACGGCGGCGGCCAGGCTGGCGAACACCACGGCGCGCTCCGGCGGGGCGAGGTGGAAGAACTGCGCCGACACCAGGTCGTAGCGCTCCGACGGTGTCCATGACCGCAGGTCGGCCTGCACCCACTCGATCCGGTCGGCCACGCCGGCGGCTGCCGCGGCCCGCGCGCCCCGCTCCAGCGCGGTCCGGGCGAAGTCGACCGCGGTCACCCGCCAGCCGCGGCCTGCCAGCCACACCGCGTCCGCGCCTTCGCCGCTGCCCACGTCGAGCGCCGTTCCCGGCGGCAGGTCCGCGGTCTCGGCCACCAGCTGGCGGTTGGGCTCGCCGCTCCAGACCGCGGGCGCGGTCCGGTAGCGCTCCTCCCAGTACGCCTCGTCGAACAGGCTCACCCCACGCTCCTCCCGACCGGCCGGCGCCGGCGTGCACAGTCTCCTCCTCCTGAGCCGGGAACCACCGGGGTGCCGGGCCGACCAGGAATGGCGGCCGGTATGGATTCCCCATATTCTCTTTGCTACCGTGAGGCTGGTATTTGAGGGACTGGCCGCGGTAGGTGCGCGCTCCGGCTTTCCGGAGTAGCTACGGCTACGCTTCGTCAGCCGCGCGGCCCCCCTCATATTAGGGGTGTCCTACTCGTCCGAACGGCCGAGCGTCGCCGTACGGACAGCCGCAGACCCCCAATTTTGGGCGCCCTTTCATGGACCGATCGGGGGTAGTGGCCCGCTTCCCCGGCAGCGCAGACTTCATCTCGCCGCAACGAGTGGAATAACCGGTTGACTGGTGGTTCCGACCTGGCCAGGGCCGGAACCGATCAGCCGGTCGTCCGTCCGAGCGGCCCGCACCACCGCCGCGACCAGCGGCGTTCCACCCCAACCGGACGCCTCGCCGTGCCTGTGGACGGCAATTGAACGTCGCCCGCAGGAATTGAGTGCGTCCGATTCAGCGCTGGCACCACCGCACGAGGGCTTTGGGAGAACCCGGAATGACTGCGGAGCGCCGGCCATAAACGCGCCCGACACGGCGCGTGCATTGTTCGACCAAACTGGAGGTTGGTCTTATGACGGAAGTCGTGGACGCGAGCCTGGAGACCGCGAGCAGCAGCGGTGTCTCCCGGCGCAACGTCCTCCGGGCCGGGGCGGTGGGTGCCGCCGCCGTCGGTCTGGGCGCCGGCAAGGTGCTGATGGCGCCCACTCTGCAGATGCGCGGTCTCGCGTCGCCTGACGGCGTCTTCGGTGCCGCCTCGATGGCCTTCGGTGACGCCCTCTACATCGAGGCGTTCCCGACGAGCCCGCTGATCCTGAACCCGTTCAGCGACCCGCTGCTGATCCCGCCGGCGGCGACGCCGCTGACGCCGGCCGAGGTGGCGGCACTGCCGCTGCCGCCCGGTCCGGGTGTGGGTCAGCAGAACTCGCTCCGCAACGAGACGCACCAGATCTGGCCGGACGCCATCGGCTTCCCGGACCCGATCGTCTACAAGTTCGACATCCTGGTGCGGCAGCACTCGTTCACCACGTCCCAGGTGCTGCCGATCAACTCGCTCGGCCAGACCGTGAAGTCGTTCGACGCGGCCGGCAACACCTACCCGGCCGGCACCGTCCGCACCTTGCCGCCGTCGACCATCTACGGGTTCAACGGCACGTTCCCCGGACCGCGGATCAACGCCGAGTACGGCAAGCCGGTGCTGGTGCGGTTCGAGAACCACCTGGACGAGAACCCGCTCAACCTCGACCGGCAGGACTTCGGCACGAACGACTACTCGTTCCTGACCCACCTGCACAACGGCCACACCGCCCCGGAGTCGGACGGCAACCCGCACTACGCCGTCCTGTTCGGGCCGAAGGCCAAGGGTTACCCGGTCAAGTCCTTTGTGGACAACCTGTACCTGAACTGGCCGGCCGGCAACGACAGCCGGGAGAAGCAGAGCTTCTTCTGGTTCCACGACCACCGGATGGACCAGACCGGGTCGAACGTCTACAAGGGAATGGTCGGCCTCTACCCGATCTACGACCCGGAGAACAACCTCGACGCCGGCGACGAGACCCAGGGTCTGCGCCTGCCGGGTGTCCGCACCAACCACGCCGACGGCACCTTCGACGTGGACTTCGACATCCCGCTGGCGATCTACGACTGCCGGCTCGACGACGGCACCACGATCCACAAGGACATCCACGACACCCAGGGCGAGTTCCCGGCTGCCGGCAACCCGAAGACGCACCCGGAGTGGTGGGGCAAGACGTTCTTCAAGCACTTCCCCAACCACGGCTTCGTCGGCGACATCTTCACCGTCAACGGGACCGCCTTCCCGACCCTCGAGGTGAAGCGGCGCAAGTACCGCTTCCGCTTCCTGGACGCGTCGATCTCCCGGATCTACGAGTTCAAGCTGATGACCTCGACCACCGGGCCGGTGCCGGCGCGTGACCTCGGCTACGCGACCGACGGCGATCTGCAGGGCCAGTGGCGGATCGAGGACGGCCAGCAGTGCATGCGGTGGACCGAGATCGCCGACGACGGCGGCCTGCTGCCGTTCGCGCTCACCCGCGACTCGTTCGAGCTGTGGCCGGCGAAGCGGCGTGAGCACATCGTCGACTTCACCAAGTACCAGGACGGCTCGCCCACCAAGAAGGGCGACGTGATCTACCTGACCGACGTCATGAAGATGCCGGACGGTCGCATGTGGTCGAACTCGTCGCGGTTCCTGCCCGACCCCAAGTACAAGATCCCGATGATGAAGATCGTCATCGGTGACGACGCCCCGGACAACAGCGTCCTGCCCGGCCCGACGAAGAAGCTGCGGGACCTGCCTCCGCTGCCGTCGAACTGGCAGACGCTGCTGGACGACCGGCTGATCTTCGAGCTGCAGCGGGGCTCGGCCGGTGGCGAGATCGAGTGGCTCATCAACGGAAAGGAGTTCGACCCCGCAGTCGAGGCGGTCAGCCTGAAGAACAAGGCCGGCCACCAGTTCTCGGCGACGCCGAAGAAGAACTCCTTCAACCTCTGGGAGATCCGCAACGGCGGTGGCGGTTGGGTGCACCCCTTCCACCTGCACATGGAAGAGCACCGGACCGTCATGCGGGAGAACAAGGACGTCACCGTCAACGTCGACCCCGGACACCCCGACGACAAGTCCAGGGAAGACCTCGTCGCGCTCGACCCCAGCGAGTCCGTGATCATCTATCGCGGGTTCCGGGACTTCGTCGGACCGTACGTAGCGCACTGCCACAACCTCGCGCACGAGGACCACGCCATGATGTTCGGCTGGACGATCGTGCCATAGGGAGCCTGGTGACCAGCACGTACGGATAGAGGCTCGGTGCCTGCCCTC